>ENA-OQJX01000603-OQJX01000603.1-human-gut-metagenome-genome-assembly--contig:-NODE-603-length-16528-cov-2.889763_pt1 | contig 16528 bp, 23 predicted proteins | sample MGYA00242615_ERZ504782 | MGnify/ENA primary metagenome ERZ504782 (study PRJEB26092, sample SAMD00036354) | human gut metagenome | host: Homo sapiens | study: EMG produced TPA metagenomics assembly of... | reverse complement strand
ATCAGCAGGCATACACAAAACACATACCAATGCAAGTATAGTATAGCACAGATCGCCGTGCAAAAAAGAGGAAACACAGCTTTTGGCTGCGTTTTCCTCCAAAAAGTGTGCGCAAAATTGGTGCGTTCAGCTGCGGGGGTTCTCAAGGTCGGCACGGCGGGTCACCTTGTGGATGGTGCCGTCCGGCTCCTGAATGGAGGTGTTGGCCAGCTGCGCGCGCAGGCTGGCTTCATGTCGTCGATGTATTCGCGGCGCAGGGCCTGCTGCTCTGCCTTTTCGGCCTCGGTCAAGCCGGTGGTCTTGCTCTTTTTTGCCAGCTCGTTGATGCGGGCGATCTTTTCCTGTGTCATGGTGCCTCCTGTATTTTCAAGCGGAATATGTTATAATAAGAAAGCAAACCCTCTCAGTCATTGCTGTGCAATGCCAGCTCCCCCGAAAGGGCGAGCTTTTTAAGGAATTTTCTCAATCAGTATAGCAAAGGATGATAAAAATGGCAACTCAATTGAATTTTGCACAGCAGATGGATGCCGTGCTCAAAACGCTGGACGGCACCCGGCCGCGCCTTTTGCTCCACGCCTGCTGCGGCCCCTGCTCCAGCGCAGTGCTGGAACAGCTGTGCCAGTATTTTGAGATCACAGTGCTTTACTATAACCCCAATACATGGCCTGCAGAGGAATACCACCGCCGCGGCGAAGAACTGAAGAAGTTCGTGGCAGCAGCCCATCCTCTGGGCGTGACCGTGGTGGAGGACCACTACGACCCGCAGGAGTTCTACTCTGCTGTCACCGGCCTTGAAAACGAGCCGGAGCGGGGCAGCCGGTGTACAGTCTGCTACCGGCTGCGGATGCGCCGGGCGGCGCAATACGCCAGTGAGAACGGCTTCGACTGGTTCACCACCACACTGTCCATCAGCCCGCATAAAGATGCCAAGCGCATCAATGCCATCGGGCAGGAGCTGGAAGCCGAGTTCGGCGTAAAGCATCTGCCTTCGGACTTCAAAAAGCACAACGGCTATCTGCGCAGCTTGCAGCTTTCGGAGGAATACGGCCTGTACCGGCAGGACTACTGCGGCTGCGAGTTCAGCGCGAAGGCCAGAGGCATTGAGAAATAACCCTCTCAGTCATTGCTTCGCAATGCCAGCTCCCCCGAGAGGGGAGCTTTTTCTACTTTCCAACGGTTATTTTCTTTACTGAAAAGAGAATACCAAACGGTTTTAGCGCATAAAGCTCCCCCTTCGGGGGAGCTGGCGCGATAGCGCCTGAGAGGGTTTATTCTTCCGGCAGCTTTGCCACCAGCAGGGTGAAAATAATCAGCCCCACGCAGGGCACGATGTTGGAAGCCATACCGGCGGCAAGGCCAGCCTTTTCGGCCACGATGCCAATGATCCACGGCATGAGGATGGCACCGCTGGATGCCACCGGCAGCATGATGCCCATGCTGGTCACGCTGGTCATGCGGCCCGCGCTGGCGACAGCAGTGGGGTTCAGGCCCGCCATGGAGAACGCAAACGCAAACAGCAGCACGATGGCCATGACCTGTGTGTGGGCCATGACCAGCAGCACATAAAAGATCGTACACAGCACGCTCATGCCCACCATGGCCTTGCGCGGGCTCTTGAACGGGAACACGAATGCGATCAGCAGACGGGCCACCAGCGTGGCACCCCACATGACCGTGACGGTGTAAGCCGCCAGTGTGCCCGCAATGATGCCGCTGCCCTTGAAGTAAGTGACCATCCAGCCGTTGACGCTCTGCTCTGCAGCGTTCTGGAAGAACAAAAGGCCGGTCAGCATCCAGAACCGTGCTGAACGCAGAAAGCTCCAGTCAATGGCCTGCTTTTCCTTGGCATTCTTGGCCTTGCCGCCGCCCAGCGGGGTAAAGGCATATACCAGCCACAGCACAAGTCCCAGTGCCGCCAGCAGGAACACCGCCAGCTCAGTGCTCACCTTCGCCGCTGCCGCAATGAGGAAGGGGCACAGCAGCGCACCGCAGGCGTAGCAGCTGTGCATCAGGTTCATGCCGCGGGTGCGGTCGGCAGAGTGATCGCTGACCAGAATGGTGCAGGTGTTGATAACACTGCCCTTGGCAATGCCCACCACAAAGAAAGCCACTGCCAGCAGGATCTCTACACCGGTCAGGCCCATGATGCCGTAGCCCACCGCATAGCCGATGGTGAGCAGCAGCACACTGGGCTTCATGCCCAGTACACTGGGCAGCATACCAATGAGCAGGCCTGCCAGCAGATTACCCACACTCATAAGTGAGAGCAGGGTGCCGGTCATGCCGTAGGCAAAGCCGTAGCGCTCCTGCAGCAGGCTGACCACCACGCCCGCACTGATGGCACAGATGCCACTGAAGAAGAAAGTAAGAAAGCCTGTATTCCGCAGGCGTGCAGACTGTTGTTCCATAATCGTCCTCTTTCTGTGAAAATATCCTCCTTCTATTTAACCATAATTCCGCATCATTGCAACCGGATTTTCTTACAAAAAGTTGCAAAAAGCCCGCCGGACATTTCTGCACGGCGGGCTTTGGTTTTTACAGTTTACTCTGCCTTGGTCTCGGGCTTTGCCTCAGCCTTGGCTTCCGGCTTTGCTGCGGGGGCAGCAGCGGGAGCGGCGGGCTTCACCACGGGCTTCGGGGGATTGGGGTCATCCTTCAGCGGGAAGAGGATGATGTGCTTGGGGCACTTCTGGCACACATGCCGCAGCCCTTGCACTTGTCATAGTCGATGCGGGCCACGCCGTCCACCACGTGGATAGCGTCGAACTTACAGGTGCGCTCGCACATACCGCAGGCAATGCAGGAGGTGGTGCAGGCCTTCATGGCCACAGGACCCTTGTCCTTGTTGGAGCACATGACCACCGGCTTGCGCGGGCCGCCCACGTCGATCATAATGACCTGCTTGGGGCAGATGTTTGCGCAGGCACCGCAGCCGGTGCACTTGTCCTTGTCCACCTTGGCAACACCGTCCACAATGTGGATGGCATCGAACTTACACACCTTGGTGCAGTCGCCCAGGCCAACGCAGGCAAAGGAGCAGGTCTTGGGGCCGCCGTACAGGGCTGCAGCGGCTGCACAGGTCTGGATGCCCTTGTAATCATAAGCAGGCTTGCAGTGCTCGGAATTGCCCTGGCACTGGACAACCGCCTTCTTTTCCACAGCGCTGGCCGTGCCGCCCATGATCTTGGCAATGGCAGCGGCAGCCTTGGGGCCGCCGGGTGCGCACTTGTCGCAGGGCACGCCGTCCATGACCACAGCCTTTGCGTAGTCCGCACAGCCTGCGTAGCCGCAGCCGCCGCAGTTTGCACCGGCAAGGCAGTTGGTAACTTCTTCAATGCGGGGGTCTTCCTCCACCGCCATGAACTTGGACGCTGCGACCAGAACGATCGCGCCGACTGCGCCCACGATGGTACACAGGATAACAGCAGATACAATATTCATAATCCTGTTCCTCCCTTACAGCGTGACATTGAACAGGTTTTCGACGATGCCGCCGAAGCCCATGAAGGACAGGCTGGTGATTGCTGCTGCGATCAGGGTGATGGGCAGGCCCTTGAAGGGTGCCGGGGGATCGCAGGCTTCCACGCGCTTGCGCACGCCGCTGAACATGACCATGGCCAGCATGAAGCCGCAGCCTGCGCCGATGGCACACACCAGAGCCTCAATGTAAGCAACACCGAAGCCCATAGCAGCCACATCTGCGCCGTAGTCGCCCACGACCAGAATGGTGACCGCCAGAACACAGCAGTTGGTGGTGATCAGGGCAGATAAACGCCCAGAGAGTTATACAGTGCAACCACGTACTTCTTGAGGAAGATCTCGATGAACTGCACCAGAACAGCAATGACCAGAATGAACACGATGGTCTGCAGGTAGCTCAGACCAGCCGGGTCCAGAATGAAGATCTGGATGGGGAAGGTAACGGCCGTTGCCATGAACATGACGAAGATAACAGCGCCGGACATACCAACCGCAGAATCCAGCTTTTTGGAAACGCCCAGGAACGGGCAGATACCGTAGAACTTCACCAGCACGTAGTTGTTGACCAGGATCATGCTGAAGAAGATCGCAGCGAGTTTTACTAACATCTTATTCTGCCTCCTTCTTCAGGTTATCAAGGTCGCAGCAGCTCTTGCGCTCGATGCGGGCATCCAGCTTGCCTTCCAGCCACACACAGCCGGCCATCAACAGGCCAAAGCAGAAGAATGCGCCGGGAGCCTGCGTCATGATGGAGACCTTGGCAACGCTTTCCGGGATCACCTGGAAGCCCAGCCATGTGCCGCTGCCCAGGATCTCACGGATGGATGCCATCAGGGTAGCGGTGAGGGTGTAGCCAACGCCCATGCCCACGCCGTCCAGTGCGGAGTCCACGATGCTGTTCTTGCAGGCGAACATCTCGGCACGGCCCAGAATGATACAGTTGACAACGATCAGGGGCAGGAACACACCCAAAGCGTTGTACAGGCTTTCCATGTAAGCCTGCATGAACATCTGAACGATGGTCACGAAGCTTGCGATAATGACGATGTAGCAGGCAGATGCACCTTGCCGGGGAGTCACCTTGCGCAGCAGGGAGATCATGATATTGGAGCACACCAGCACGAAGGTGAAGGCGGCACCCATGCCCAGAGCGCTGGAAACTGCAGTGGTAACTGCCAGAATGGAGCAGGTACCCAGAACCAGACGCAGAACGGGGTTTTCTTTGATAATGCCGTTGGTAAGGATGCTTACCTTGGACTTATTTTCTTGTGCCATTTCTTACCAACCTCCTTTACGCCAGCTCGTTGTAGCAGTTGACACAGTCATTGATGGCAGCAAACAGTGCGGTGGAGGAGATGGTTGCGCCGCTGTAGGCGTCGTAATCCTGATTCATCACAATGTTCTGGGTGCCGTCCATGCCGTCGAACTGCGCCAGGAAGTCGTCACTGCTCACGTTGGAGCCGATGCCCTTGGTCTGGTAGAAGCGTCCACCCAGATGCCGGTCTCGGCACCATTGGCATCAAAGCCCATGATAACGGTCAGGATACCGCCGTCAAAGCCCTTTTCCTCGGCCTTGATCGCAGTGCTGCCGTCCGGAGCCTTGACCACGCCGGTGATGCCGGCGGTGGTGTAATCGGTCACTTCTTCCAGCTCGCTGGCGTCCGAAACGGAGGGCAGCACGCCGACATAAGCGGCCAGAGTGGTGCGCTTGGTGTTCTCGCAATGACCGGGGCGGTCATGCCGTTCACCAGTGCCAGCAGCAGGCTGGCGATCAGGGAGATAACGCTCAGCACAACAATGGGCTTGATGGTGCTCTCCCAGTTGGAAGACTTACTCATTTGCCAGCACCCTCCTTTGCTTTCTTTGCAGGCTTGATGTAGCCATACGGGGTCTGACGGGTCAGATCGTTGATGTAGGGGACCCACAGGTTCATGAACAGCAGTGCGAAGGACACGCCCTCGGTGTAGCTGCCCCAGTAACGGATGGCAAAGGTGACGATGCCCAGTGCCACGCCGTACACCAGCTTGCCCTTCAGGGTGAAGGGGCTGGTAACGTAGTCGGTAGCCATGAACACGGCACCGAACAGCAGGCCGCCGCTCAGCACGGCAACCAGAGCCTCGTGCACACTGTGGGTAGCAATGAGGTAGAACACGAACATGCTGCCGACGTAAGAACCGGGATGGCGATGCTGATGGTCTTGGTGGCCACCAGATAAATCAGGCCCAGCACGATGGCCAGTGCGCAGGTCTCGCCCAGCACACCGCCGTGGATGCCCATGAACAGATCCAGCAGGCTCAGCTTGGACTTATCGGCCACAGCCAGCGGGGTAGCGCTGGACAGCTGGTCCACCGCTGCATCCGGGAACACCCACTTGTTCATGGAACCGGCAAAGCTGATGAACAGCACGATACGGCCCACCAGAGCGGGGTTGGCAAAGTTCATGCCGATGCCGCCGAACAGCTGCTTGACGATGACGATGGCCACCAGATCACCGATGATGAGCTGGCCGATGGGCATGCCCACGGGCACGTTCATGGCCAGAATGATGCCGGTGACGACGGCGGACAGGTCGCTGATGGGGTTGGACTTCTTGAGCAGCTTGCAGTACAGCCACTCAAAAGCCACACAGGCCACCACGGACACGGCTGTTACCAGCAGTGCACGCATACCAAAAATGATGGCAGAGGCCACCACGCAGGGGCACAGGGCGACGATCACGTTGGCCATCAGGCTCTGGGTGGTCTCTTCGCTGCGCACATGCGGGGAAGCCGAAACAATAAGCTTCGTATCCATTACTTATTGCCTCCTTTTTTGATTTCACCAAGGTAGAACGCCTTTGCCAGACTCATCATCTGGGTAACAGGGCGCTTTGCCGGGCAGACAAACGAGCAGCTGCCGCAGTTGAAGCAGTAGTCTGCATGCAGCTTGCCCAGCTCCTGCACATCGCGTGCAGCGTAAGCCTGATTGACCTCCACAGGCTCCAGACCCATGGGGCAGTACTCCACGCAGCGGCCGCAGCGGATGCAGGGATTCACCGGTGCAGGCTCTGCAGCGGCCTTGCTCAGGAAGATCAGGCCGGAGGTGGTCTTGGTGGTGGGGTAGCTCAGGTTCTCCACAGCGGGGCCCATCATGGCACCGCCGGCAACCACTTTGCCCAGCTCGCCCTTGACGCCCGCAAAATCAATGATGTCCTGATAGGCAGTGCCCACGGGGACAACGATGTTCTGGGGCTTTGCGCAGGCATCGCCGTCCACGGTGATGGTGCGCTCGACCACCGGCATACCGGTAGCCAGATACTTGCCAAGGGTGGAAACGCTGGTCACGTTCATGACGATGGCGCCGGCATCTGCGGGCAGACCGCCGTGGGGCACTTCGCGGCCCAGACACTTTTCAATGAGGATCAGCTCTGCGCCGGTGCCGTAGACACTGGGCAGGGGCTTGACCTCGATGGTGCTGTCGCCATTGGTCTTTTTGCACAGCAGGTCGATGCACTCGGGCTTGTTGTTCTCAATGCCGATGACGCACTTCGGGATGCCGGTGTACTGCAACACGGCCTTGATGCCGCGGATGATATCATCGCTGCAGTTCAGCATCTCCTGCGTATCGCTGGTCAGCCACACTTCGCACTCGGAAGCGTTGATCAGCAGGGTATCCACCTGCTGCTTGGGCTGCAGCTTTACGTCGGTCGGGAAGCCTGCGCCGCCCAGACCGACCAGGCCGCACTCACGCACAGCCTTGAGGAAGCTGGCCTTATCGGTCACTTCCGGTGCCTTGACAGCCGGGTCCACGGTCTGTTTGCCATCGGTCTTGATGACGACAGAGTCGCACATGCGGCCATTGGACAGATGGAAGGGCTCCACCGCGGCAACCGTGCCGGAGACGCTGGAGTGGATGTTTGCAGAGACGAAGCCGCCAGCCTCGCCGATCTTTGTACCAACGAACACCTCGTCGCCCTTTTTGACCAGAGCTTTTGCGGGAGCGCCAATGTGCTGGCTCATGAGGATGCGTACCTGCGCGGGCAGAGGCATCGGGATCGGTTTGCTTGCAGCAGTTGCCTTGTCATGCGGCGTATGCGCGCCAAGCGCCGCACGTTTCAGCTTGTTCAACATGGAATTCAAATCCCCCATTCTGCTTGAATTGCCGCCCCCACGCCCATGCAGGCGCACTGGTACAGGGGCAGCAGCTGCTTAACATGTTTATTGTATCATTTTGGCGTGGGAAGTCAACGACAATGGCACAAAAATGATGTGTTTTCCTGAACTTTCTTTTCATTTTTTCGTGGTTATATACAACTAACCACCGTATTTTTCTTCCTGTATCCGGTGTTTGCCTTTCCGGCCGGATTATGATATACTAGATGTAACCAAAACCTGCGGAACGTCCCCCGCTCCGCGCAAGACTTTTCCAAGGAGCTTCAAGCCATGAAAGTTCTCAAAGTGCTGCTCGCATTGCTCACCACGCTGGCCGTTGCCCTGACCGCCGCCCTGCTGCTTATTCAGGATAAAAACGCGCCCCGCTATATCCAGATCTACGAAAACGAGCAGTAACACCCGTCTTGCACAAAAGCATCCCCCAGCCTGAGCGGCACGTGCCGCCCGGGTCGGGGGTTTTGTGTTTTGCGGGGCAAAAGGGCAGCAAAAAGCCCCGGCACACGGAGGGGTTCTCCGTGTGCCGGGGTGCTGCGCCGAAGCGCTTTTTCTTAAAAGGTGTTATGCCGCGTGGTTGGCATAAAGGATCACAACGTATTCCTTGCCGCCGATCTTGCCCATTGCCACGCCAATGTCAACATTGTCGCCCAGCTGCTCGATCGTTCCGATCTTCACGGCTCTGTTGGATCCATCGTTCGTCGTATAAGGGTTGATGGCCTTCACCATCCACTGCAGCTGCGTGTACTCCATAAGCGCTCCGCTGCTCTTGAACTGAACATTCGGAGCTGCATTGAGGATATACCCGTTTGCATTGGTATCGATGCCGGCGGCCTTCACAACCTCGTTGTTTGTCAGGATTCCTTTCACATCCTCGTCCTTATTCGCTTCCAGCGCGGCAGCCTTGTCCGCTTCCTGCACCAGCTTTGCCGCCAATGCGTCCAGCTCCTTGCTGTGGTTTGCAGTTCCGCCGGCCACGGTCATCTGATCCATTGCCATCTTCAGCAGTTCATCCTTCAGCGAAGCGCTGCTGCCGCAGCCCACCATCGCCAGCGCCAGAACCGCCGCCAATGCAGCGGCTGCCAGTTTCTTGAACAATTTCATGGTTTTGTTCCTCCTTTATGCTCCTATCAGCCTACGAGCATCCTGCTCTTAGATCCTCGGCTGTCAGTTCACCAACACGACAATATACTCTTTGCCATTGATCTTACCCATGGCAAGACCCAAATTGCTCAATTTCTCCAGCTCGCCGCTGCCGATTTGCTTACCATTCGCCATCAGCATCTCTGCGATCAGCACTGCTTTCTGTTTATTTGCGGTGCTGCTGAGCAGCTTATAGTTTTCAGCAGCCGACACAATGTAAGTTTCCTGTGCAGCATCGATCCCCGCAGCCTTTACAACCTCTTTATCGATGAGCAGATTCAGAACCGTTTTGTCTTTATTTTCAGGCTTTGCAGCAGCCTTGTCTGCCTCTGCCACCAGCTTTGCCGCCAGCGCATCCAGCTCTTTTGAGTATGTGATCTCATCGCCCTGCATTGCAATGAAATCTGCGAGAACGTCTTTGATCTGATCCGTGAGGCTGTTGCGTCCGCCGCAACCCACCATGGTCAGTGCCAGAGCAGCTACCAGCATGGCCGCTGCCAGTTTCTTGAACAGTTTCATTTTGCATTTCCTCCTGAATATCAGAGTTTTTTCACACGCCCAAGTGGAACCCCTCCGGCTTGGATGAGTTAAGTTTACCCCCCCCCCCGTACCATTTTGTCAATTCGCGGATGCCACAAAAAATGACATGTATTTTTTGCAGTCCCGCGTGATGGCCAACCGGAGTGGTTTTGTGTTTTTTCATGGCATACAAAAAACACCGCCGGGTCTCCCTCAGCGGTGTTTTCAGGCAAAATATTCCTTTTAGTAATCTTTTTCGCAGCCCAGCAGGTATTTCATGTGCTCAAAGGTGCGGTCGTGCCCAAGGTCGCGCACCATTTTCAGCAGCTCTTCCAGCAGGGCACGGGTCTCCGGGTGGAGCAGGTAGTGGGTCTTGCTGCGCTCGTAGTATTCCCACGGGGAAGCATCGGTGTACTTGTCGCCAGATAGATCTGGCTGGCGGCCACGCGGTCGCACACCATTTCGCACACATAGCGCAGGGGCATCTTCATGCCGGCAAGGCCCACCTTCCGGGTGCTGTAGTCGATCCAGTATTCCAGATGGTGCTTGTTGCGGCCCTTGTGGTGCAGCCACGCGGAGGAATAGCCCCGCGCCAGACGTTCCGCTTCGTTGGGGCTGTGGTCACCCTGATAATAGATGCAGCCCGGAATGAACTCGGTAGGGCTGTACTTGCTCAGGTCGTGGGCAAGGCCCTGCTCATAGAGCCCGCAGGCAAAGCAGTATTTCATCACCAGCAGCTTGTGCCGGGTGATGGTCTCAAAATGGCCCTTGATGTTCATTTGGTGCTCCTCCTAATAACCCTCTCAGCCATCGCTGCGCGATGCCAGCTCCCCCGAAGGGGGAGCTTTTTCCCTGCGAATCGGCAAGTTTTTCCTGCAAACAGAAGGTTTTCTTTTCCTCCACAGCGCATAAAGCTCCCCCTTCGGGGGAGCTGGCGCGATAGCGCCTGAGAGGGTTCATCCCCTCCACTGCACCGTGATACGTCCCTCTTTCAGCCCGCGCAGATCATTGCTTTCGGAAAAATCCTCGTCGATCGTGCAGGTTGGGGTTGTAGTAGGGGTCGTGCAGGATGTTCGCCTTGCCGTGCACAGCATACAGCCGCTGCTGCTCGGCGGCAAAGCGCCGGGCTTTCACCGGGTCTTTTTCGTCGCCGCCGCGGCTCTTGCTCTCGTAATGGGTCAGCTGAGCATAGGGTGTCCACGCAATGCGGTACCCTGCATCCCGCACCCGCAGGCAGAAATCCACATCGTTGAAGGCCACCGCAAAGGCTTCGTCCAGACCGCCCACTTCGTCCCACACGCTGGTCTTTACCAGCAGGCAGGCACCGGTGACGGCGGAAAAGTCCTGCACCGTTGCAGCGCGGAACATGTAGCCGCTGCCGCCCGCCTTGCGGTATTTGTGGCTGTGGCCCGCGTAGCCGCCAAGGCCGGTCACAACGCCCGCATGCTGCAACGTCTCGTCCGGGTAAAGCAGCTCCGCGCCGCAGATGGCCGCGCCGCCGGGGTGAGCACACTGCCGCAAAAGCTCCGTGAGCCAATCCGCATTGCGCACCTCCACGTCGTTGTTCAGCAGCAGCAGGTAATCCCCGCTGGCGTACTGCCGACCAAAGTTGTTGATGCCGGAAAAGTTGAAGCCCTTCTGCGGGTAGTTGACCACCTGCAGGCCGTCGTAGCGCTGCCGGGCTTCCTTATAATAGGTAAAGGTCGCCGGGTCGGTGGAGTTGTTCTCGATGACAATGACCTCAAAGTTCTCCCAGCTGGTTTTGGTCCAGATGCTGTGCAGGCACTTTTCCAGATCGTCGGTGTGGTCCTTGTTCGGGATGAGGATGCTCACCTTCGGGTCGCCCACGATATCCCACTTCACCCGGTAGGTACTGGGGAACAGGCCATCCTCCACGGTGCCGGTGCGTCCGGTGCGGGCCAGATGGTCGGCCAGCGCCTTTTGGCTGCTGCCGCCACATAGGGCTTGGCATCGGTGCCGCCGGAGGTGGAGCCTGCGTGCACCCGCCAGTAGTACAGCACCTGCGCACATGGGCCGCACCGCCGGTCTTTTCCACAAGGCGCAGGAACAAATCGTGGTCCTGACTGCCGTCGCACTCCGGCCGCTCCCCGCCGATCTCATCCCACAGCGCCTTTTGGAACACCGCCAAGTGGCAGATGTAGTTGCAGCACAGCAGGTAGTCCGGGGCGTAATCCGGCTTGAAGTGGGCCACCATGGGCCGCTGGATGCTCTTGGAAAAGAGTGCTTCATCGCTGTAGAGGAAGCCGTCCGGCTCGCCCTGCGCCCGCAGCTGCAGAATGGCTTTGCCCATGGTGTACATGGCGTGGGGCGCAAGGATATCATCGTGGTCGGCAAGGGCCAGATATTCCCCTGTGGCAAGCTCTGCCGCAGCATTGGTGTTGGCCGCAATGCCTTTGTTTTCGATCTTTTTGTATACGATGCGTTGATTCTTTGTCTGATATTCCTCCACGATGCGCTTCACATCGGCATGTTCTGCATCGGAAGCATCCGCAAGGCAGAGCTGACCGTTGGGGGCCGTCTGGTTCACAAAGGAATCCAGAAATTCCCGCAGGTATTTTTCCGGTGTATTATACAGCGGGGTCAGGATGCTGATGGTGGGCAGGCCGCAGTCTGCCGCCGTTTTGTCGGCCATTTCAGCCCGCTGGGCTTCCAGCACCTTTTTGGCGGGCAGATAGCGGGCACGCTTGCCAAAGCAGCGGCGCTTGACAAAGCCCGCGCCCCGTTTGAGCATGGTGGGCAGGCCCTCGTCCTTCGTCAGCTGCACCGCATAGCCTGCCAGTTCTCTGGCACGTTTCAGTCGTACATTCATATCAGGCCTCGCCGCGCTGCGTTGCCTTGTAGGCGCGCAGACCGTTGCCGTATCGCCATTCATTTTCAGGTGGCCGTGGCTCAGCCATGCCACCTTGCTGCACATGCGCTCGATCTGCTCAATGGAGTGAGACACCAGAATGACCGTGGTGCCGCCCGCCATCAGCTCCTGCATCCGCTTTTCGCACTTCTGCTGGAACAGGAAATCGCCCACCGAAAGCACCTCGTCCGCAATGAGGATATCGGGCTTGGTGATGGTGGCAATGGCAAAGCCGATGCGGGCCACCATGCCGGAGGAGTAGTTCTTGAGCGGCACATCCAGAAAGTTCTGCAGCTCGCTGAACTCCACGATCTCATCAAACTTTTCGTCCAGATACTTGGGCGAGAAGCCCAGCACCGTGCCGTTCAGATAGATGTTCTCGCGGGCAGTCAGGTCCATATCAAAGCCCGCGCCCAGCTCGATGAGCGGGGCGATGGAGCCGCGGACCGTCACCTTGCCCTTGCTGGGCTTGTACACGCCCGCAATGGTCTTGAGCAGGGTGGACTTGCCCGAGCCGTTCAGGCCCACAAGGCCGTAGAAATCGCCGGGCATGATGTCCAGACTCACGTCCTTGAGTGCGTAGAATTCATCGTACTGCAGGCGGCCCTGCACCATGGCAAGGAAGTATTCCTTCAGGCTCTCATGCTTTTCCTTGGAGAGGTTGAAGCACATGGAAACATTGTCCACTTTGATGATCGGTTCCATTGTTCTTCCTCCTTAAATATGCAGCACAAAGCGGTCCTGCGTTTTGCGGAACACCCACACGCCCACCAGCATGGAGAGCACGGCGCAGCAGCCGCACACCGCGAACATGTTGAAATCCAGCGGGATGCCCCACATCACGGTACGGCGGAAGCCTGTGATGTACCAGTACATGGGGTTCAGCTTGATGATCTGCTGCATGTTGAACCCGCCAATGGAAAAGGTCATCTGGGTGGGGTCGTAGAAGATGGCGGAAAAATACAGCAATGCGGTGATGAACACGCTCCAGATGTGCATGATATCCCGGAAGAACACGGTAGCCGCTGCCAGAAGCAGGCCCACGCCCAGACTGAAGAAGAACAGCGTCACCAGCGGGTAGACCGCCTCGATGAGGGTCAGGTGGAAGGGTGCACCGGTAAAGATCATGACCAGCAGCAGCGCCACAAAGCTGAACACGCAGTTCACCATGGCAAAGCAGCACTTTTCCAGCGGGAAGATATACTTGGGGATATACACCTTTTTGAGCAGGGGCGCAGCGCCCAGCACACTGCTCATGCCGGTGGAGGTGGCCTCGTTGAAGAAGTTGAACAGCAGCTGGCCGCACATCAGGAACACGGCAAAGTTGTCGATGCCGCTGCCGCGCATGTCCATCAGACTGCTGAACACGGCCCAGTACACAAGGCACATGAGCAGCGGGTTCAGAACGCTCCACACCACGCCCAGCACGCTGCGGCGGTATTTGAGCTTGAAGTCACGGCTGACGAGGTTCCACAGCAGATAGCGGTAGCGCCAGAAGCCGTTCCACATTGCTTTGAATTTTGCCACAGGCGATCACCACTTTTCAAAATATTCAAACTTCTGTGCAGCAAAGGGCTCGTGCAGCTTGTCCTTTGCGCTGGTCTTGTGCTCGCAGCCGCAGTCCGGCCACTGCACGTTCACGGTGGGGTCATCGTAGGGGATGCCGCCCTCGCTGGTGGGGTCGTAGACATCGGTGCACTTGTAGCAGAACTCTGCCACATCGCTCAGCACCAGAAAACCGTGTGCAAAGCCTCCGGGATGTAGAACATCTTCTTGTTCTCCTCGGAAAGGGTCACGCCCACCCACTTACCGAAGGTGGCGCTGTGGGGGCGGCAGTCCACGGCCACATCGAACACCTCGCCCTTGGTCACGCGCACCAACTTGCCCTGCGTGTGGTTCTTCTGGAAGTGCAGGCCGCGCAGCACGCCGCGGGTGGAGCGGCTCTGGTTGTCCTGCACGAATTCCTTATCGATGCCGGCTTCGGCAAACTGATCCTTCTGATAGGTCTCCATAAAATAACCGCGGTCGTCGCCGAACACCTGCGGCTCAATGACCACAACACCGGGGATCTCGGTCTGAGTAAACGTAAACTTGCCCATATTTTGTACCTCTCTTTTGTGAAGCATGTTTGTTTTATCTGGAAAAGTCTGTTTGACACAGGCTTTTGCACTTATTTGCCGCGGCGGGTCTGTCCCTGTTCCGTGCGCGTTCTGCGGCGTTTCTTCCGCCAGGTGATGAACCGCACCACCAGAAAGGTCACCAGCGCTGCCGCTGCGGTGGACCCCAGCGAGATGCCCAGCAGCCAGAATGCATGGCTTTGGGGCTTTACCGCCTTGGCCGCTTCCAACTCCTGACCGGTGCTGTTCTCCAGCAGTTCAGGCAGGCCGGAAATCTCCGCATCCACACGCACGCTGGTGCTCTCCTGCTTTTCGCCGCCGTGGACGTGTACACAGCGTACACCTCCGGGTCGGAGCCAAGGACATAGCTTTCCGGCAGTTCCAGCGTCACCTCCACATCGTCGGCAGTCAGGCCGTTGGCCAGCAGCAGCCGCACGCCGGGTCGGAGACGATCACGGTGCCAAGTCCCGCCGCCGCCCACCACGCTCAGCGGTGCTGTGATGCCCTGCGCGGGCAGGTCGGTGTAGCCGGTAAAGGTGCTGAACGCATAATCCAGCAGGGTGCGGACATCGTTGTATTTATCAGTGCTCAGCTCGCTCTGCATGGTCACGCAGATGAGCCGGACGCCGTTCTGCTCCGCCAGACAGGCGTAGCTGTAGCGGGCCGTGTTGGTATAGCCGAGCTTGGAACCCAGAATGGACGAGATGTAGTACCGGCTGGAGCCAATGCGCATTTTGTCCTGCTGGGAAAAGTAGCGGGTCACGGGCTGGATGTTGGTGGGGTCCATGGTGTACATCTCATTGCGGGTGAACACCTGCTCAAAGCCCGGCTGCTCCAGTGCCCAGCGCAGGATCTGCGCCATATCGTAGCAGCTGGTGTAGTGGTCCTCGTCGCTGATGCCGTGGGGGTTTGCAAAGTGGGTGTGCGCAAGGCCCAGCTCTTCTACCCGCGCATTCATCTTTGCCACGCCGTCCGCGATGGTGCCCTCTCCTACGTATTCGGCCAACAGGTTCGCGCCGTCGTTGGCGCTGGCCATCTGGGTGGCGTACAGCGCATCGGTCAGGGGCACTTCTTCGCCCTCGCGCAGGGCAATGTGACTGGAATCGGTGCCCGCCAGCGAGTAAACATCCTCGTGGGTCACGGTGAGCTTTATATCATCCCAGTTTCCCTGCGCCTTTTCGCAGGCAAGGCCCAACGTCATCACCTTGGTGATGGATGCCGGGTGCAGCTCTTCGTTCATATTCTGCTGTGCCAGCACAAGGCCGGTGTCTGCATCGATGATGCAGTAAGCGCGGGTGGCACCAAGGCAGGGCCAGCCGCCGCTGCCCCCGGCACGAACACGCAGATCATAAGCAGCACAACGCACAGCGCCGCTGTCAGTTTTTTCATCTGGTTTTTCTCCATTGAGCGTTTTTCTGCCCGTCGTACTGCACCGGCAAAGCATCAGATAATAGTATACCACACTTTGCCCCGGCTGAAAAGACATTCACGCGTCGTGATTTCCCAGCAGCACCGGCTGCATCTGCCGCCCGGCCAGCGCAGCGTCCAGTGCAGCGGGCAGACGGGCAAAGTCCGCCTTCAGGCTGTTGGGCTTGTGGGTGGGGTCATCCTGCCCGTAGGGCACAAAATAGTAATGCTTGCGTTGGAAAAGTCGAGCGATGTTCTCCCCCGACGCTCCCAGCCCATCGTTGGTGGAAACGCCCACCAGAACCGGGCACCCCACCCGCAGCAGGCTCTTTGCCGCCAGCGTCACCGGCGTATCGGAAAGCCCCGCTGCCAGCCTTGCCAGCGTGGCCCCGGTGCAGGGCGCGATCACCAGTGCACTGACCAGCTTTTTAGGGCCAAGCGGCTCCACGGCCTGCAATGTGTCCAGCACTGCATGGCTGGTAAGGGCTTCCAGCCGTTCCTGCCAAAACTGCCCGGTGCCAAAGCGGGTATCCTGCTTTGCGGCAAAGCTCATGATGGGCAGCAGCTCCCAGCCCTGTTCTGTCAGCTGCTGCGCTGCCGCAAGCGCCGCTTCCAGTGTGCAGAAGCTGCCGCACACCGCAAATGCAATGCGTCCTTTTTTCTGCGTTCTCATGTGTGTTCCTCCCGCTCCCGCAAAATGGTCAGCACGGTGCGTGCCACCGCTTCCCCGGCCGTGGTCCGGCGCACAGGCGGCGGGCAGGCTGAGCGCGTGGATGGCCTTGCAGCCCAGCCGCTGCGCCGCAGCAAGTCGGTGCCGCCAGGCTTCGATGCCAGATCCTACGATCAGG
>ENA-OQJX01000600-OQJX01000600.1-human-gut-metagenome-genome-assembly--contig:-NODE-600-length-16570-cov-2.312899_pt1 | contig 16570 bp, 20 predicted proteins | sample MGYA00242615_ERZ504782 | MGnify/ENA primary metagenome ERZ504782 (study PRJEB26092, sample SAMD00036354) | human gut metagenome | host: Homo sapiens | study: EMG produced TPA metagenomics assembly of... | reverse complement strand
GGTAACCGGACACACTTGGCAGCTCCCGGTGATGTATTCTTCTCCAAACCAGGTGAGGTGCGCAGTTGGGACACAGACCGTATCGGCAACGGTCATGCTCTAATTTTTGAGGATACCTTTTTGACCTCTTTCTTCAAAGACCCACTATTCGTGCAGCACCTCCCGTTCTTCCGAATGGGAAAAATGGTAGACAAACTCCAACTGCCGAACGGGCTCTATGCACGAATACTCCAACTTCTGCACGACATAAAGGTCGAAATCGACTCCTTCCACCCACACGATACGGGCATATTACGCGCCTTACTTTACGAGGTCCTCATGCTACTCAACCGTGTCTACCGCACCTCTATCCCTCCGGAGACGGGTAAGGAGCCACATAAAGATATCAGCAGCTTCCACCTCAGCCGATTCTTCGAATTGGTTGGGGAGCACTTCCGGGAGCAGCATTCTGTACAATTCTATGCCGATAAACTATGCATCACTCCCAACTATCTGAACGAAATCCTCTCTTCGGCCATAAACATCAACGCCAAGCAGTACATACTCAACAAGGTTACAGACGAAGCCCAGCGTCTGCTCACCTACACCGACCTCCCCATTTCAGAAATAGCCTCCGAACTCCATTTCTCAACCGTCTCCTACTTTGTACGTAGTTTCCGACAATGTATAGGGTATACTCCCCTCGCCTACCGGAAAATGGAGAAACCGTGAAAAGTGACATATCCTCCTTCTTTTTTATTGTACAAAAGTTCCACTTACCGGCTATCTTTGCCCTTGAAACAATAACCCATAAAAAAACAAACAATGAGAGATGCAGAAAAACAGTAAGGAAACATGATTGACAAGGAAAAACCATCTTTGTCGGTTCGGTGGATGCCGAAGGCTTTCCCAACATCAAGGCCATGTTGCAAACCCGCAAAAGGGAAGGGATCAAACACATTTACCTATCAACGAACACCTCGTCGATGCGCGTTTCGCAATTTCTCAAAAATAACCGGGCATGCCTTTACGTCTGCAACACACGCTTCTTCAAGGGCGTAATGCTGCGCGGCACGATGGAGATACTGACGGACAGCACCAGTAAGGAAATGATATGGCAGGAAGGCGACACTATGTACTACCCCGAAGGAGTGACTGATCCCGATTATTGTGTCCTGAAGTTCACCGCCTTCGCCGGTAGGTATTACAGCGGATTTAAATCAGAAGACTTCACGATAGAATAAACGGGCCATCCGTTCCAGTCCATCAGCAAGCAGAGCCCGGGGACAAGCGATATTCAGCCGGATAAAGCCCTCTCCACCGGGACCGTACATCGTACCGGAATTGACCATCAGATGCTGTTGTTCTTGCAAACGCAAGGCGACAACATCTGAGCTGATACCGGAAGCACGGCAGTCTATCCAAACCAAATAAGTTCCTTCGAGTGGCAGCACGGGATATTGTGGTAACCGTTCCTTGAAAAAGCAGCAGAGGTATTCGTAATTCCCCCGCAGATATTTCCGCAAGGCATCGAGCCATTCCCCACCTTCGTTGTAAGCTGCCATTGTGGCGATTACGCCGAACGGATTGACGTCGCATACCTCGTTGATGTTAATGGCTCTGTCAATACGGCGGCGCACCTCTTCATCGGCTGCGATGATATTGGCGATTTGCAACCCGGCAAGGTTGAACGCCTTACTCAGCGAAACGCAAGTGACGGAATTTTGCAAAAAGCGTTCGGACAAGGAGGCAAAGGTGTGTAGTCATATCCTTCGTAAGTCAGTTCACAATGAATCTCATCCGCCACGACAAACACCTCATTCCGTAAACAAATATCACCTATATGCTGCAGTTCTTCCGGAGTCCAGACCCGTCCGACCGGATTGTGAGGATTGCACAGCAGCAGGATTTTTGCTTTCGGATCGGAAGCTTTCCTTTCAAGATCGGCAAAGTCGATTACGTAGCGGCCATCCTGATAAACGAGATTATTGGCAAACAACTCGCATCCGTCATTACGGATAGATGAGTAGAAACAATTATAGGCAGGAGTCTGAACGATGACTTTATCACCCGGCATGGCCAAGGCTTTGATAATGGCTGACAGAGCCGGCACGACACCACTCGTATAGATAATCCACCGGGAATCAACCTGCCAGCGATGCCGGTCATCGAACCACCGGACAACCGCATCATAATAGGCTTCGGGTACTTTTGTATAACCGAAAATACCGTGCGCCACCCGCTTTTGTAAGGCATCGATAATAGCGGGTGCTGTACGAAAATCCATATCCGCCACCCACATGGGCAGTACATTTTCCTCTTCGGGAGTGTCCCATTTATAGGAGTTCGTCCCGCGACGCGAGATGATTGTATCGAAATCGTATTTCATAATTTATAAATCCAGTTACCATCCCAAAGCCTCAACTCACAATCGGCAGGCGCCTTTATATTTTCGTCGAGAATGATTTCCCCATAGCTTTCGGCAGTGATACAGCCTGTCCGTGGATTCTTCACCCCGCCTATTGTTCCTTTGATGGTTGCCTGCACCGAACTATATTCAAAAGCCCGGTCGCAGTCGGGACCAAAGGTGCAATTCTCCAGTACGAGGTCGTGGGCATAGCAGAGCGGTTGCTCACCGGTTATATGGCAATTCACCAACCGGAGATTGTGCGAATGCCAGCCGAGATATTCGCCGTTGAGTTCAGAATCGTAGATTGTCACATTCTCCACCTCCCAGAAGGCATCCTTCGTAGTGATTTTGGCATTGCGCAACTCCACATTCTTCACATACTGGAAAACGTACTTGCTGTCGCTTTCCAATCCGTCTATGCGGATGTCGCTGCTGAACATGAACGGATAAGTTCCTCCATGCAGTTTCAGATTTTTGATATTCAGATTTTTACAACGCCAGAACACCTCATTGGCATCGTTTATCTCTACATTCTCTATTTCGATGTCATGCATCTCGCGAAACATTTTGGGTGCATCGATACGCGTATCAGTCATTTTCAGATGGTCGGAATACCACAGTGCCGAACGCCCGCCGACATCGAAAAAACAACGGTCGATAACAAATCCGTGAACATGCCAGAAGGGATAATTTCCTTCGAACCGACAATCAACAGCTTCGATGTTGCTGCATTCCTTGATGGCTGATTCTCCAGCACGGATAACTACATTCTCCATACGTAAGTCATGCGATTCGAACAAAGGTCTTTCTCCGCCAAATGCTGTATTTGATATTATTTTCATCTTGTTTTCAATTTTATTATTCTATTCTCTTTATCAATTTTGCGGGGACACCACCTACTATTGTATTTGCTTCCACATCTTTCGTCACGACCGCTCCAGCTCCCACCACAGCATTGTCACCAATTGTCACTCCTTGAAGAATCGTTGAATTAGAACCTACCCAGACATTCTTGCCTAGTACAATTGGTGCCGGATAGGTAGTTTGGCGTTCAGCCGGAGGCAAACCATGATTGAGCGTTGCAAAGACTACATTATGCCCAATTTGGCATCCGTCGCCGATTATCACACCACCATGGTCTTGAAAATGACAGCAGGCATTAATAAATACGCCTTCGCCCACTGTTATATTCTTCCCGAAATCGGCATAAAACGGCGGAAATACCCGGAACGATGACGGAACTTGATAACCGAACAATTCGGATAGCAACTCACGTACTTCGTCCGGCGTATAGTATGCGGTGTTCAGCCGGAAAGTGATACGCCTGGCTTCACTGCTCATTTCGTCCATAAAACGGTGTATCTCCTCCGTATTAAGCGCTTGACGCGTCTTTACATATTCTTTAAATTCGTTCGTAGTCATAATTTCTCCTATTTAATTTTTATTACCAAATTTAATGATAATGCAAAAATAGGCGGTATCCGTCATATGCCGTGTAGATAAATCCCCGGTATCTATACCCAAATTACGGATTATGCTGTCCCCTCCAGCTACTAAATCATAGCTCCATAAAACAAAAACTCCCGTAATCGCTTGAATTACGGGAGTGTGGGTGGTGTTATTTAAGTTTATCGTATTCTTCATCCGTCACCGGCTCTAGCCATTCATTAGAAGTATCCTCACCGGGAACTTCGAAAGCAAGATGGGCAAACCAACCATCAGAAGCAGCACCGTGCCAATGCTTCACATTTGCAGGGATATGGATAACCGTACCGGGTAGAATCTCTACTGCCGGCTTGCCTTCTTCTTGATACCACCCACGACCGGCAACACCGATAAGCATCTGTCCACCGCCTTTAGTAGCACGGTGTATGTGCCAGTTATTGCGGCAACGAGGCTCGAAAGTGACGTTAGAGACGGAAACCTGCTCACGTGAAACGGGAGCAAGATAGCTGTTACCTATGAAGTACTGTGCGTATGCTGTGTTCGGTTCTCCAATGGGGAAAATCATTTCACGCTGGAACGCGGCTTTGGTATCTTCACCGGCGGTGTCCTCTGCCATACGCCTTTGGCCAGATTAAACGCTGCCCACGCTTTGGGCCAACCGGCATAGAATCCGATATGGGTGATGATTTCAGCAATCTCCGTACGGGTGATGCCGTTCTTTTTTGCCGACTGAAGGTGGAACACGAGCGAATTATCCGTGATTCCTTGACTGATAAGAGAAGTTATAGTTACCAAACTACGGTCACGCAGACCGAGTTTGTCGGTGCGGCTCCAGACCTCGCCAAAGAGGACATCGTCGTTTAGTTCCGCAAATTTAGGAGCAAACTCACCCAACTGGGTGCGTCCTGCTGTCTGTACTATCTTTTCTTGTGCCATAACATTGAGTGTTAAAATGCTGAATACTGAAATTAAAAAAATCTTGTTCATAGTCGTTCTATTTATTGCATGAAGTTATTGAGCTTGTTAGCCGGATTAAGTGGCGTCTGGTCAGACAAGACCAATGATTTGACCATGTGCAACGTTCCTTGCTTGTATTTCTGAAAGTGTTCTGATGCAATATGTTTTTCATAAGCCGCATGGCTCGCATAGGTTTCGAGAATAGTCACCTTACAGGGATTCTCCTTCTCGCCGACCGCATACATAGTCAGTACGCCCGATTCGGTACGCAGAGAGATTTCGCCTACTTCGGTTGCGTATTTCATATACTCGTCGAGATACTGCGGATAAACCTCGATTTTCGACAACCGCACGATACCGTCAGCACTCATCGGCTCTTTGGCGCACATACCCGGCTGCTTATCCAGATTCAGGCATTTGCGATAATCTCTCCCGTGGCAAGGTAGGAATAGGTCGGAAATTCAAACAATACGGGTTTCAGCTTCGTATAGTCAAGTTTCCCGTTATTATCAAGCACTTCAGGAGCAGCGTATGTATTGACTATCGCACAAATGAAATTGTCGAAACCTTCAGTTTCATAGATGTCTACCACCTCACACTCCATGGTGAGGGGTGATGCGTCTATAACGGGGGTACCGTTTTCGCCAATATGGTAGGCAAACACCTCCGACTTATCGACCGTCGCACCGCTTACACTTCCCACATAGTCAGCTTTCGGCAATATTTCACGACTCACTAGATTGACGGAAAGTCGTTTTGAGTCCTTTATCCCTTGATTAGTGTAATGGCTTTTACTCATGCTGATGAGTATCCGCTCATGTCCAATAACACCCGTATGCCCTACCACTAGCCAGTTTACTTTCCCTTCAACCTCCGCCCCAACAACCGTCATCGGCTTGGGATAGAGCGCCAACAGATTTCCGAGATTTTTCTTGTTCGTTTCCATTATATTGGGTTGAACGGTGTTCTCCTTTACGGGAATACTGCACGACATTATGACAAGCAGTGACAGAACTCCTAAAATTGTTTTGCCATACGCTATATTACTCTATTTTTCTTGTTAAACTTCTGATGACAAAGGTACCGCGATAGCACAAGCGAAGGTGTATATGATTTACGGATATTTGTACCCGAATTCCCGATTATACCGCAAGAAAGTTCAAGTTCATCAGATGAGTATAGTAAGACTGGCAGAAATCCCACGAATAATCCCACGCATGATTTTTTTTTAATCGTTATTCTTGCCGATACAGAAAACAAAAAAAGCTCTGAAATCCTTGAATTTCAGAGCTTTGCTTTAATTTATTATTTACTTTCGCGGTGCGTACGGGACGTCGAACCCGTGACCCCATGCGTGACAGGCATGTATTCTAACCAACTGAACTAACGCACCATTATTTCATTCTTTCGTTGCTATCTCTCTCGATTGCGGTTGCAAAGGTAGACAAAATTCTTATATCTGCAATAGCTTGAAAGAAAAAAATCATCTTTTTTTTAACATAGCTTGATTATAAGAGATTTATGTTACCTTTGCAAAACTAAATTAATATTGAAATCATGAGAAATACTCCTATTGAACGTAAGTTGATAGATGAAACTATCGCAGATTTTCATATCACAGACTTTGCCAAAGCAACCATCCGTGAAGTAAAAGCCATTGCAGCCAATGCCGAAGCGGCATCGGGTGTGGAATTCATAAAAATGGAAATGGGTGTACCCGGACTCCCCCCCTCAGCCGTCGGCGTAAAGGCCGAGGTGGAGGCATTGCAGAATGGTATTGCCAGCCTCTACCCGGACATTAACGGACTTCCCGCCTTGAAAGAGGAAGCAGCACGTTTTATCAAAGCCTTTATCAATGTAGATGTAGCCCCCGAAGGTTGTGTACCAGTTACCGGCTCCATGCAAGGAACTTCGCTTCATTCCTCACATGTAGCCAGTGCGATGAGAAAAAGGATACCATTCTCTTCATCGATCCCGGTTTCCCGGTACAGAAGCAGCAGTTGGTCGTGATGGGACAGAAATATGAAACCTTTGACGTATATGACTACCGTGGCGACAAGTTGAAAGCGAAGCTGGAAAGTTACCTCAGCAAAGGCAATATCTCCGCCATCGTCTATTCCAATCCCAACAACCCCAGCTGGATTTGCCTGAAAGAAGAAGAGTTGCGCATCATCGGCGAACTGGCAACCCAATATGACGTCATTGTGTTGGAAGACCTCGCCTACTTTGCCATGGACTTCCGCCAAGACTTGAGCAAACCGTTCCAAGCGCCTTACCAACCTTCTGTGGCACACTATACGGACTATTACGTGCTGCTCATTTCCGGTTCCAAAGCTTTCAGCTATGCCGGTCAACGTATCGGTGTCAGCTGCATTTCGGACAAACTGTATCACCGGGCCTATCCCGGGCTGACACAACGCTACGGCGGCGGCACCTTCGGCACAGTATTCATCCACCGCGTACTCTATGCACTCTCCTCCGGCACCAGCCACTCTGCTCAGTATGCTCTTGCCGCCATGCTTAAAGCAGCTAATGAAGATCAATACAACTTTCTTGATGAAGTGAAAGTATACGGTGAACGTGCCCGCCGCCTGAAAGAAATCTTCTTGCGCCACGGTTTCCACTTGGTATACGACAATGATTTGGGTGATCCCGTTGCCGACGGTTTCTATTTCACCATCGGTTACCCGGGCATGAGTAGCGGAGAACTTGCGCGGGAACTAATGTACTACGGTGTAAGCGCCATTTCACTGGTGACCACCGGAAGCCATCAGGAAGGATTACGTGCCTGCACTTCCTTTATCCAAGACCATCAGTACGACCAGTTGGACGAACGTATGGCAATTTTTGCCGAGAATCACCCCATCCAATAAAAAATATCCCTATATAATAATAAGGTATCTCTACCAGTTGATGCCGGTATCCCACCACAATCGGGTACCGGCATTGTCATCTCCACCCAGTGCCTCTACCAAAGCGGCATACTGCTCGGCATTCTCCGTCTTCAGTCCGCCGGGAAAGTTCAGACGGCGAATCATTGTCTCAGTATCTATACACCCGTCTTTACTGTGATTAAAGCGCACGGGGAATAGCCGGGGATACCCCGTCCGGCGCTGTTCCGCCCAAGCTTCACACCCTTCAGGAAACATGGCAATCCATTTTTGGGTAATAATCTTCTCCAGTTTCGTATCCCTATCCGCTGACTCCAGCCAGCGTGGCGAAACTTGGCAACGGGCGGTAATATCATTCTCCATATCGTAGGTATCCACAAAATCGGCAGGCAACAAGTCGCTCTCCAGATAAGCGTCGGACTGCAAGATGCCATACTGACGGAAAGAAGCCATTACCCCTTCTTCATAGCAGGTTTTCGCCGACTCATCGGTCCATCCCCGTAGGGCAGCCTCGGCACGCAGGAACCAGACTTCTGCTGCCGGCATCAACACTGCATCAGTCTGCTGGGTGACTTTCAATTTTGAGAGTGTATTATAATAGTTATGTGCAAAGCATGTACTGACGAATGCCGCGATACTCGCCTGCAAACTGTTCATCCTGGCAAGTGGCAAAATAGATTTCACGACGGGGATCTTCATATCCGTTCAGTATGGACTCCATCGGCGCTCCCATATAAGCTTCATTCCAAACAAGGTTTATCTCGCCCAACGGATTGGTATATCCACTCGCCGTGGAAACCGCCACCGACTCGTCCGCCTCCCGAATGACTCCGTATTCATTATCCATCGCTTTACGGAATTCCGTTTTTGCCTTCTCCGGACTGGCTACCGCAATGCGCATGGCAAGCCGCATCCTCAACGAGTTGGCAAACTTTATCCAAGAGTCATAATCACCGATCCAACAACATATCGAAACGCGCAAACTCCGAAGCTCCCGGATGCTCGACAATATAATCGGAAAGTACAGCTACAGCCGTATCGAGTTCACAGAAAAATGCATTATAGACCTCTTTCTGCGTGTCGGGCATATAACGGGCTTCGGGATCGGCAAAATGACTATACACAATAGGGCCGTAATAGTCCGTGACACGGTGCATCACTTCCACCTTCAGTATCTTGGTAATGCCGAAAAAGGCAGGCATACGGTCACGTGTGGCATTCTCCGACTGATATATCTGCGGGAAAACATACTCATAGGTATGTCCCACATGGCGCTGTTCCATCCATCCTGCAAGTTGTAGTCCGAATTGTGCGAACCTCCATTCAGAGGCTTGGCATCGTGCATGTAACCGCTGAACATGTCGCATTCAAATTCTGGGTCAATTGAAAAGGCCAGTTCTTCCCCTTTCCGTAGTCGTAATTGAAATAGATGCCTTGCTGGATGATTCCAAGACGGATGCCATGTTCGTTATAGTCGGCCTGCAAGTCCTCGTCCGTCACGCCGGACTTGTCCGTATTGATTTCCTTAAAGTCTCCCGTACAAGCCAGAAACACGAAAACCATGCCAATCAGTACTATAATCCTCTTCATATCAAGTCTCCCTCCCCCTCTTAAAATTCACACTTCAAAGAAAATCCCCAACTACGCGTGGTAGGCATACCGTAGACTTCAATTCCCTGGTTATCGTTGCCCGTAGAGAGTACCAGGTCAGGGTCGAAAGGCGCCTTTTTGTAGAAGAAGAACAAGTTGCGTCCAGAAAAGGACAGTTGTGCCCGCTTGAGGACTTTGGTCTTTTCCATCCAGGCTGCAGGCAGTTGGTAGCCCACGGACAGCTCACGCAGCCTGATGTTCGTGGCATCATACATATAATATTCCGTCACCCCGGCCCGTCCGCCTACAACATTCTTATAAAATCCTTTCACATTATCTATCCGGTTACCTTCAAGCATTACATAACCTTTGTCTCTGGCCCGGGCCGTGACTTCAGAAACGCCATACATATCCATATCCGCCTGCGTCTGGGACAAAATATCGCCTCCAAAGCGACAATCCACCAGAAAATAGAAAGAAAAATTCTTGTAAGACAGCATATGATTCCAGCCCAGCATCAGTTTTGGATTGGCATTGCCCACTTTCACCGTATTGCCATCACCTTCCACCAAAGGCATGCCGGTATTGTCTCCTTCCGTGCCGTAAACGATATTGCCCACATCGTCACGTACAAAAGCTTTTCCGTAGATGTCACCGATAGAGCCCCCTTTCACCAATTTCATGGCATAACTGGACGAGAAGCTGGTAGGACCGTAAAGAAACTCCTTCAGCGCTTCGTGCAGTGAAATTATCTTGTTGCGGTTGGTGGAGAAGTTCACCTCTGTTTTCCACTTGAAATGGTTTGTCAGCAAAGGAACGGCATCCAATGAAATCTCCCACCCCACATTCTGTATATCACCCGCATTGACATAACGGTAGGCATATTTATCGCCCGACAGAGTAGGAAGCTTGAAGAACTGGTTCCGGGTATTCGTCTTATAGAAAGTGGCATTCAAACCAATGCGGTTCTTTAAAAAACGCGCTTCTATACCCGCCTCAAAGGAATGCGTCATCTCCGGTTCCATATCCTTGAACGGCGCGGCATCACTTGCCAGGAACTCTCCACCCGCCGTGATATGCGAGGAAGGATTTGTGATGAACATGGGAATATCATTGCCCACCATGCTGTATGCCCCCCTTATCTTTGCCAGTGACACCCATCGGGGTAAAGTCATCAGCTTATTGAATATCAGCGAAAATCCCACGGAGGGATAGAAGAACCCGCTTTTCTCATGAGATGTATAAGCCAGTGTGGAGGACCAGTCATTACGGGCCGACAAATCAAGATAGACAAACTCGTTGTAGCCAGTTGTGCCGTCGCAAACAAGGACTGCAATTGGCGCCGTGCATCAATCTTCTGGTCCAGCCCAGCGGAACCATTCATGATGATATTGGCCAGATTGAACACATTGGCATATTTCAGCGAAGCTGTTTTAGAGTCATAGCGGGTGGAGTTCACTGTCTTGTCATTGATACTGGCACCGAGCGCCGCGTTGAGAGAGAATGCATCCCACTGCTTTTTCATCATCAGTATGGCGTCTCCGTAATATTGGGTTTCCTGATAGTCCATCTCGATATAACGCCCATTGGCTCCCGCTAACGCCGGAGCGGTAGAGGCATAGAACTGCTGGCGCACCTTGTCGTTAATATAGTCTATATTGCCACGGGCCTGCAGGCTTAACCAATCGTTTATCTTCAGATTGGCAGATAAGGAGACTATGACATGCATACGGTTCTCCTTGCTCAATATGCGATTGGTAATCCAGTAGGGATTCTGCTCAAAATCCTCGTAGGAGGTATGCCAATTCTGTATGTTCAGGTTTCTACCCTCATCATAAACCTCGAAGTTCTCCTTATAATAAGAAATATCCTCACCCCGTGGAAAACGGTAGAGCCCCACCAAAGGATTCATGTAGAAACCACCCACGGTAGGCTTGTTCTTCACCACCTGGCGCATCAGGTTCATACTGCCATCTAACTTCAGACGGGAATTCAACAGAACGGAAGTCTCTCTGAAAGTGAGGTTGTGCTTCGAAAGGTTATGTTTCCCAATGATGCCATGCCCCGTAGTATTGGCATAGGAGAAATAGTTCTGCAACTTCTCATTGCCGTGACTCAAGGAGATGGAAGTTATGGAGGTGACACCAGTAGAGAAGAAGTCTCTCAGATTATCATATTCGGGAAGGTTTGCCCGTTCTCCCCAACTGTCCACACCGTCACTTACTCCATAGCGGTTCTGCATCTTGGGTAGTGCAAAAGCATTGTCGAACATCAGGCTCGTCGAGAAAGAAACACTGCGCTGCCCGTGCGACTGCCCCTTCTTTGTAGTAATCAGTATCACCCCATTGGCGGCCTGACTACCATACAAAGCTGCCGCTGGAGCTCCTTTCAGGATACTGATACTCTCTATATCTTCAGGATTCAGATTGGAAATGCCGTCTCCTCCGTCACGGTTGCCGGCATTGGCCGTTCCGCCTATGGCAGAGTATGCTTGCTCGGAAGTGGAGTTCAGAATGGGAACACCGTCTATCACATACAGCGGTTGGTTGTCACTCGCCACCGAACGGATTCCACGGATACTGACTTTGGCTGAGGCTCCCAGACCGGAAGAAACCTGATTGACACGCACACCTGCCGACTTGCCGGTCAACGAAGTAATTAAGTTGGGCATTTTTACTCGCGTCAACTCCTCGTTTTTTATTAAATCTGTGGCGTAAGAAAGAGAATTTTCTTTCTTTTCGATACCCAAAGCGGTAACAATAACGTTATCCAGCTCTATCATATCTTCTCTTAGTGTGATATGAAAGGTCGAATGTCCTTCCACCTCAATATCCTGGGACATGTAGCCGATAAACGAAACACGAAGCACTGCATTATCGGCAACCACCAGAGTGAATTTTCCTTCCGAATCCGCTATCGCACCATTGGCAGTTTCTTTCTCTTGAATAGTGGCACCGGCCAACGGAAACCCGCTTTCATCCAGCACACGGCCACTTATCGTCACTTTAGAAAGCTGTATTTCAGAATGTCCCGGACGCTGCATACGCTCCATAAAATCCTCCGGGCAATCCGTCCATCCTATAGAAAACAGCCCTAAAATTAACGTATATAATGTAGTATATTTCATTGCATTAAATTGCCAATTACTTGCAAACTTAAGTATTTTCTCCGAATAAAAAAAGCCATAAAATCTGAGAAAAGAAACTTTTAAAATGAAAAACAGCGAAGAACTTTGGTTTATTGTGGAATATTATGTATATTAGGGGCATGTATAGCAATATAAATCTATTCAAGATAGAAACAAACCATGTGGTTCCTGCCCAGGGAAAGGTCTTGATTTCCGAACCTTTTTGTGTGACCATATGTTTGGACGATCCGTCATTCTACTGGTGGACCATACACATGACGGCACAATGGGACTGGTTCTGAACAAACCGCTCCCCCTATTCTTGAATGATGTGCTGAAAGACTTCGACTGCCCGGAAAGTATACCTATCTATAAAGGAGGACCACTCAGCACAGATACATTGTTCTATCTGCACACGCTCGAGGGTATTACCGGAGCGCTGTCCATCGGCAAAGGCTTCTACCTGAACGGTGACTTTGAAGCCATTAAAAACTACATCATGCAGGGAAATCCCGTTCAAGGCAGAATCAGATTCTTCTTGGGATACTCCGGCTGGGAGTACGAACAACTGGGCCGGGAAATTGAAGAAAACACCTGGCTGGTAGGCAAAGAAAACATCAGTTCGCTAATGAACGAGGCGGCCAGCGGCACACTCTGGAAGAAGGCATTGTGCAAGCTGGGAGCAAAATATGAAATATGGTCGCGTTTCCCTCAGATTCCAACGCTCAATTAGTGCTTCGGAGAAGTTGCAACAGCACGACATCCTTATAGCATCCTCCTACGCGCCACCACTCCTTCAAAAGCCCGCAACGCACAAAACCGCAGGATTCAAAAAGGCGGATACTTGCCTCATTATCCACCGAGATATGGACTATCAACTGTTTCAGATACAAGAAACTGAAAACATAGTCGCACAGCAAACGCAGCGCTTCCTTGGCATAACCATTGCCTGATACTCCTTCCGTATGGCAATGCCCACCTCTCCCCGGGCATGCATGGGAGAAAACTCTGTAATATCGATGGTACCTATCACCACATCATCCTCTGCACGTACAATCATCATACGCAGCTGGCGGTCGGCAAACATATCGCACTCGGAATTCTCAATATATTGTTTCAAGACAAATCTGGAATAGGGCACGGTGAAGTTCGTCACATCCCAAGTCTGGGAATCATTCTCCATGGCATACATCACTTCCAGATCTTCCGGCTCCATAGCACGGAGACACACCCTTTCACTGCAGAAATAAGATTTATTCATATCTTCCAGTCGGTTACATTTCTTCTTCTTTATTGATATGCAGTTCTTTACGCAGGCGTCCCTCACCCGGCAGGCAGAACAGAGAAGCCGTCAGTCCTATCAGTGCACACAGTGCACCCGTACTGCTCAACATGATATAATAGGTGAAAAAGCCTGCAAGCACCGGTATGGCAAGCAATGCCAGCCGCACGCCACTCCACAGCGCATAGAGACGGAGGGCTTCGGGAAGCGTCACTACATCTATTTTCCGGATTAATACCCATGAAAAGAGTTTCAAGGCTATGGTACGCAAGAGGCAGCCAGCAGAATGGTTACTGTCTCAGCCATATAGGTGGCACGTACATCTCCGGCATACATACCTACCCATCCGCCTCCGGTTTCTCCAAGTAGAACGAGCAGGATGGGAAGCATCCAGAAATAGGCAAAAGTTGTTCGGACACGCGCTGCGGTCTTCTTTATTTGTTCTTCCATTTAGTAAATTGATAGTGGATAATGAATAATTGATAATGGCCCAAACAATCAGGCAGTTCCGGAAAATGGAGTGCGGTTCACAATACTGCGTCCCAGAGTCACTTCATCCGTATACTCCAATTCGTCGCCGATGGAAATGCCACGGGCTATGACAGAGAGCTTCACGCCCAGTTTTTCCAGCTTGCGGTAGATATAAAAGTTGGTGGTATCTCCCTCCATCGTCGTGCTCAGCGCAAGAATCACTTCATTGATGCCGCCGGCGGCTACCCGCTGCACAAGGCTTTCTATCTGCAAGTCTCCGGGGCCAATGCCATCCATCGGCGAGATGACACCTCCCAGCACGTGATACAAACCACGGAACTGTTGTGTGGCTTCCACAGCCATCACATCGCGGATGTTCTCTACCACACAAACCACAGAAGCGTCCCGTTGCGGACTGGAACAGATGCGGCACGTCTCCGTATCTGATATATTATGGCATACCTTGCAATATTTCACTTCATGCTTCAGCGTCACGATGGCATTGCCGAACGCTTCCACCACTGCCGTATCCTGGCGGAGCAGGTGAAGAACCAGCCTCATAGCGTCTTGCGTCCCACTCCGGGCAACTTGGCAAACTCATTTACCGCCTTCTCCAATAATGTAGAGGGAAACTGTCCATTCATACTTAAAATTCTCCTATTGGCCACAAAGATAGTGCAAACCGAATGCAGAATAAAATGAACTCGTTCATTTTTTATGCTGAGGTGCAGCCTATCTTCGCTTTCTGGGCAAAGATAGTGCAAACTTATGAAATTAGTGCTACCTTTGCCACACGTAAAACCCCAAAAAGGCAACAAAATGGATATTACAAACGCTGAATTCGTCATCAGTAACACAGACGTGCGGAAATGCCCCGCAGGCACATTTCCCGAATATGCTTTCATCGGACGCTCCAACGTAGGAAAATCCAGTCTCATCAATATGCTGACCGGGAGAAAAGGCTTGCCATGACCTCTGCCACACCGGGAAAGACCATGCTCATCAACCATTTCCTCATCAACAAGAGCTGGTACATTGTAGACCTTCCGGGATACGGCTATGCCAAACGGGGACAGAAAGGGCAGGAACAAATCAAACGTATTATAGAAAGTTATATACTGCAACGCGAACAGATGACTTGTTTGTTTGTTCTTATAGATAGCCGGCTGGCTCCCCAAGCCATCGACCTCGAGTTTACGGAATGGCTGGGCGAGAACGGCGTACCCTTTGCCATCGTCTTCACAAAGGCCGACAAACTGAAAGGCGGCAGACTGAACACCCACATCAACGAATACCTGGAACAGTTGAAGGAACAGTGGGAAGAGCTGCCTCCCTACTTCATCACCTCTTCTGAAAACCGCATGGGACGGAAAGAGCTGCTGGACTATATCGAAAGTATCAACAAAAGCCTGAATAGCAAACAATAGACATAAGTAAAATGAAAAGATTAGTTTTTTGGCAACTGTTTGTTGCCGCACTACTGCTGACCGGCAATAGTCACGCACAATCCATCAAGGATTTGTTCAACAAAGAAAATATAGAGAAGGCGGTAAATGCCGTGACCGGCAAGTCAACAGCGGATATGACCGGCACTTGGTCGTATACCGGCTCCGCCATTGAATTCGAATCGGACAACCTGCTGCAGAAAGCCGGCGGTGCCGTTGCCGCCACAGCCGCAGAAAAGAAACTGGACGAACAGCTTGCCAAAGTAGGCATCAAAGCCGGGCAAATGTCATTCACATTCAACGCCGACAGCACATTCAGCGCCAAAGTAGGGCAAAAGAGCATGAAGGGAAGCTACTCCTACAATGCATCCACCCAAAAGGTCAACTTGAAATTCGCCAAGCTGATAGGTATGAATGCCAAGGTCAACGCTACCTCCACAACTATGGACCTGCTGTTCGAATCGGACAAGCTACTGAAACTGATAACCTTCCTCTCCAGCAAAAGCAGCAACTCCACTCTGAAGAGTATCGGCTCGCTGGCCAACAGCTACGACGGAATGATGCTCGGATTCTCATTACAGAAACTGTAACAACAACTTCCATACAACAAAAAAATCCCGCAAGCACCAAACAATGCTTGCGGGATTTTTTTATCTGAAAAGAGCGGAAAACGAGACTCGAACTCGCGACCCTAACCTTGGCAAGGTTATGCTCTACCAACTGAGCTATTTCCGCATGGGATGACTCTCCTTTTTTGAGGAGTAAAGTGCCCAGAACAGGACTCGAACCTGCATGCCTCTCGACACACGCACCTGAAACGTGCGCGTCTACCAATTCCGCCACCTGGGCATAAGTCATCTTCAATACATCTGAAAGAGCGGAAAACGGAGACTCGAACTCGCGACCCTAACCTTGGCGAAGGTTATGCTCTACCAACTGAGCTATTTCCGCAATGTATAAAAGCGTGAAGAG
>ENA-OQJX01000598-OQJX01000598.1-human-gut-metagenome-genome-assembly--contig:-NODE-598-length-16665-cov-2.537368_pt1 | contig 16665 bp, 14 predicted proteins | sample MGYA00242615_ERZ504782 | MGnify/ENA primary metagenome ERZ504782 (study PRJEB26092, sample SAMD00036354) | human gut metagenome | host: Homo sapiens | study: EMG produced TPA metagenomics assembly of... | reverse complement strand
ATGAGGAAAAGTAACTAGGAAGACTTTATTTATTATTAGATATACAAGAGTATTGCCATTAAATATGTTTTGAGAAGAGAAGGGAACTATTGATTATTAAATAATTAGCACTCATGCGTTTTCCCTGTAACATTAAAGGCAATCTCTAAATGAAGCTTTTGTTTTTATAAACAAAGCTTTTCATTTATAAAATCAAAAGCTTCATTTATATAATTGCAACTTGCAATTATAGATTGCGATTAATGAAAAACAAGTTTAGAATTATAGTAAAGTAATTTAGGTATTAATAGAAAGGAACTTTTCTCACTATAAATAAGAAAGAATCTATTAATAGCTGGGAAATAATCAAATTAGATCACATGAACTTAATAAAGTAAAAGCAGATTTGAAATTAATTTAATGTATGATATAGACAGTACTAATTATTATTTCCCCGAACTAAAATAATCTCCCTATAAAAGAGCATAATATAGAAAATAAAGATTACTTTTACAATGAAACTAAACCACGACAGACAAATGAGAAAGAGTATTGCTATAATTATAACATCTATATTAGTGCTATCAGGATGCAACAAACAACAATCCGTATCTGACAGACTACTAAATGAAGTAGGAAAGGCTATTGCCATAAATCCTGACAGTGCATCCAACCTACTAAAAAGTATATCATCTCCTGAAAAACTAGACGACAAAACCTTTGCACGCTGGTGTATGTTATCAGGAAAGATTACAGACGAGATTTTCACCACCATCCTACCAACTTATCAATTAGAGAGGGCTTATGACTGGTATTCCTCGCATGGTAGTCCTGATGAACAAGTGCAAATTCTGATTTATTTAGGTCGCTCTTATTTTGCAGATGGAGATTATGATAAAGCAATGTCAATATATACAAATGCTTTGGATATTGCAGAAAAGAATAAATTCAATAATCTCATCGGATATATCTACGATATATAGGCGATTTGTACAGAGAGAAATTCATGCGAACAGAAGCCATCAAAAGATATGAGGCTGCTGCCGAATGCTTCAAAAAAGAAAATAATACAGATAGCTATGCTTGCGCATTAAGAGATGTAGGACGTGAATATGCAGAAATGGATTCATTATCACATGCTCTACATATTCTAATTGTAGCTGATTCTGTAGCAAATAAAACTAAAACTAAAAATATCGAAGTTACTGCATCAATCAACAATGCTTTAGGAAACATCTATGCAATGCAAAATAAATATGATAAAGCCGAAAAATATCTCCTCAAAGCATTATTGACAGGAAGAGAGAAAATGCCCGACTATGTAGCATTGATTGACTTATATACGACATCAGGTTCCATTAATAAAGCTAAAGAATTATTATCCAAGATTCCACAGGATAACCCCCAATATACATGTAGCATTAAATATCTATATTATCAAATTTATAATGCAGAAGAAAACTATAAAGAAGCTCTTGTCAATCTGGAAGAATATGTTAATATGGTAGATTCTATTGTATATGCAGATAGCCAATCCAAAATACTAGATATAGAATCCAAATATAATCACCTAAAAATCAGCAAAGAAGTCGATAGATTAAAAATTAAACAACAAAGCTACATTATAATTTCAATTATCTGCATTATAACGTTACTATTAATAACAATAGGATACCTATTATATCGCAAAAAAGCAAAAGAAAAAATCCAAAGACAACGGGATGAATTATACCTGATAAAAACAAACTTACTCAATGTGTCATTAGAACTAGAAAAGAAAAAAGGTTATTAGATACATTCAAAGAGAAAAATGAATACTATAATAAAATGCAGGAAGAAATAATCCTCTTAACCGCCAATTATAAAGAACTACAAAATAAGTCTTTAGAGAATTCACCTCTATTTAAAGAACTGACACATTTAACGACTCAAAATAAACCAAGAAATAATAGATCATTAATAACAGATGAGCAATGGAAACTGATCACAGATGAAATAACACATATTTACCCCAATCTCCACAGGTACATATATAGTCTGTGTCCAGATTTACAGATACAAGATTTTATGTATTGTTGTCTTTATATGTATGGGTTTGACACTAATGCAGAAGCACAATTAATAAATATCACTGTCGATTCGGTAATAAAAAAACGACTCCGACTTAGACAAAAACTAGGAATTACGTTACCAAACAATAATACGACATTACGAGAATATTTAATTGAAAACATGCGCTAATATTCCTTTTTAGATCGAAATAATTTATTAGGTATAGCTATGTCCACGCAATCAGGTGTAACCATCTGATTATCAACATCAGTTTGTCCACGTCGAAAAACATCTTTTGCTTGTATTACCTCTCATATTGCCATAAATTTGCAAGAAACATTTAAAAATATGAGAAAGCTAAGTATTGTACTATTATTGATTAGTATTTCATTCATGACAATGGAAGCCAATAATCTATCAGAGCGTAGAACTAAGCACCTAGTTTTCGAAAGATGGCATTACCAGAAAAGAGCACTTGTTCCTATCCCCATAGAAGCCATTCTCGACGAAAACTCTATTGAAATTCGTTTTCTTGAAAACATCGACAATCAAGTCACTCTCCAAGTAAAAGATCAACAAGGAAATATCATGTTCCAAGATGTGATAATCCCCCCTAATGAGCAAGAGACTTATAAAATTGATTTAACAGGCTACAAAACTGGCTATTATGAGCTTCTTTATATAGAAAGAGACATGACTTTCATTGGGGAGTTTGAAATAGAGCACTCAATACCATAAAAGTAACAAACATGCAATCATTACGCAACTTAATAATTAAAAGTATGAAAAAGCTATTCTATTCTTTGTGTGCAATAGCCAGCCTATTCACCATCCATTCGTGTACGAATGATATTTCTGAAGATTTTATCTCTCAAAAGAAGATCAAACTTACACAAGATGAAGTCTTCAGCATCTCCTATGAGGAAACAAAAGATTTGGAAGAGAAAACTCTTTTTGATATGGTAAATGCTTTTGCTAATCTGCAAAACGGAACAACAACAAGAAGCAATGCAACTTCATTAAAAATTGTAAAAGAGAGTTTCATAAATAAAGAGGGAGAATTCAAAGAACAAGAACAAGCAACAAGAGCCATTAGCAATGACGATATTACATCTAAAATTTGTGAAATCGAATTTAGCAATGGCTCTTCTATGGGTCGTGCTATAGTTTCAGCGAATACAAATTTTCCTGCCATCATTGCCTTCATTCCTAAATGTAGTAGTGAAAAAATGATGGAGCAAACAGGAGCTAGCAAACTATTACATGCTTCAAAAGCAAGTTATCTATATAATACAATAAAGATGAAAGAAGCTGTAGACTCTTTGCGGCTCCCAACACTTAAGAAGATTAGTAAAGAACTAGAAGTACCTATAAATGAAATTTCTTATGAGAAAGTCAAAGATAATATAGTTGTTATTGATGCAAAGCCTACAACAAGATCAACTGCTGTACAAATAGGAGATATAGAAATGCAAATTCTTGAAACATCTATTTTTCCACTCGTGAAAACTAACTGGGGACAAGAATTTCCCTACAATGGAGCGTTCGGTTATAATGATTTACTTGATTGGGTAAGAACAGAAAATGGGGGAAAAAATTATACTGCAGTTCCCGCAGGATGCGTGAACATTGCTATGGCCCAAATGATGACGTATACCCACCGTCGTAGAATTCCACAAATTTCATTTCCTAATCCTGATGGACATGGTAGCTTTATTCCGAATTGGGATCTAATGGCACAAACTCCTAAGATTGATGATCCAGGATCTAGTGAGAGAGGACGCGGTGATGCAGAGTGTCTAATAATTGATCTTTACCGCGAAAATCATACAACCTCAAAAAAAGATTGGGATGGTGCCGTCATTGCAAGCGAAGTTTCTGAAGTAAACATGTTAAAGACAATGAATAAATATTTTAACTACAAACCTAAAGCCTCTTTTAATGGTGATTTAGCATGGGCAGCATTACGTGCAGGACGCTTAATTATGATGTTAACCTCCGATCATGCCTTCATCATCTCTGGCATGTTAATAACTGAAAAATCCATAGTTACCCGCCAATTAGTGAAGAATAACGATGTATACTGCATGCCAACTTAGGATGGGCAGACGAGTGTACAGGTTACTATAAATTAGACAGTAATGCCAATACGTGTTTTGAAGCCAAAGGTATTAAAGAATGGTGCTACAAAATGGATTACTTAAATAATATTTCCGTAAGATAAAAACAATATGCCAAAGAATAAATATTTCTTATACACACTTATTGCTTCATTTCTTCTTTTATCATGCACAGATACTAACGTTATCAGCAACTTTAATGAGAAAAACACAGAGAGCGATAAGATCATTTAACCCCGGAGGAGTTTACCAGTATTGCGTATGATGCTCCCCAAGAACTATCTGACGAGGAAATAACCAATGTTATCTCTGATTTTAAGAATAATATAGAAACTAAAAAAGTAGCTACTACACGAAACTCAAAACTATCAAAAGTGGCTATTAAAAAGAAGTATTATATTACCCAAAATAACAATATTATTGAAACCATAACTACAACTCGTTCATCAATACCCAATGAACTCGCTGTACCTATATTTAATGTTGAGTTAGCCAACGATGATGGCAGCAAAAGTCTGGCAGTAGTATGTGGTGATGAAAGAATGCCCGAAGTCCTTTTCTATACAGACAATTATTGTCCAGATAGTGAAACTGATAATAGGATAGGTTACTTACTGGAAGTATCCAAAAAGAATATCCTTTTAGATATCCAACACATAGAAGATATAAAGTCTACTAAAAGAGATTCTACCCTCTATAAAATCGCCCAACAACTAAACATTCCCCAAAGAGAAGTATCTTATCAAAATATTAAAGACCAAATTATAACTACTGATGAAGTATCTACCAGAAATAATAATCCGGGAAATCCAGCCGGAGGTGTAGAAAAGCCCAAATCAGAAGTAGTAGGTTTTGTTAATCCCTTATCGAAAGTCGAATGGTCACAAAATACTCCATACAATTCTGCGATGCCTGTAATGATGATTTTTGATGACGTCAATAGCGAATATGAAGGGCATATAGTAGTAGGATGTGCTAATCTCGCAATAGGAATGTTATTTAGTATAATAAAACCTGCCATGTCTATAAAAGATAACCAAAAAGTAGATTGGAACTATGTGACTTCAGTAGATCATATTGTCAGTAAGCCATGGCAACCAGAATTAAGTTCACCACAAGATTTAATAGATATGATTTCCGGCTTATTGTATAAAATATATGTAGATACAGGCTCACACCCTGCATATGAAGATAAAGTATTGCAAGATATCGAAACAGGTAGTAAATATACAAAGTCCGTAATTACGCAAACAGAAACTTCTACTCCCAATATGATAAATTACTTAAGAAGCATAACTAATTTTTCGGGAGATCAAAAAACTAAATTTGACGGAAATCTTGCCAAGCAATCTTTATTTGAAAGAAAACCTGTTTTCCTATTTGGTTCAGGGCATATAGTAGATAAAGATGGTAATATAACTGGAAAACTTGGAGGGCATGCATGGTTAATAGATGGAGTGGTTATTACCAGACATCCTCGACGTGCAGGGTACTACCATTATTGGTCAGTAAATATTGGATGGGGAATAGGGTCTAAAGCTTATTTCAGAACAAGTAATGATTTGCAAGATTGTGATGTCATATTTAAGACAAAGAAAGAATATGTTGCATACTATACCCAAGAAATGACTATGTTATATAATATAACTAGAAAATAGCCCAGCAATGAGAATTTATATTTTTTTATTTATTACATCATTACTCATATCTTCGTATGGTTGCTCTGAAGAACAACCATACGAAGTTGAAAAGAAGTCAGTTTCCATATGGGAAGGAGTGACATCACACATCATCATAGAAACAGACTTAACAGAGCACAACTATAAATTAGAATCAGAAAATCAAGAAATTGCAACTGCAACTCTTGACGTAATGGGCGTATGCATCGCTACATACAAAAGTGGGAGCACCATGATACGACTTATTGATACTGACAATAATAAGATAGTATGTGAGATCTACGTATATGTAATATACTTCAACAGCTCGGAAATTATCAATTGGGGAATTCCGCTCGAAGGTCATCCTGGTTCTCCGGGAATAATAATAAAAGCAATAGATCTAAGAATCCCTCCAGAGATAGAAATTGAGTTACGAGAAAAAGAAAAGCCATTCATCGGTGCCACTTATACATTCAATCAAGAAACCAAAAAGTTCACAATGAAAACTGATTCGGGGATATTCAAAGAAGGTACATACGAATGGAACATTACCTCTTTAACCCTAATGTATGACGATAAAACAGAGAAATTCGGCTTCAAATTTGCTACAGGAATGTCACACGGATATATTCTACAGAGTGACAAACATCAGAATATCAGCAACGATATCCTGATGCCGGTATCACAGAAGTAAAAGTTAATTATGTCTGGAAGGATAATGAAATAATTCAATTAGGAGGGCTTACATTTTGATCGATACAAAAGTAGATAGACAAGTGAAATTGTTATTTCTGATATTCTGTATATTTACAATTAGCTGCTCAAACGAAGACAAACTAAATTGTGAACCCATTGAATTAAGTAGCAACTCCATACATATTTTAGCAGGAGAAAAAAGAATTGTATATATATTGTCTGATTTAGAAAAATTCCAAATGGGGCTTGGATTACAGTCTGAAAATCCTCGAATAGCAACAGTTGAACCTCAAAATGATAGTAAGGCAATCCTAATCACAGGAAACAGTGTAGGAAACACTTCCATATATCTGCGTGACTTAAGAAATCCTGATAATTTTGCAGAGATTGAAGTTATTTCCGACTACCTTTCCGGAAAGTTCATAGAAAAAGGAGATTCCTCCAGCACTTGGATAAATGGTGGTGACCTGCACATTCGAGAAATAATAGAGAGCGAATTAAAAGAAATTGCCAAGAACCGAACGGGAATACTATACTCTTTTGATAAAGATACTAAAGCTGTGGAAATTGATTACTCTTCATCCGACTATGACAATAATAAAAAGGCCGGAACCTACGAGTGGGATAAAGACAGCCTCACCTTAAACTTTAACAACAACATATCTAAACACGGATTCGCCGTAGTAAACGACCATGCAATTATCATTGTATTAGACTTTACTGAAAAGTATAAATCAAAATATCCGAATGCATCTGTAAGAGGTGCAAAATCCAATGTTTTCTATCAGCAATTGAATAATTAAGTAAACAAAAACATTATGAGAAAAAACATATTTATATGTATCATTTTTGCTGTATCAATTTCAGCATGTACAAATGAACTAGACAAAGAGATTAATATAGAGACTAATAGTAGTCTTTATGATTTGTCAGAAAGTGAAGCACTTACAATTGCCAAAACGTTTCACGAATCTGTAACATCCGAACCACGAACTAGAGATAATAATACTGCATTTGGTATAAAAAGTACATATAGGCTACACGCTTCTGAAAAAACAAGAGCTTTATCAAGTGAAAAACTCCCCTTAATTTATGAAATAGAAATAAATAACGGTCCGAAGAATGGGAGAATTATTGTTTCCGGAGATAAAAGATTCCAAAAAGTACTCGCATATATACCTTCATTCAATGATTCGGTTTATCAAGTCTCTTTAGGCCCAACATAATGATGCAAATGGCCAAAAATATTTTAATGGAAAAAATTCAAAACTACAAAGATACATCATCAACACGTTCTCGTCCAGTAGAGTCTATACCTGGGGAAGTAAGCGTAATGATTGTATCATTTTGCAGAACAAACTGGCATCAATTTACTCCATATAACCAACTATTGCCTCAAGCTTTCGTAGAACGTTATGAACGCATATCTCCTAACAGACCTGGAGGAGCTCTATATGGCAACTATCCTACAGGACAAGCTTCTATTGCTATTGCCCAAGCTATGGCATATTTAAGACCTTATTTAAACATTGACGGAATAAATATAAATTGGGAAATATTAACCATGGAAAAAGAAGCGACACAATCCAATGAAAAAATGATCGCAACTTTACTAAAATATGTCTACAATACAATTGGTGCATATCCAGTATGGGGAGAATGTTATAATTATGATAAATGGACTGCTACTGGACCTTCCACCGAGATTGTAAATTCTGTTATTGCAGTGAAAACCCCAATAAGAAATATTTCAAGACAAATAAATACTTCTCAATGCGGACTGACTTGCGATAATGATCAAAGCTGGAATTTAGAAGTTGTAAAAAAATCCCTACTTTCTCTTTATCCTGTTTTCGTAGGTGACCTAGACAAAGTCGCTTTTTTAGTTGATGGATATGCCATTAATGAAGAAAACTCCGTTTACCTCCATTGTAACTTTGGTATGAATGAGAGTTTTAATGGCTATTACATGGTTAATGATAACGGAAGCATAGTATTTGAGCCCGGTGGTTATTTTTATAGAGACATAAATCTTGGTATAATCGCTAATATAAGAAACCGATAAACTCAAAACAACGTTATTTACACATTAGTTGTCCACCTCTTTTATCACTTTTTATATTTGCAAGACATATATACTCAATCCTGCGATGAAAGAGATGAACAGTCAATAGAAACTAAGAAGGGGAAATAGTTTTCCCCTTCGGCAAATTTACAACCAACGCTGGAATAAGTCTCTATTTGATTGTCGGATAGAAGAAAATAAGCTAACTTTGTTCTCTATAATTAAAAAGGGCAATTATGGAGGCAGCAATCAAGAAAATACCATACGGGATGACGGACTTCGAGTCTATCATCCGTGATGGTTATTATTATGTAGATAAAACCCAATATATAGAGAAAGTAGAAATATAAGCCGTTTCTTTTTCTTTGTCCGTCCCCGTCGTTTCGGAAGAGTCTTTTCCTGAACATGCTGGTCTTTACTACGACATCAACAAGAAAGACAAGTTCGAGGAAAGCTTCGGAGAATTATATATAGGCAAACATCCCACGCCCAACCGTAACAAATATCTGGTGTTGACGCTCAACTTCAGCAGTGTAGCCAGCGATATGGAGACTTTGAAACAGACTTTCAATACCTATTGTAAACTGGTGATGAGTGCTTTTGCCAAAGATTATAGTGACCTATTAGGGAAAAATATCGCAGAAAGAACTGGAAAAATATGATACCGCAGCGAGATATTGGGATTCTTATGCTTGTCCGCCAAAAGCAAAGGATTGAAAATATATCTTATCCTTGACGAATATGACAACTTCGCCAATAACATTCTGGTAGATTACGGCAATGAACGTTATCACAGCATCACCCACGGCAACGGATTCTTCCGCGGATTCCTCAAGGTAGTGAAGGATTATTCAAACTCTGTCATCGAGCGAATCTTCCTCACGGGAGTCAGTCCTGTGACAATGGACGACCTGACAAGCGGATTCAACATTGCGGATAATTATAGCAGCAACTCCATATTTAATAATATGATAGGTTTCAACGAATACGAAGTGCGCGATTTGATAGATTATTACAAAGAACGCCGGGACCTACCGCACTCTACAGACGAACTGATAGAAATCATGAAACCGTGGTATGATAATTATTGCTTTTCCACCGAAGCACTGGACGAACCGTCCATGTACAATTCGGACATGGTGCTCTACTTCATGAACCGCTATCTGCTAAACATGCGCATACCCAACACAATGCTCGATGCCAACATCCGTACCGACTATAACAAACTGCGCCACCTTATCCGCGTAGACAAGACTTTTGGAGAAAATGCAAGTGTCGTACAGGAAATAGTAGAGAAGGGCGCCACTAGCGGAATCATTGCCGACAGTTTCCCGGCCGAGAATATTATAAAAACCGAATACTTCAAGAGTCTCCTCTATTATTATGGTATGCTTACCATCAACGGCACTAGAGGCCCGATGAATATACTCTCCATCCCCAACCAAACGGTGCGCGAGCAACTCTATGGATACATGATAGACATCTACAAAGATAGCTCCGGTCTCAATTTGGAAGTGGAAAAGCTAAACATACTGATGTATGAAATGGCATACGAAGGTGATTGGAATCCTTACTTCGAATATATCGTCGAACGCCTGAACAAGCAAAGCAGCATCCGTGAATTTATAGAGGGGGAAGCACACGTGAAAGCTTTCATTCTCGCTTATCTGGGACTAAATAGTTACTATATCGCACGCCCCGAATACGAAAGCAACAAAGGATATGCCGACATCTTCCTCCACCCCCGCCTGATGCAGCTTCCCGACATGGCATACAGCTACTGCATTGAAGTGAAATACGCCAAACGGGACGCTTCGGATGCTGAAATCAAAAAGCTACTGTCTGATGCAAAAACGCAACTGAAACAGTATGCGACAAGCGAATGGATCAGGCATGACAAGGGAACGACAGAATTGAAATGCATCGCATTGGTATTTCAGGGTTGGAAACTAGTGAAAGTGGAAGAGGCATAAACAGCTAAGCCCTCCCTATACCTTATCATACTCTTTCATCGTTTATCATGGAATCTATATCCAAGCCCCAGCATCAGATTGTTGGGGTCTTTAAACTTGCTCAACTGGTATCCTACGTGCAAAAACAAATGACGTGTGACGTAAGTCTTGAGAGCCAGAATTTGATAGAACCCTTCCATATCGTCACCGCTGTATATCAAATTCCGACCGACGCGACATTGATGGAGAAAACGGGCATCACCAGTTCTGCCCGAAGAGATAACCCCACGGCAAACTGCTTACGGAAAGGAGGACGATGAAACTTCAAATCGCCCAAGTAATACTCGCCCACTCTATACTCTTTGAGATTGGCACTCTCATCATATTGCGCATCCGCAGAAAGCCCTGCCCGAAAATAGTTGTTGAAATTATACATCGGGGCGAAATTGATGCCCGCCACACCGAACGAACCGGGAATCATACTCGACACATCGTCTCCGATCAGTCCCCTTTTGCGGGTGGCTCCGTAGATCACCAGGTCATAGCTGACGTGAGGTTTTATAAAGAGCCGTCCGGGAGTGATGGGACCGGGTCCCTCATCCACGCCCAAAGTACGCACGATGCCGATTCTTCCTCCAATAACATTAAGGCCGCCATTAGGATAATGCGTGTTTCCATTGGAAAAATGGGTGAGATCTACACCTGCCGCCAGTTTCCAGTACTTGTGAACTTGCCAGTTCAGCAAAAAGCCGAGATTGATGTACGCATTGATCTTGGAGCCAATCAGCACGTTTTGCGGATTGGATAGTTCATCATATTTCTTCCAGCCAAAAGAAGCCCCGAAGTTCCATTCGTAATCGAACGACAGACGGGGGGACAGTTGCGCGATACGTGACCCTTGAAAAGCGTATACCGACACGGGATTTCCCAATTCAGCGGGACTAAAGAAAGTATGGTAGGAAATGCCAATACCCTGATAGGTATGGGGAAAGAGCCTGCCGAGGTTGGATTCTTTGCTGAATCTGAAAGCGTACTTGAAATGGAAGGAAAGCGATTGGTCGATTTTCTTTTGCTGCGCATTGTCTCCTTGCAGAAAACTATGGGTGGAGACGATATATCCCGGACGGACGTCGAAGCCAAGCTGATGGCGGATCAGGGGATGGCTGACGCTGTCGTTCCGTTGCCCGATGATTGTCTGGGCTTCCAGATTTGCGTTGATTGCCGGATGTACCAGAAGGCAAAGGAGGCACAGCAACTGTATGGCGTTCCTATTTCTAATCATTGATATATTAGTTGTTGATAGGTTAGTTTTTGAGAGAGACATCCCTGTGTGTTATGTGATATTTTACAGGCATTTCGCTATGCAACGTACCGCTTACGGTTCGTTGCTTCTTGGTTTTGGGGTGAGAAACATAGAGGGTATACCGCGTTTCCAACCAATCATACACCATCCATAAAGTATAGGTTCGAGCAGTCCGGGGAGGAATTATGTCTTCTTCCTGCTCCGTATTAGAGCAAGACAACATTTGTTGTGCAGAAATGAGCGGTGCCCGTTTGCCGTTCATAGTTAAATATCCGTCTTTCATGCTTGGTATTTCCACCGTCAGACCGGCTTCGCCCAGTAATTGAAAAGCTTCGGGCACATCGCTTTTAAATCTCATAAAATGGTAAAAAGACTCGAAAGGGGAAAACGTGTATGTAGAAAAAACATCTGTAAAGTTATGAAAGGAGACGCCTTCTTTTCTCTCTGTCCTGTTTTCTGGATTGTAAGAATATGCATTCAAAGAATAAGTGATGCTATCCATCACATATCTGTCTGCCGGAGAAATCTCGACGCGTATCTCCTGCCACTCATACTCGTTGCTCGCCCTGAGCTGGAATTGAAAAGGAGCGGAAAGGGCATTCTCGCCCACCGTTATCTTCACTTCTTTGGGATGAACGCGTTCGATGGTGAAATCAATCATCTCTCCGGTGCACACAATCTTTCCAAACCCGTTCAGCGATGGACCTTGGTCAGTTGTTATCAGGCGATTGTCCGCATCATATATTTTATATTGAATGGGAAAATCGAAGGCTATATACATCCAATCCCAATTGGCAGCTGCAAATTGAATAGTGGCAACATCCCCGTTCCCGTCCAGCGTCAGTTCGGAATCGGAAGAACGGAAGTCGTCGACAAACACGTCTCCGTTACAACCATAAAACTCCCCAAGGATAAGAAAACAGACCGTCAGGTACAGGAATCTTTTCATATTGTTTCTCGCTTGTTCATTCTCTTTTGTTCTCTACGGACAAAAGTAACATATATTTTCAGAAACAGCATACAAACCCGCAAGAAGTTACTAATTAATCAAACAGTTCTTTCAACACCTCCAATGATTTCAATGCCGGGAAGTCGGGCAGATGCAAGCGGTAATAATCATTCATAATCGTCAGGCAACGGGTACGCTCCGCACGGCTCATGCCAAAAAGATGCATTGTCTCATAGTTCATGCGCATCAGTTGACGGAGACGGGCAGCCTCTTCGGGATTGATATAAGAGGAATGTAGTTGGGGACGAATAGAAGTGAAGCAGGCATTCAATAAATCAAAGTAATCGCCGGTATGATAATCCTCCAGATTCGGATAAAGTCCCAGAAAACGGGAAAGACGCATCAAGAACACCAGATGAAAATTGGCAAAGCGTCTCCACACTCATCCAGCCAAATGATGGAATGTTGCAGATAAGCAAATAACGGACGATTCTCCGCCTCCTCCCGGATAGCCCTGTAAAGAAACTCCGACAGAAAAAGTGCCATCGAAGACTTATACGGATCGTATGGAATGGAAGAAAAAGGATAAAAGGATTTCGCTTCTTTCACACGATAAAGAGTTGCATTGGGGCGATAGTCGGCCTCGAACTCAATAAAAGACAAGGGCTGGAAAAGTACGGATTTCACAGCCGCTTTCCGCGAACGGGGCACTGTTACAAGAAAAGAAGCCCTGCCGGACAACTCTGTATACATATCCACAATGATAGATGTATCATTGTATTTCAATGTATGAAGAACTATTCCTTTCGTCTTTTGCAGCATAACCGATATTTATCTCGTTTCCAATCCGAAGCAAAGCTACAAAAAAACACAAAATAATCGGAGACATACGCCGTTAAATATCGCTTCCACTTCCTTATCTTGCGCGTACATGAGCACAAACCTTATAAATAATACGCTTATTTTGTAGCAGTATGCCTATAAATTCTTTGTTATCATTCATCGTCTCCGGTATTTGTTCCGTTAGTCGCCTAAAGATTCATTTAGTTACAAAAGAAGTTACCAATAAGCAGCTTTTTTTATTTCGCTATATATAATAAGGTGGTAAGAAAACATGCTTCCTACTGTTTTTCACAGGAGAGATTTTTTTATATAAAAATCACAACCATATATTTCACTGAATATCAGCCAAAAAGAAAGACATCTGTGAAAAAAAACACATATTCATTGAAAATTTTTCTATGAATCATTTGCCAGTTTCAAAAAAGTTCCTACCTTTGCATCCGCAATCGAGAAACAAACACAGATTCGAGAAAGCAAAAAGCAGAAATGCTACAACAGGATGGCCCGTTCGTCTATCGGTTAGGACGCAAGATTTTCATTCTTGAAAGGGGGGTTCGATTCCCCCACGGGCTACAAGTTAAAAGAATAAAGAACTAAAAAAATAGATTAGTCGAGATGGCAAATCATAAATCATCACTGAAAAGAATCAGACAAGAAGAGACAAGAAGACTTCACAACAGATATTATGGCAAGACCATGAGAAACGCTGTTCGTAAGCTTCGTGCTACTACAGACAAAGCTGCAGCAACAGCAATGTATCCGGGTATCACAAAACTGTTGGATAAATTGGCTAAGACTAATGTAATCCACAAGAACAAGGCTAACAACCTGAAGTCAAAATTGGCTATCTATATCAACAAGCTGGTTTAAGTTGACTGTTACACAAAAGATATTACAAGGCTGGACTTTTTAGTCCGGCCTTTCTCATTTATACCTCTCTATTTACCTGCTTCCACACAAGTTTCTTTTCTGTGCTAAAAAGCTGTAAACTACCCGAATTTATCCGTTTGTTTAGCACCATATCCCGAGGATTTTCACTATATTTGCTCTGTTATTACAATAAGGAAAAAAGATTATGACTGAAGAACAGATTCACTCCAATAACGGGAGCTATTCTGCCGAAAACATCCAGGTACTGGAAGGTTTGGAAGCAGTGAGAAAGCGTCCCGCGATGTATATTGGCGACATTAGCAGCAAAGGACTTCACCACCTGGTGTACGAGGTTGTGGACAACTCCATCGACGAGGCACTTGCCGGCTATTGCGACCACATCGAAGTCACCATTAACGAGGACAACTCCATCACCGTACAAGACAACGGACGTGGTATCCCGGTAGACTATCACGAAAGGAAAAGAAATCCGGCACTGGAAGTTGTAATGACCGTACTGCATGCCGGAGGTAAGTTCGACAAAGGTTCCTACAAGGTATCGGGAGGTCTGCATGGTGTAGGTGTATCTTGCGTAAACGCCTTGTCTACACACATGACTACCCAGGTTTTCCGTAACGGAAAAATCTATCAGCAGGAATATTCCTGCGGACATCCGCTCTACTCCGTCAAGGAAGTGGGCACAACAGACATTACCGGTACACGCCAGCAGTTCTGGCCGGACGATACCATCTTTACGGAAACAGTCTACAACTATGATATTCTTGCCACCCGCATGCGCGAGTTGGCTTACCTGAACGCAGGCATCAAGATTTCACTGACCGACCTTCGCGTAAAGGACGAAGAGGGAAATGCCAAGAAGGAAATCTTCTACTCGGAAGAAGGCCTGAAGGAATTTGTGCGCTACGTAGACTCCTCACGCGAGCACTTCATGAACGATGTAATCTACATCAACACCGAGAAGCAAGGCACACCGGTGGAAGTAGCCATCATGTACAACACTTCTTATAACGAAAATGTACACTCTTACGTAAACAACATCAATACCATTGAAGGGGGTACCCACTTGGCAGGTTTCCGCCGTGCACTGACCCGTACATTGAAAAATACGCCGAAGACAACAAGATGCTGGAGAAAGCCAAGGTAGAGATTGCAGGCGACGACTTCCGCGAAGGATTAACTGCCGTTATCTCCATCAAGGTGGCAGAGCCTCAGTTCGAAGGACAGACCAAGACAAAGCTGGGTAACAACGAAGTGATGGGTGCCGTAGACCAGGCTGTGGGCGAAGCCCTCACCTACTACTTGGAGGAACACCCGAAGGAAGCCAAGCTGATTGTAGACAAGGTGATTCTTGCCGCCCAGGCACGTATCGCCGCACGTAAGGCACGCGAATCTGTACAACGCAAATCGCCGATGTCCGGCGGTGGCATGCCCGGTAAGTTGGCCGACTGCTCCAGCAAGGACCCGGAAGAATGCGAATTGTTCCTCGTCGAGGGTGACTCGGCAGGCGGTTCAGCAAAGCAAGGCCGTAACCGTGCGTTCCAAGCTATCCTGCCGCTTCGCGGTAAGATTCTGAATGTGGAAAAGGCCATGTGGCACAAGGCATTCGAGAGCGACGAAGTAAACAATATCATCCAGGCGCTGGGCATCCGTTTCGGCGTGGACGGTGAAGACAGCAAAGAAGCGAACATTGACAAGCTGCGCTACAAGAAGATTATCATCATGACCGATGCCGACGTCGATGGTTCTCACATCGACACGCTGATTATGACGCTTTTCTTCCGCTACTTCCCGCAAGTCATCCAGCAGGGTTGCTTGTACATCGCCACTCCTCCCCTTTACCTTTGCACCAAAGGCAAGGCGAAAGAGTATTGCTGGACAGACCAGCAGCGCCAGAAGTTCATCGACACTTACGGCGGCGGTTCGGAAAACGCAGTACACACCCAACGCTACAAAGGTTTGGGTGAAATGAACCCGGAACAGTTGTGGGAAACCACCATGAATCCGGAAAACCGCATGCTGAAGCAGGTGCATCTTGAAAATGCAGCCGAAGCCGACTATATCTTCTCCATGCTGATGGGTGAAGACGTGGCCCGCGCCGCGATTTCATCGAAAAGAACTGCAACTGTAATGCAAATAATTGAACGCTTAATAAAT
>ENA-OQJX01000597-OQJX01000597.1-human-gut-metagenome-genome-assembly--contig:-NODE-597-length-16674-cov-1.747930_pt1 | contig 16674 bp, 25 predicted proteins | sample MGYA00242615_ERZ504782 | MGnify/ENA primary metagenome ERZ504782 (study PRJEB26092, sample SAMD00036354) | human gut metagenome | host: Homo sapiens | study: EMG produced TPA metagenomics assembly of... | reverse complement strand
CCAAGCAGCTCAAGACCAAGGATGAACTCGTCGAGGCTATCTGCGCCGAGGACGTTGTTCCCGGTGACGAGAGCACCGAGACCCCGGAGCTGTCTGCTGCGATGCCCACCGCATGAGCGGCTTCAAGGACGCTGTGCAGGAAGACCTGAACAGCGTCTTTCTGAATCTGGACGAGTTCGCCGAAACGCACACGGTCTACTATGATGGAGAGGAATACCCTGACGTTCCTCTGGTTCTGACGGGCCTCTCTGAAAAGGAGCGTGTACGCCAGACCATCAGCGACCATGCGCAGGGTCTGTACCGGGTCAGCCGGGTGCTGCACTGCGATATTGCAGCCCTCGGCGGAAAGCAGCCGGAGAAGGATTGCAAGCTGGGCATTGACGAGGATGGATTCGTCCGAAACTACTATGTGGCATCCTCTGTCTGCGAGATGGGGATGCTGCGGGTGGAACTGGAGGCGATTGACGAATGAGTGATGTGACAACGGACACCATGATGCACAGCGTAGCTGCTGGCATCACCGTTGACATTGCAGAGGAAGGATTTGACCGGGTGTCTGCTCTCCTCGCCGGGATTCCCGGAGGTGCCAATCGTGCTGTAGGATCTGCGCTGGCTCGCGCCGCTGCCGCCGGAAAAACGGTGGCGAAGCGGGCAGTCACGCAGGAGTATGCCATCAGCAGCAGCGAATTTTCCAACCGCACAAAGAATATCAACAACATCCAGCGGGGCAGCAATGGTGAGGTTTCCATCAACTTCGGCTACCGCGGCAGCGTTATCCCTCTTAGAGTTTTCGACACCAAGGTGGACCGCAGCGGCCGCGTAGTAACTCGCGTGAAGAAGTCCGGTGCAAGACAGGCGCTGGACCGCGCTTTTGAGGCGAAGATGGGCTCTCACTATGACATCTATGAGCGGCAGGGAGAAAACGGTTCCCGGTCAAGGAATTGTTTGGTCCTGCCACCCCGCAGATGATGTACTCCAACGAGAATGTCATGGACTCCATCGAGGAGAAAATGGCATCCACTTACGAGGAGCGCATTGAGCATGAAATCACGCGAATTTTGAACGGATGGGGTGTCTGATATGACCAGTGTTGTTTTGCTTGAGCAGCTGAAAGCGTTTACCGAGAAAATCATGGCCGATATGATTCTCCCGGTGGCTATGCAGCAGGGCGATACCGAACAGGCCTACCGTTCCCCGGAAGTCTATCTGATGCGGCTGCCCGACAGTCGTTCTGCCAAGAAGAAAGCCCCGTACATCATCCATCGGGTCATTCCGCTGGCAACGGAGCAGCAGCCCGGCAGCGAGGAGCGAACGGTGGTTTCTGTGCGCTCTATCTTTTGCTGCTACAACCCGGATGAACAGGAGGGCGACCTTGCACTCCTGAACATGATGGAGCGTTTCCGGGTAGAGCTGCTGAAAGTCCGCAAGGTGGGCGCTGTCGGAGCGGATGGAAAGCGTCGGTATCAGTTTGCGCTTGACCTGTCTCCCGGTCATAAGCTGGAAAGCATTCCTTATGACGAGGAATCGAAGCCCTACTATGCCGGAGAAATGATCACCTACTGGAAGCTGCCGACCGTGCAGCAAACGGAGGACATTGAATTATGGCGGTGAAAAGACCGCGGCGGAACAGAACGCCGAAAACACCGTGAGCGCCGAGCCTGCACAGAGCAAGCCCGGCGTTTCTATTTACGTCGGCCCGTCCATTCTGGCTACATCCAGAAAAACACGATTTACCCCTGCGCTGCTGCGGAGGCCGTAGAGCGTGATGATGTGAAGATTGCCACCGAGAAATATCCCGGTGTGGCCGACTTCATCATCAATGTGGACGAGCTGCATACCACGCCTGAAAAGGCAAAAGCACGCGGCGAGGCCGTCCTTGCATTTGCACGGATGCTCGCCAAATCCAAGTAAGGAGGAATACATACTATGGCAGATCATGGTATCAATGTCAGCCGCGCCGATACCGCCGTGGCGACACCGAACACCGCAACCTGCGGCATCCCCTTTGTCCATTGGCACCGCACCGCTGTCTAAGGCGACCGGTACTGCTGCGACCGCTGGCCTCCCGGTGCTCTGCACCAGCTATGATGAGGCAAAGGAACAGCTGGGTTATGACGACGACTGGGCCAAGTACACCGTCTGTGAGGTGATGCACTACCACTTCAAGCTGTGCGCCTGCCAGCCGGTCATTTTCCTGCCCGTTGGCGAGACCGCCGAGGCTTCCGATGTGTCCGCCGCTGTTGAGCAGATTGAGCTGTGCCTGACCATGTTCGGCATTGTGCCCGACCTGATTATGGCTCCCGGCTTCTCCCAGGATGCCACCGTTGCAGCTGTTATGGACGCAAAGGCTGGCTCCATCAACGGCATGTTTACCGGCAAGGCTCTGGTGGACATTTCCGCAAAGACCTATACCGCTGCGGTTCAGGCGAAAAACAGCGGCACCTATACCGAAAAGACCATCCTGTGCTGGCCCAATGGCACCCTCGGTGATCTGCGTTTCCACGGCTCCACAGTCGAGGCGGGCTGCCTTGCAGAAACCGATACCGGCAACGAGGGCATTCCCTATGAAAGCCCCTCCAACAAGACCGTTCACATCGACGGCCTGTGCGACGACGACGGCAACACCATCAACCTGACCTATAATCAGGCCCTTGTTGTTGATGCTGCAGGCATCTGCACCTTCCTGAACTTCATGGGCGGCTGGACCGCTTGGGGCAACCATACTGCGTGCTACCCCAAGTCCACGGATGTGAAGGACTACTTCATCCCGCTCAGCCGTATGTTCGACTACGTCTCCAACACCCTCATCAAGACGTTCTGGAGCAAGCTCGACAAGCCGATGAACCGTCGTCTCATCGACACCATTCTGGATAGCGCCAACATCTGGCTGAACGGTTTGGTGGGCGCAGGCTATCTGCTGGGTGCCCGTGTGGAAATGCTGGAAAACGAGAACCCGCTGACCAGCCTGATGGCGGGCAAAATCAAGCTGCACGTCTACATGACCCCGCCCTCTCCGGCGCAGGAGATTGATTTTGTGCTGGAATATGACGCTGACTATGTGACCAGCGCACTCCAGTCCTAAAAAGGAGGCACTACAATGGCAATCGATCAGAGCGTTATCAACTTCGCGGTCTATGAGGACAGCGTGGAGTATCTGGGTATGTCGAAAGTTACCCTGCCGGACGTTACCTTTCTGACGCAGAGCATTTCGGGCGCTGGTGTCGGTGGTAACGTCGAAGCGGTCATTCTGGGCCATTTGGAGGCTATGACCCTTGGTCTGGAATTCCGCACCACCACGCCGCAGTCCGTCCAGCTGTCGGAGCTGCGCCGCCACAGCATTGACCTGCGTGTGGCGAACCAGTATGAGGATCCTGTTGCGGGCACGGTCGAGGCACGGAAGGAAAAGCATATTTTCGTGGTCGTGCCCAAATCGACCAAGAACGGCACCATTGCACCCGCAACGCCCACCTCTGGCTCCGGTGAATACGCTGTCCGCTACTGGGCAACGTACATCAACGGTAAGAAGGTGCGTGAACTGGACCCCTCAACTTCATCTGCTACATCAACGGTGTGGATTATCTGGCCGGTGTCCGTGCGGCCCTGGGCAAGTAATCCGCGTATAGCGTTTCGCCGGAGCTGCATTTTGCAGTCCCGGCCTATTTTTTGAGCGTGAAAGGAGCTATCCAGCATGAACGCCGTTATTGACCCGAAAGAATTTGATGCAGCTCAGGCTGCCGCTGCAAAGGCTGCTGCCGCTGCTGACCCGTATACCTACACCCACAAGCTCCAGAAGCCCCTTGACTATGAGGGCAAGCACTACGAATCCCTCACGTTCAACTGGGGCAAGCTGACCGGCAATGACTCCATCGCCATCGAGGCAGAGCTTACGGCTCTGAATCAGCCGGTTATCATCCCTCGATGAGTGCGGGCTACCTTATCCGCATGGCCTGCCGGGCGTGTACCGAGCCTATCGGTGTTGATGTCATTGGTGCTATGAGCATCCGGGACTACAACACCATCCGCACCAAAGCAAGAAATTTTTTGCTGAGGTCGGACTTGTAACCGGTGATGGCGGCGTGTGGTTGCGGCGACAGGTGCTTGCAATGGCACAGGTCAACTGTACGCCTGCGCCCTACTGGCTGGAAATGCCCCTGTATCAGTTCCGGCAATGGATCCGCAGCAGCAATGACCTCATTGCCGAGCGCCAGAGAGCGAGAAAGGACGGTAAGTAGTGGCTCGTAAAGAGTGGGAGCTGCTGTTCAACCTGTCCGCTAAACAGAACAGCAGCTTTTCCAGTACATTCAAGGCTGCTCAGTCTGCCCTTGTGGAAACGCAGGGAAAGATTCAGCAGTTGAACAAAGTACAATCCGACATTTCGGCGTACCAGAAGCAGCAACAGGCCGTTGACGCAACCCGTCTGCGGCTTTCTGTTTTGCAGCAGCAGTACGACAACATCCAGAAAGAGATTCAGGAAACCGAGGGCTACTCCTCCGCGCTGGAAAACAAGCTGCTTTCCAAACAGGCGCAGATCGACAAGACCACGGCCTCCCTGAACACTTATGAGCAGCGTTTGGCTGCCACCGGGAATGCTCTGCACGAAGCTGGCGTGGATACCACGCAGCTGACGGCGGAAAGCGTCCGGCTGGAAACTGAGGTCGATAAGCTGAAAGACCAGCAGGTTGACCTTAAAAAGACCATGGACGAGGCCGGAGAGGGCGCAAAGGGATTCGGTGAAAAATCGGTCGAGGCGCTTGAGACGGTCGAGGCCACGCTGCCACGGTCGGCATTTCAAAGGCCCTCGGAGAAATCCGGGATGCCTACATGGACTGCATCAACACCGCAGGTGATTTTGAAGCATCCATGAGCAATGTCGAGGCACTCTCCGGCGCTACCGGCGAGGAATTGACGACCCTGTCCGACAAGGCCAAGGAAATGGGCGCAACCACGAAATTCACCGCTGGTGAATCGGCTGATGCCCTGTCCTACATGGCTTTGGCAGGCTGGGACACCCAGTCTATGCTGGACGGCATCAGCCCGGTGCTGAATCTGGCTGCTGCTGCCAACATGGATCTGGCGCAGGCATCCGATATTGTCACCGACTACCTGACGGCCTTTGGCCTGAAGGCCTCCGACACCTCGCACTTTGTCGATGTGATGGCCTATGCCATGGCCCACTCCAACACGAATGTTATCCAGCTGGGCGAGGCGTACAAGGCGTGTGCAGCCACCGCAACGTCCCTCGGCTACTCGGTCGAAGAAACGACGGCAGTGCTGGCCACCATGGCCAATGCTGGTGTCAAGGGTGGCGAAGCTGGTACGGCCCTGAACGCCATCTTCACCCGCCTTGCAACCAACACGAAAGAGTGCGGGGACACCCTTGCAGAATACGGTGTGCAGATTTATGATGCGCACGGCAATATGCAGAGCCTGTCCAGCATCCTCACAGGCATGGCCGGTATCTGGGACACCCTGACCGACCAAGAGCAAGCCAACCTTGCAAAGGTCATTGCCGGCACGAACCAGTATTCCAAACTGCAAACCATCATGGCCGGGTGCAGCGAGGCCGCAGCCGAGGGCGGGCGAGTCTTTTGCGGACTACACCGCAGCTCTGAACGACTGCGCCGGATCTGCCGATAAAATGGCAGGCACCATGCTCGACAACATGAACGGCAGACTGACGCTGATGCAGTCCGCAGCAGACGGCCTGAAAATCGCCATCGGTGAGGATTTGACCCCAGTGATGTCCGGCCTGTACGATGTCGGAGCTGAAGTTCTTGGCTGGATGCAGGGCGTTGTAGAGGAGAACCCCGGCCTTGTCCGTGGCATCGCCGCCGGAACGGTAACGTTGGGTGGCCTGCTCGGTGTCCTGACCGCAGTTGCAGCAGGCATCAAGGCTGCGCAAATGGCCGCAACGCTTTTCACGGGCACCCTTGCCGGCTTGGCTGGACCTCTCGCCATTGCAGCCGTCGCAACGGCCGGCGTGGTGACGGTGGTAACTGCTCTAGCAACATCCTCCGATGATTCCGTTCCTCCTGTAAAGGAGCTGACCAGCGCCGCTCGTGACATGGGCGACAGCATGGAAGAAGCGAGCGCAAGCTACGATTCCACCCTGTCCAACATGGCAGCGACCGCCAGCGTTGCGGACCAGTACATCAGCAAGTTGGAGGCCATCGAGGCCGCCACAAATGGGAACACGGATGGAAATGCCGAATACCACGACACGCTGGCCCGGCTGTCTGTTCTGGTGCCCAGTCTTGCAGATGATATTGACCTTGAGACCAATTCCATCAAGGGCGGCACCGCAGCGCTGCGCCAGCACACGGATGCCTATGTGGCGGATGCCAAGGCACAGGCCCGGCAGGAATACCTGAACACCCTTTATGACCAGTACAACAATGTGCTGGTTGAGAGTGCTGAGAACGAAACCAAGCTGGCGACCGCGCAGGCAAAGGTGGAAAAATCCAATGCCGGCATGTCTGCTGCCTACGATAAGCTGCTGACCACCCTCGGCCTGACGGATGAGCAGTTCAAGCTCACCTACGGCACGGTGGAAGATCTGCCGTGGCGCACCATGAGCGAGGATGTGCAGCAACTGCGCACTGAGTATATGGGGTACTCGGATGACCTTGTCACTGCCCGGCGGGAGGTCGAGAACTACACCGCCGCCGTAGAACAGGATCAGGAGGCTATCAATGCCGCCGAGGCCGAGTATCAGGAGGCCAGCGCCGCAGTCGATGCCTGAATGCTTCGCAGCAGTCCGCCGCCGACAGCGCAGACGATGTTGCAGCGCAGCAGCAGAATGTGGCGAATGCCATCTCTGATGCAGAGCTTCGGATTCAGGACATCATTGCAGCCTACAAGGATGCCTATGATGAAGCCTACGGCAGCATCAGCGGCCAGTATGCGTTGTGGGATTCTGCGGAAAAGGTCGTTTCGACCTCCGCTGCATCCATCAACAATGCACTGCAAAGCCAGATCACCTACTGGGACAACTACAACCAGAACCTCGAAAAGCTGAACGAACGGCGGCTGACATCGACGGTCTGAGTGAAGTTATCGCCAGTTTTGCGGATGGCAGCAAGGAATCCGTCAATGCGATTGCCGGTATGGCCTCGGCCTCGGACGCTGACCTCGCCAAAATGGTTGAGAACTACGCTGCGCTGAAAGAAGCGCAGGATACCACCAGCGAATCTATCGCCGACCTCAAGACCGGCATGAGCAATTCTATGGACGAGATCGCTAAGACCGTAGCCGATACCGTATCGGAAATGGACATGAGCGACGAGGCCACGAAAAGCGCCAAGGAGACGATTCAGGGCTTCATCGATGGCGCATCCAGCATGATGCCCCGTGTGCAGGAAGCCTATGCCAAAATCGCCTCGGCGGCCTCTACTGCGCTGGCAGGCTCCAACGAGCGCTACAATGTCAACCACGGAATCCCCGGATATGCTGTTGGTACGGAAGATGCGGCTCCCGGCTTTGCCCTCGTTGGTGAGCATGGCCCGGAGCTGGTCTACTTCAACGGCGGTGAATCTGTTCTGACGGCCTCGGAAACCAGACGGGAGATGGAGAGCGCAAGCGTTACCCCCATGAGCGCTGAGCTGCCAGAGAGCAACGGCTCCTCCTCAGCACGCAGCACGGTTCCTATATCGCTCTCGCCGGTTTACCATATCTCAGGTATATCTGATACTGCCGAGCTGCAAAACGTCCTGAATGCCCAGAATGACAGCCTGAGAGAACTTGTCCTCGAAATCGTGAAAGATGCAGAGGACGATGATTTCAGAGGGAGGTATGCATGAGTAAAACCTATACGACTGTGCAAGGCGACCGCTGGGACAGTGTGGCCTATAAGCAGCTCGGCAGTTGCGCCTATGCGCCCAACCTGATGGCTGCTAATCCGCAGCACTTGGGCTATTTTGTGTTCCCGGCCGGAATCGTTCTGACGCTCCCGGATACCGAGACACAAACCAGCTCCACCTTGCCCCCGTGGAAGAAGGTGGTCACATGAGCGACGAAAATACCGCCCGCCATGCCGAGTGTACGGTGGAGTTTGACGGTGTGGACATCACCAGCAGCATCAAGCCCTACCTGCTGTCGCTGACATTTACCGATAATGAGGAAGATGCCAGTGAGACCTGCAGATCAAACTCCAAGACCGGGAGGGCGTTTGGATGACCGACTGGCTCCAGAAGATGCTGGACGGCGATGTGTCGGCCGCATCTTCTGATGGCTACAAGGTTGGTGACGTGGTGCAGTTTCTCGGTGGTCCGCACTACAAGGCATCTACCGACAAAAAGGCAAACGGAACACCAAAGGCTGGCCCGGCCAAGATCACCATCATCAAACAGGGTGCGCTGCACCCGTACCATGTTATTCACACGGACGGAACGTCCCGGGTCTATGGCTGGGTCGATGCCAGCGAGATCTCCGGTAAATCTGGCGGCAGTTCTTCCGGCAGCGGTGAAGGCGGCCTGAAAATCCGGGCTACCATCACGGCCTGTAACTGGCACTCTGACGGGAAGGATGAGGCGCTGGACTGCGGGGAGTTTGAGTTGGACAGCATAAACGCATCCGGCCCGCCCGACATCATCACCATAAAGGCCACGGGGCTGCCCTATACCAGCCAGATCCGGCAGACCAAGCAGAGCAAGGTTGGGAAAAGTACAAGTTATCCGGCATCGCCAATGAAATGGCGAAGAAGAACGGTATGCAATCCCAGTTTCTTGCAAAGCAAGACCCGGAGTATAAGCGTGTGGAGCAGTACCGCTGCTCCGACATCGACTTCCTGTCGCAGCTGTGCCATGATGCCGGCCTGTCGCTGAAATGTACAGACGGCAAAATCGTCATCTTCGACCAGAAGGAATACGAGGGAAAAGATTCTGCATGGACTGTCACCAAGGACGACAAGAGCTATATCAAGTGGAGCCACACGCTCGGCCAGGCCGGAACGCAGTATGCGTCCTGCCGGGTGTCCTATGTTGGGCCGAACGGCAAGCCCCTTGAGGGTATCGCCTACGTCAAGGACTACGATGCCAAGAGCAAAACCAACCAGCAGCTGGAAGTTTATGCCCCGGTCACGAGCAAGGCCGAGGCCAAAGAACTGGCTGCCAAAAAGCTCCGACTGCACAACAAGTTTGAGCGTCAGGTGGGCTTTACCTATTCCGGTGATCCGGGCAAGGTGGCCGGTCTGACGTTTGAGGCTAAGGACTTCGGACCGTGGGATGGAAAGTACATCGTGAAGCAGGCCAAACATACCGTGACTGGCTCTGGCGGGTACACCACGCAGGTTTCCGGCCGTCATGTTTTAGGAGGGTACTGATGAACACTGCTGTTGATGTTCGCCTCGGTAAAGTCACCGATGTGAACAAAGAAAAGCGCCTTGTCCGTTGTAAGTTTGAGGACACAGGCATCACGTCCGGCTGGCTCCCGGTGATGCAGCACTACAAAGCCATTGTCTATACGGAGTCAGCCGGTGAGCATAATCACCAGTATATCCACCCCAGCCCCTACAACCTTGAAATCAAAAAGACCATGGATCTCCCGCCAGATTTGGGATGAAGAGGAAAAGGTTATCGGAGCGGGCAACTCCACCGACCATCAGCACAAGTCTCATGTGGTGTGGTGGTTGCCGGCCGTTGATGATACGGTGGTCTGCCTGTACCTCCCGTGCTTCAATGCTGATGGTTTTGTTCTGGGAGGGATTTATCCGTGATCGTTGGTTGCCTCGGAGGCATCAGCTTTTCCGTGTTTGATAGTCATGTCGAGACCATCAAGAACATGGTGCAGAATGTGTCGGCCAGATACACGACCCACCAGCGCGCCGGAGGCCCGGCCCTGACCGAGTTGACAGGCACCGATGCTCAAACCATCACGTTTGACATTGAGTTGGCCGCATACCTCGGCGTAAATCCCACCAAGGAGCGGGAACGGCTGAAAGAATGTGTCCTCAACGGGACTACGTTGCCGTTCGTTCTCGGCAATGTGGTCTACGGCAGCTATCGGTGGGTTATCAAATCTGCAAAATTTAAGACCCTGCACACAAACGCTTTCGGTACGCCGACATGGATTACCGCAAGCGTTTCTTTGTTGGAATACCAGAGAGAATGAGGTGATTTTTGTGAGCAACTACTTGGTATCGGCAAACGACCTGACCACCATTTCCCTTGGAGAACAGGATACCGTGACCAGCGTTCTGCAGAACATCGCCGTCATCCTGTCCACACCGAAAGGCACGGTGCCTTGCTATCGGGAATTTGGCATTGATATTGCGAACATTCTCGACCGGCCGGAAAACGTGGCGCAGCTATGCTCTGCGCTGCTATCAAGGAGGCCATCGAGCGATTTGAACCTCGTGCCACCTACATGGGGACTACCTTCAAGGAAGCCCCTGACACTCCCGGGCGGATGCTGCCCGTCGTGGAGGTGAGCATCAGTGCGTAAAACTTACGAGTTCGTGTCCACGGACATGGATGAGCTGGACAGGCTGCTTGTCACAGGGTATGAGCAGTTCTTTGGCAAAACTGTGATGCCCGGCAGCCCGGAACGGCTTTTCATTTCGTGGGTTGAGGATGCCATCATGTACGAGCGTGCCCAGAACAACTGGACAGGCAGCCAAAACTTACCCAGCAGCGCAGAGGGCGAGTATCTGGATGGCCTGGCCGAGCTGTTTTACTTGCAGGAGCGTCCCAAGCCTACGGCGGCGACCTGCACCATGCGCTTTACATCAGCGAACCCCGCCAGACGGCGGTACTGATTCCGGCCGGCACCCGTGTCACGGACGACAATGCAGCCCTGTACTGGGAAACCTCCGCAGACGAGTACGTTCCCATCGGCGCAACATACACGGATGTTCAGGTGATCTGCCAGACTGTGGGTACGGCTGGCAATGATTACGCTGTGGGTGACATCCACACCGCTGTTGACATCTACGACTACTATTCTGGCTGCTCCAATATCACGGTCAGCGCAAACGGTTCTGATGCCCCGGACGACGAGGAATTTTATGAGCTGATGCGTGACAGCCAGAGTGCATGGTCTGATGCTGGCCCGATTGGTGCCTACAAATACTTTGCAAAGAGGGTTTCCACTGAAATCGCAGATGTCATTGCCAATTCGCCCAGCCCTGGCACAGTTTGCCTATACGCCGTCATGAATGATGGCAGCGTGGCTGGCGAGGAAACCAAGCGTGCTATGGTTGCGGCCTGTTCGCCGGATGAAATCCGGCCGTTGACTGACTATGTGATCTCTGGCGACCCGGAAGAAGTACCCTATAATATCGACCTGACCTATTACCTGACCCGAGACGGAAGCATTTCCGCAAGTGAAGCTCAGTCCGGCGTGAATGAGGCTGTGCAGCGGTACATCCGCTGGCAGTCCGGCAAGATGGCAGGGACATCAACCCTGACAGGCTGCGGTATCTGCTTCTTTCGGCCGGCATCAAACGTGTAGACCTCAAACAGCCCGCCTTTACTCCGCTGGAAGACGGTGCGCCATCCCTTGACCGCAACGACAAGGTTCCGCAAGTGGCAAAGTTGGGCACGGTGACGATAAAGAGCGGAGGGTATGAGGATGAGTAACCACGGCCTGACTGCTGACAACATGATGCAGCAGTTTCCGATCGCGCTCCAAAAAGACCCTAAGACGGTGGCTCTGGGACAGGCCATAGCCAAGGTGATGGAATCCCGGCAGGATGAAATCGACTCCCTGCGGATTTATACCCGCATCGACGAACTGCCCGAATGGCTGCTTGACATTCTGGCTCGGGACTTCGCCGTGGACTGGTACGATAGATCCTACACCCTTGAGGAAAAAAGAAAAACCATCAAGGACAGCTTCTATGTTCACCGGCACCGTGGCACAAAAGCGGCTGTTGAAAGAGCCATTTCTGCGATTTATCCCAATCCCAAAGTTTTGGAGTGGTTTGAGTACGGCGGCGATCCGTACCACTTCAAACTCCGTATCACGGTTGATTTCGCTGCAATCAATGAGGCCAAACATCAGCAGGTTTTGCAAAAAATCATCTGCTACAAAAATCTTCGGTCGCATTTGGACAGCGTCATTTACTACACGGAAACGGAGCCGAAAGCGTGCTATGTTGCAGCGATTCCCTGCGCCACAACGATGTCCTACACGGTTCTTATGCCGGGTGTTATCGAGCCGCGGGCAGTCAGCGCACACGCCTGCGCCGCTGGTGCGGTCAGCACAACTCGGATGAAAACGACCATTGCGCTGCCCGGAACTATCCACGCCAAGGCTGTGTCTGCACAGGCGCTTGCATCTGGCAGACCTGCGCAGACCTATGAAACCGTCACCATCAAGTTAGGAGGGAAATCGTTATGAGCTGGGAAAAATATGCATATACCAGCGCCGGTGCTGCGATGCTGCCGAGTCCATTTCGGGCGGTGCGCTCACCATCACCCGTGCTGTAAGCGGCACGGGCACCGTTGACACCGACTTGTCCGAGGAAACGGCAGTCAGCGGTGATACCTATGAGCTCAAACTGCTGGGCATCGACACCGTGGAATACGAGGCGAAAAAGCCCGCAAAGTCAGCATTTGGACGGGCGGTGCAGATGAACCGTACTTCATGCACCAGATCGGCGTGTTTGGCCGCCTCAATGATGACCCGGAGGACACGTTGCTCTTTCTGATGCAGGATGATCGGGGTGTCGAGATCCCGGCCATCGGTACTGCTGACCATGAATTCCAAATTGCTGTGTTGCTGGCCGTTTCGACCAAAGCCAATATCTCGCTCACCGTTGACCCGCAGGTTGAAGCAATTATGCGGATGGTGCGGGAAATGGTGCTGAAGGAGATCTCACAGCACAACGATGCCCCGGATGCCCATGCCAAAATCATCACCGAAGCCACCAGTAAGGCTCTGAAAGAGCTGGAGGAATCCGGCCAGATCATGTCGGAAGACAGGGTCAAAGAGCTTATCAAGGAAAGCGGCGGCGGTGGTGGCGGCAGCTCCGGCGGCTACTATGGCAAATACGACCTGACCCTTTCTGTGGACGGCTGGAAAGCCGTATCGGACAGCGAGGGTGAAATGCCGTATGCGTATACCTACGATGCAGAGTTGGCAGACTGCACCCCTGAGCTTTGGCCCAGCGGTTCCGCAACTGCCAGCTGCTTTTCTATTTCGAGCAAGGCGGGTGTCCTGAACGGGTGCGAGACTTTGAACGGTATTGTTCGCTTTTTCTCTCAGCGCATCCCGGAAGCTGATATTCAGGCGGTCGTCACTCTGTTCGGGAAAGGAGGTGGCACCGGTGAACTGGTAATTGCGACCCGTGACCGGCTGGGCTGCGTGAAAATTGGCGACGGCGTGGAAGTGACCAAAGACGGTGTTATTTCTGTCCACGCCACAGTTTCCGAAGACCAGATGGCAGCTACGGATGATGTATCCGAAATGCTGGCCGAAATCTACGACAAATAAACACCAAACAACAATTTACGGAGGATACTTATTATGGCTTACAATGTTGAAAAGCTCGCGAAGCTGGGCGCACTGAAGGAGCTGGGTCTGAAGCAGAAGGCCGTTGACGAGGCCCAGAACAAGCGCATCAAGGCTCTGGAGGATGTCGGCGCACAGGCCAACGTCTTGGAGGGCGTTAAGGTGAACGGCGTTGCCCTGGCCATCGCTGAGAAGATGGTGGACATTCTGGTTGCCACCGGCTCCAAGAACGGTAGCATTTCCGTGGCTGGTACCGATGTTGCCATCAAGGGTCTGGCTGCACTGGCCTACAAGGCGAAGATTTCCCAGTCTGACCTCGATGACGCTCTGGCTGCTGTTCTGGCTGCAAAGGCCGACAAGGCCACTACTCTGGGTGGATACGGCATCACCGACGCTTACACCAAGGACGAGATCAACGCCAAGATCAGCGCTGTCTATAAGCCCGCTGGCTCTGTGGTCTTTTCTGCGCTGCCCGCTCTGGCTGAGAACGTTCTGGGCAACGTCTACAACGTGACCGATGCTTTCACCACCACCACCAACTTCGTTGAGGGTTCGGGCAACAAATATCCCAAGGACACCAATGTCGTGGTGGTCAAGGTCGGCGATGCTACAAGTATGATGTGCTGGCCGGTTTCGTTGACCTGTCTGGCTATGTGGAGAAAGAAGCGGGCAAGGGTCTGTCTGACGAGAACTTCACTGCGGCTCTCAAGGATAAGCTGGACGGCATTGAGGCTGGCGCAAACAAGTATGTCCATCCCACCCACACCGCTGCTGCCAGCGGTTTGTACAAGACCACTGTGGATGAAGAGGCCATGTGACCGCCACCGCTCCTGTGACCAAGGATGACATCACCAAGCTGGGCATCCCTGCGAAAGATACCACTTATGACGAGGCGACCACTGCCAAGGCTGGCCTGATGTCCGCTGCGGATAAGACCAAGCTGGACGGCATGGATACCACCATCGATAAGGCCATTGCGAACCATACGGCTACCGATGCCGAGGTGTCCGAGATGCTGGCAGAGATTTACGGCGAGTAAGCCTCTGAGATCTCATGAGTAAAGGGGCGGCGGAGAATATTCACCGCTGCCCCTTATTTTTTATGGGAGGTGACTTCTTTGAGCAATGCGCTCACAACTTTGGATCAGCTCCGCAGCGCTGCATCCCAGTCCAGCAATGCTACCGCCAAAGTCGCATCTGCCGCCGCTGCTGCACTGGAAGAAATGCACGGACTGAAAGCAGACCGGGCAACATTCGTTTCGTTCTCCATCCCTGTCACCGGCTGGAAGTCCGATTCCAGCGTCCCCGGGTATACGAAGTACATCGACATCAAGGTGGATGGTCTGACGGCGGCAGATAGCGTGGGAGTGGATGTTGCCCCGTCCAGCAGCGCAGTTGCACGGGCGGCGGATTTCACATCGACGGAGAGCATGGCCGGTGTTTTACGCCTCCGGGCGGCATCCGTTCCGAGTGCTGCGATTTCCGCTCAGTATCACATCATTGAAGCCGCATCAGCGGCAGAGGAGGCTTGATTCATGGCATGGGGTCCTTTTAATGCTGGCGGTGGCGGCGGTTCGTCCGGTGGCGCTGCGGCAGATATTTTCTATGACAACAGTAAGTCCGGCATCTCGGCGGCGAATGTACAGGAAGCCATTGATGCGCTTTCTGTGCTGACCCTGACGATTCAGGCCGTGCCCGCCCAGAGCGGGAGCCTGACCTATACCGGCTCCACCCAGAGTCCCACATGGAAAGGCTATGACAGCAGCATGATGACGATCGGGGGCGTGACCTCCGGCATCAATGCTGCACCTATACGGCCACGTTTACGCCCATCGGCAAGTATGTCTGGACGGACGGCACGCAGGAAGCCAAGAGTGTGTCGTGGACGATCGGCCGAGCCGCGGTCAAGAATGTGCCGGCACAGACCGGTAGCGTGACTTACAATGGCTCGGCGCAGTCCCCGTCGTGGAGCAACTATAACAGTTCTCAGCTGACAATCGGTGGCACGAGCAGCGCAACCAACGCTGGCAGCTACAGCGCCACCTTTACCCCGACTTCCAATTATAAGTGGTCGGATGGGACGACTACGGCCAAGAGCGCTTCGTGGACGATCGGCAAGGCGACCGGCAGTATTACGCTGTCCGCAAGCAGTCTGAGCCTGACCTACCCGAAAACCTCTGGCACCATCACTGTTACGCGGCCTGGCAGCGGTACGGTGACCGCATCCTCTGGCAGTACTAACATTGCAACGGTAAGTGTTTCCGGCACCACCATCACGGTGACCGCAAAGGCGACCGGCAGTGCCACTATTACGGTCAATGTGGGTGCAGATACCAACTATACTGCACCGTCCAGCAAGACTTTTACGGTGGCCGTTACGCTGGTGTCCAAAACGCTCAGCAGCAACAGTTGGGCAGTCATCAAGGCCGTCAGCGATGCTGGTCAGGGTGCAAACTACTGGTCTGTTGGTGCCACGAAGTCCGTGACAATCAATGGCAAGGTGGGTGCGACTACGATCTCCAGCTTGAAAGTTGATGCCTTTATCATCGGTTTCAACCACAATTCCGGCAAGGAGGGCAGCAACCGCATCCACTTCCTGTTGGGCAAGATCAGCGGCAAGTTTGTTGGTCTGGTGGATAGTAGCTACGGCAGCACGACTTCCACGTCTGGCGCATTCACGATGAACACCAGCAACACGAACTCTGGCGGCTGGGGAAGCAGTCAGATGCGAAGCAAGGTACTGGGGAGCGCAAGCTCTCCCACCAGCCCGACCGCGAACACGCTGATGGCCGCACTTCCCTCTGATCTGCGGGCAGTGATGAAGTCCTGCACGAAGTATACGGATAATAAGGGCGGAGGCAATACCGCCAGCAATGTGTCCTCTACCACGGATTATCTGTTCCTGCTGTCCGAGTATGAGGTTTTTGCAACGCACCAGTATTGTAATGATGCGGAGCCGAACTATCAGGCACAGTACGATTACTTCAAAGCGGGTAACAGCAAAGTTGCCAATAAACATTCCGCCACCGGAACGGCGGCGGTCTGGTGGCTGCGGTCGCCGAACTACAACAACATCAACAACAACAACTACTTCTGCGAGGTTCGTCGTCGGGGTCGTTGGACTATAACAACGCTAACAATGCGTATGGTGTTGTGCCCGGATTTGCAATGCTTGGTCACATGGAGTAGCCATAGGTGAAAGACGACCATAGCAAAAGGAGAG
>ENA-OQJX01000596-OQJX01000596.1-human-gut-metagenome-genome-assembly--contig:-NODE-596-length-16676-cov-2.505771_pt1 | contig 16676 bp, 23 predicted proteins | sample MGYA00242615_ERZ504782 | MGnify/ENA primary metagenome ERZ504782 (study PRJEB26092, sample SAMD00036354) | human gut metagenome | host: Homo sapiens | study: EMG produced TPA metagenomics assembly of... | reverse complement strand
TTAAAAATTAAAAATTTAAAAAAATAAGAAGGTGTTGGCGTGTTGACTATTACTAAGAGAAACTACTTATTGCATACAGCGCTCTTGACGGTATTGATAGGAATTGTAGGCGGTTGGGCGTATTTTTCGATAAATCCGCATCACTATTTCGGCGGTTATCCGCTGATTCCGCTTTTCTTCTTTGTTTTCGGAGTATTCATGATTAATATGACCGAAAGCTGCCGTCACCGGATGCCAGGACGAATGTTGCAGATTTATCTGCTGATGCGTGTGATGAGAATGCTGGTCTCCATGATTGTGATGCTGGTTTATTGCGTTGCAGTACGTGAGGAAGCCAGGGCGTTTTTGTTGACGTTTATAGCCAACTATCTGATATATTTGATTTATGATTCCTGGTTCTTCTTCACTTTTGAGGCGAATCGGAAACTGAAAAAGAAAAGTAACAATGAAAAGATTGCGTAACATACTGACTGTAGTTCTGCTGGCACTGGGCATGTTGCTACCCGCCACGGTGCGGCCGAGAATACGGTGGACGTGAAGGAGATTGTCTTCGGGCATATCGGCGATTCTTACGAATGGCACATCACGACGTGGGGCGAAACTCACGTTACGATTCCCTTGCCGGTAATTGTGCATAGCTCTACCACCGGATGGCATGCCTTTCTATCCTCACGTCTAGAGGAGAACGGTGGAAGTTATGAAGGCTTTTCCATCGCTCCCGCAGGAAGCAAGTACGAAGGCAAGCTGGTGGAGTATGATGCCACCGGAAACGAAATACGCCCGTTGGACATCTCCATCACGAAGGTGACACTGGCTTTGCTCATCAACAGCGCATTGCTGCTTCTCATCATTTTGAGTGTGGCGCACTGGTATCGCAAGCACCCGCAGGGAAGTGCCGCTCCCGGTGGTTTCATCGGGTTTATGGAGATGTTTATCATGATGGTGAACGATGATATTATAAAGAGCTGTGTCGGTCCGAAGTACCGTAAATTCGCACCTTACTTGCTGACGGCCTTCTTCTTTATTTTCATCAACAACATTATGGGCTGATTCCTTTCTTTCCCGGAGGGCCAACGTGACGGGAAATATAGCCATTACGATGGTATTGGCCATCTGTACTTTCTTGGCCGTGAATATCTTTGGAACCAAGACTTATTGGAAAGATATCTTTTGGCCGGATGTGCCTGGTGGCTGAAGGTACCGGTCCCCATGATGCCGTTTATCGAGTTCTTCGGTATTTTCACCAAACCGTTTGCTTTGATGATACGTCTTTTTGCCAATATGCTGGCAGGGCACATGGCAATGCTGGTGCTTACCTGCCTGATATTCATCTCGGCCAGTATGGGACCTGCTTTGAACGGAACGCTGACCGTGGCATCGGTGTTGTTCAATATCTTTATGAATGCACTTGAGTTGTTGGTTGCCTTTATCCAGGCATATGTGTTCACCATGCTGTCAGCCGTGTTCATCGGTCTGGCGCAGGAAGAGCATAAGGAGAAGGCGGTGAAGTGATACGATTATTGGGAATATAAATATTAATAAAAATAACCATTTAAAAACTGAAAGTTATGTTACTATCTGTATTATTGCAAGCTGCTGCGGCAGGTGTGGGAGTTAGTAAACTGGGTGCAGCCATTGGTGCTGGTTTGGCTGTTATTGGTGCTGGTGTAGGTATTGGTAAAATCGGCGGTTCTGCTATGGAGCCATTGCCCGCCAGCCGGAAGCATCCGGAGATATCCGTATGAACATGATTATTGCCGCTGCCTTGATTGAAGGTGTTGCTTTGTTGGCAGTAGTTGTGTGTTTATTGGTATTCTTTTTATAATGTACAATCTACCATTTACGATTTACAATTTGTCCGTGCAGCATCACCGCGCAGCCAAATTGTAAATCGTAAATTGTCAAATAGTAAATAAAATTATGTCATTGTTATTACCCGATAGTGGTCTGCTGTTCTGGATGCTCCTTTCATTCGGTGTGGTGTTTGTGGTGCTTGCCAAGTACGGTTTTCCCGTTATCACCAAGATGGTGGAAGGTCGCAAGACCTACATCGACCAGTCTTTGGAAGTGGCACGCGAAGCAAATGCCCAGCTCTCCAAACTGAAAGAGGAGAGTGAAGCGTTGATTGCTGCTGCCAACAAAGAACAAGGACGTATTCTGCGGGAGGCGATGCATGAGCGTGACAAGATTATCGTCGAAGCACGCAAGCAGGCGGAAGCCGCCGCGCAGAAGGAGCTGGACGAAGTTAAAAAGCAGATACAGCAAGAGAAGGAAGAGGCCATCCGCGATATTCGCCGCCAGGTGGCAGTCTTGTCCGTAGATATAGCCGAGAAAATTATCCGCAAGAATCTGGACGAGAAACATGAGCAGATGGAGATGATAGACCGGATGCTGGATGAAGTGCTGGCCGCAAGTAAAAACAATTAATTCTCAAAGAAATGGATATAGGAATCGTTTCGATGCGTTATGCGAAAGCATTGATGGAATATGCCAAGAGCATGGGGGCAGAAGATACTCTGTACAAGGAGTTTTGTATGCTCGACCGTAGCTTCAGGAAACATCCGGATTTGCGCATGGCATTGGAAAACCCCATCCTGACGATACGTGAGAAGTTAACACTTATCTGTACCGCTGCTGTGGGGGATGCTCCTGCGGGCCGTGAGTTTGCGCGTTTCATGACCTGGTGTTGAAGAACCGGCGGGAAAACTTTCTCCAGTACATCTGCCTGAGTTTTCTGGATTTGTACCGGAAAGACAAGCATATCGGTGTAGGAAAGCTGATAACAGCCGTTCCCGTCAGTCAGGAAGTGCGGGAGCGCATCCATGACAGTGCTTCCTCCCTGCTGCATGCCAGCATGGAGCTGCAGACTGAAGTGGATCCCTCCATTGAAGGTGGTTTTATCTTCGACATCAACGACTTCCGTCTGGATGCCAGTATTGCTACGCAGCTTAAGAAAGTGAAACAGCAGTTCATTGATAAGAATAGAAGAATCGTGTGATTTACGATTTGACAATTTACAATTTACTTATTTAATAGTCTTGTGATGCGTAAGTTGTAGAGGTCAAACAGTATATGATTCGGGTTCTTTCAAATAGTAAATAGTAAATTGTAAAATAGTAAATACTAAGATGTTGTCTGAAAATATAAAAGTAAGCGAAGTCTCCGATATTCTCCGCAAGCAACTGGAAGGGATTGACACCCGCGTACAGTTGGACGAGATTGGCACGGTACTGCAAGTCAGTGACGGTGTAGCCCGTATCTATGGGTTGCGCAATGCCGAAGCCAACGAGTTGTTGGAGTTCGACAACGGCATCAAGGCCATTGTGATGAACCTCGAAGAGGATAATGTGGGTGTGTGTTGCTTGGCCCTACGGATAAAATCAAGGAAGGCTTCATTGTAAAGCGTACCAAGCGTATTGCTTCCATCATGGTGGGAGAGGGTATGCTGGGCCGTGTAATAGACCCTTTGGGTGCGCCGCTCGATGGCAAAGGACTGATAGGCGGAGAACTTTATGAAATGCCGCTGGAACGCAAGGCGCCGGGAGTTATCTTCCGTCAGCCGGTGAATCAGCCGCTACAGACCGGTCTGAAGGCTGTGGATGCCATGATACCTATTGGCCGCGGACAGCGTGAACTGATTATCGGTGACCGCCAGACCGGTAAGACGGCCATTGCCATCGATACCATCATCAACCAGCGTGCCAATTTTGAAGCTGGTGATCCGGTGTATTGTATTTATGTGGCCATTGGTCAGAAAGGTTCTACCGTTGCCTCTATTGTGAATACCCTGCACCAGTACGGTGCGATGGACTATACCATTGTGGTGGCTGCTACGGCGGGCGACCCGGCTGCATTGCAGTATTACGCTCCCTTTGCAGGGGCTGCCATCGGAGAGTATTTCCGTGATACCGGCCGTCATGCGCTGGTGGTCTATGACGACTTGTCCAAGCAGGCGGTGGCCTATCGTGAAGTGTCTCTGATTCTGCGCCGTCCATCAGGACGTGAGGCCTATCCGGGTGATATCTTCTATCTGCACTCCCGTTTGTTGGAACGTGCGGCGAAGATTATCAGCCAGGAGGAAGTGGCACGCGAGATGAACGACCTGCCGGACAGTCTGAAAGGCAAGGTGAAAGGTGGCGGTTCGCTGACTGCATTGCCCATTATCGAAACTCAGGCAGGAGACGTGTCCGCTATATCCCAACGAATGTGATTTCAATCACTGACGGCAGATATTCCTTGATACGAACCTCTTCAACCAGGGTAACCGTCCGGCCATTGACGTGGGTATCTCTGTGAGCCGTGTGGGTGGTAATGCCCAAGTCAAGGCTATGAAGAAGGTGGCAGGTACATTAAAGATTGACCAGGCACAGTACCGGGAGCTGGAAGCGTTTACCAAGTTCAGTGGCGATATGGACCCCGTGACGGCATTGACCATCGACAAGGGACAGAAGAATACACGCCTGCTGGTACAGCCCCAATACAGCCCGATGCCGGTAGAAAAGCAGATTGCCATTCTTTATTGCGGCACGCACGGCTTGTTGAGGAATGTTCCTTTGGACAAGGTCAGCGAGTTTGAACGCAACTTCCTTGAGTCTCTTGAGATGAACTATCGCATGGAGGTACTCGACGTTTTAAAGACGGGTGCCATCAATGACGATGTCTGCAAGAAGATTGAGGAGACGGCAGAGGCGGTTGCAAGGCAATTCATGTGATTTACGATTGGACGATTTACGATTTACGATTGGAGTTACTCTATATGGTAAGTTGTAAATCGGACGCAGGCAGAAGTTACCTCAATCGTAAATCGTAAATAATTAAATCGTAAATAGATATATGTCTTCACTGAAAGAGGTAAAAATAGAATAAGCTCCGTCAAGAGTACACGCCAGATAACATCGGCTATGAAGATGGTGGCATCTGCCAAACTGCATAAGGCGCAGGGGCGGATTGAGAATATGCTGCCTTATCAACGGAAGCTGAATGAGATTCTGACGAACTTTCTGCGTACGGATGCTTCCTTCGAGTCGCCCTATACCGAGAAAAGACCCGTGACGAGAGTAGCGGTTGTGGCGTTTTCGTCCAATAGTTCCTTGTGCGGTGCATTCAACTCGAATGTGGCGAAGATGCTGGAACGGGCTTTGGAAGATTACCAGTCGCTGGGCAAGGAGAATATTCTGATATATCCGTTGGGAGAAAGATGGAGGAAGCCGTCAAGAAAATGGGATATGTGCCGCAAGGCAGCTACCAGGTGATGGCAGACAAGCCTTCGTACGTTGAAGCGTATGAGCTGGCAGAGAAGTTGATGCATGAGTTTGTGGAAAAGCAGATTGACCATGTGGAGTTGATTTACCATCACTTCAAATCGATGGGTTCGCAGGTGCTGCTCCGCGAGAATTATCTGCCCATTGACCTGACGCAAGTAGCGCAGGAGGCGGCAGAAGATGTACCGGAGGATGCCCGCAGTTTTAATAATGATTACATTGTGGAACCTTCCGTCGGCGACTGATAGCGGAACTTCTGCCAAAAGTGTTGAGTCAGAAGATATTTACCGTGCTTCTCGATTCCAATACTTCGGAACATGCTGCCCGTATGCTTGCCATGCAGACGGCGACAGATAATGCCAACGAGTTGATTCAAGATTTGACGAAACAGTATAACAAGAGCCGTCAGCAGGCCATTACGAATGAGCTGCTCGATATTATCGGCGGTAGCTTGAAATAGTCCGGATTGCCCCGTAAAGGGCTTTCTCAGGATGGGTACAAATAAATGGAATAATAGGACAAGGATAACGAAATAACCGCTATCTTTGTCCTATTATCATATATGGCTACTGATGAAATCCGTATCATTCTGAGAGAGAGCGGATTGGTTGAATAATAAACATATCAATGGAGAATAATCCCGAAATAGCGCTTGCATGGCAATTCATTGAAAACACAGGCACTCATCTTTTTTGACCGGCAAGGCAGGTACCGGTAAGACAACTTTCCTGCGAAAACTGAGGGCAGAGAGTCCGAAACGGATGATTGTACTTGCACCGACGGGAATTGCCGCTATCAATGCAGGCGGTGTCACCATCCACTCCTTTTTCCAAGTACCTTTCGCTCCTTATGTGCCCGAAAGCTCATTCAGCGCAGATGGCAAGGCAACCTACCGTTTTCGTTACGGGAAAGAGAAAATTAACATTATACGCAGCATAGATTTATTGGTCATCGATGAAATCAGTATGGTCCGTGCCGACTTGCTCGATTCGGTGGATGCCGTCTTGAGGCGGTTCCGCGACCGGAACAAACCCTTTGGCGGCGTGCAACTGCTGATGATTGGCGACTTACAGCAGCTGTCTCCCGTAGTGAAAGACGATGAGTGGCAGATGCTGCGCAAATACTATGACACGCCTTATTTCTTCTCCAGCCAGGCTTTGAAGCAGACGGAATATTGCACCATAGAACTAAAGAAAGTCTATCGGCAGAACGATGGGACTTTTCTTGAATTACTGAACCGCATTCGCGAAAACCGTTGTGACGGGCAAGTGCTGGAAGCCTTGAACCGCCGGTATATTCCCAATTTCGTACCAGATAAAGAAGAAGGATACATCCGCCTGGTGACCCACAATTATCAGGCCCAACGGATTAATGACCATGAGCTGGAACAACTTCCGGGACGCTCGTATGCCTTTCGTGCCAAGATTGACGGAAAGTTTCCCGAATATTCCTATCCCACGGATGAAGTACTGGAACTGAAACGCGGTGCCAGGTAATGTTTGTGAAGAACGACACCTCCGGTGAGCACCGTTACTACAATGGCATGATTGGAGAGGTGACAGCCGTGTCGGCAGATGGAATTGAAGTGCGCAGTAAGGGAAGCGACGCTACCTTCTTACTTCAGGAGGAAGAGTGGACGAATGCCAAATACGTGCTTGATGAGGAAACCAAGGAGATTACAGAAGATATTGAAGGAACATTCCGGCAATATCCGCTGAAGCTGGCGTGGGCGATTACCATTCACAAAAGCCAGGGACTGACGTTTGAACGTGCCGTGATTGATGCCAGTGCCTCCTTTGCGCATGGACAGACCTATGTGGCTCTGAGCCGCTGCAAGACATTGGAGGGAGTGGTGCTCAGTGCCCCGCTTTCTGCAAAGGCCGTTATCAGTGACCATGCAGTAGATACCTTCACGATGGAGGCACGGAGAAACGAGCCGGACGAGAAACGCTTCCGTTCCTTGCAGCAGACCTATTTCCTGGAACTGCTGTCGGGCTTGTTCGATTTCCAGCCCATGGAGCAGGCTTTGCGGCGGTATGTGCGGCTGATAGACGAACACTTGTACAAGCTCTTTCCCAAGCAACTCGCAGCCTGTAAGGAGGAAATGGAACGTTTTCACGACAAAGTGACGAAAGTAGCCCAGAAGTTCAGTATCCAGTATACCCGCCTGATTGATACTGCGCAGGACTATGCAGCCGACCCGACTTTGCAGGGGCGCATACACTCTGCCGCCACTTATTTTCAAGAGCAGTTGCAACCGCTGGATGCGGTGATGGCGAGTACGGTAACTTCTGATAATAAAGAGTTGAAGAAGAAGCTCCGGGATGCCATGGAGGAGCTGGAGGAAGTGTTTGACATGAAGACTGATTTGCTGGATTATGTGCTGGAGAATGGTTTCCATATGGCAGGATACTTGAAGCAGAAAGCACTGCTTTCCATTGATGATTCGGCTTCGCAGAAGGGTAAAGGCAAAGGGAGAAGTGCTTCTGCCAAAGAAGGGCAGGGAAGCAGTAAGCAGGCTGATAAAGAGAAACGTCCGCGTGAGCGGAAACGCGATGCTGCGGCTGTTGAAGTACCCACGGATGTGCTGCATCCGGAACTTTACAACCGCTTGGTAGCATGGCGCAATGCAGAAGCTTCCGCATTAGGGCTGCCCGTATACACCGTCATTCAGCAGAAGGCAATTCTAGGCATCAGCAATCTGCTTCCTTCGGATAAGGCCATGCTTGTACGCATTCCGTATTTCGGAAAAAAAGGGGTGGAGAAATATGGAGATGTGATTCTGGAGATGGTACGTGTGTATCGCAAAGAGAAAGGACTGGCAGAGCCGGAGTTGCTGTAGTCGAATCTGCTGCCATCCGCACCTGCATTATTTACCATCCGAACATCTGCTTTATTCCTTCTTCCAGCGTGCGCGGCTGATACCCCAGTTCCCGGCTTGCCTTTTCTATACTCAGCCCGCTGAAACGGGGACGTGGCGTCTTTTCATTCATCTCCTTCGTAGTGACGGGACGGATGAGCGAGCGATTCAGCCCCAATACGTCCGCTACCCGATAAGCGATGTCTGCAATGGTCAGGCACTCGCTGCCACAGAGATGATAGATACCGTTTTGCGGATGACTTATCAGCTTCTCCACTCCTTGCGACACGTCTCCCACGAAGGTGGGCGTACGCCATTGGTCGGATACGATGAACACTTCCTCATTGTTCCTTAATCTGTTTGCCACCAGTTGGAGCACATTGCCATGCTGTCCGGGCAGAGCGGCACCGTACACTACCACTACACGCACGATGGCATAATCCCTGCAAACGGCGGCGATACGTTTCTCACCTTCCAGTTTGGTGTAGCCGTAATAATTAACGGGAGCGGGAATATCCTCCTCCGTATAGGGCCGGTCCGTAACACCACCGAAAACGAAGTCGGTGGAAAGATGGATAAAACGGCTGCCTCTTGTCTCACAGCATTCTGCCAGATGCTCCACGGCAGTAATGTTGACGGCATCCGCTTCTGCATGGTGCGTTTCGCAATAATCGGGGACGGAGAGGGCGGAGGTATTGATTACAACATCCGGCTGTACTTCCTGGAAAAGCTTTTCCACCGCCTGGCAGTTGCATATATCCGTACGGATAAAGCGATAGTCGCCCGAATGAGACAGATGTCGTCGTGCAGGGAACAGCCCGTTGTCTGGTAAGACTGATTACGGGATAAATCGTCCAGGATGCGCCTGCCGGTAAAACCGTTGGCGCCTATCACCAATATTTTCCTTTTCATAATTACGTTTATAAATGCGCGATTGAAGACAGACAAAAGAAGCATGCTGGGGCTGCCAGAGTCACATTGTCACTTCGGCCCCTTTCAATATGGATAGTTCCTTCCCTGCTGCACTTCAATGCGTATACCGAAGGCTCCGTTGGCAGACTTCAGCTCGAACGCCCCTTTGAAATTGTTCTTTTCCCAAGGCAGTGCGGAAGGGTTGGGCACTTTCCAGCCGTCCTTGTCATATTCGCCGTACGTATGGATGCGCATGCCGTTCTTCAAAGTGAAACTTCCCATTTGCAGGTTGTCAGTAGAGCCCCAGAAGCCCGTCAGTCCGAAGGGGTTTGAACTGAAATACCGGGAGTTGCTGAGTGAGAATATGTTCGAAAGACCTTGTGAATAAGTCACGTTCGGGTTCAACCGGAAGATGCGGCTATAGTCTTTGCTGGCATCCGGTATCTCCAAAGTGAATTTGGGAAGAGTGGGGGCGGACAGATTCATCAGCCCATATCCAGCAGGAAGCCGTCGTAATTCTTCACGTCCGGCAGAAGCTCCTTTTCAGACGGAGACATGCTTTCGGGAGACGCTTCGCCACGTACTGCAGTACGTACCGTATCGGCAGGCATCTCGCTCTGTGCGCTGACGGATGACATGCCTGCAAGTAAAATGATGATGCAGAAGAAGATTCGTTTCATAGTTCTTTGTTCACAATTTCAGTTGCTGTCTGCCGCATAGGGGCAGACTGAACAAAGATACTCGTTTCCCTCTATTTCTGGAAATATCTTTGTATTATTTCTATTTCTTTATACGAATGGTAGGGGCGAAGATGGGCGAATTTACCCATTTCATTTTGGTGGGGTCGTATCTTCGTTCCATCCCTCCGTTGAGGTCGAGCCAGTCCGTCACTTTCAGTTCCAGTACCATGCCATAACCGCTTTGCGGATACATCGGGTTCATATATCCATGAAAGGAGTTGCTTCTCCCGTAGCCCGAATACTGGCCGAAGGCATGCAGGCGCATGTAGGGATTGATGCGGTAGGATACGGAGGCATTGTAGCCTATGTCCCATTGAGTACCTCGGGGGGCATCCCTTTTGGCATACTGGGCACCTGTAATGGATGAAGGTTGGGAGATGGAATAGTGGGCGGCATACACTCCGCCGCTCAGTTCCCAATGTCCGTCGGGACTGTAATAAGTGACTCCTGCGCCAGCCTGCATGATGGAGCCCATTGCAGGATAGGTGTTATGGCTGCCGTACATCGTCAGTACGACTTCCGGCGAGAGCAGGAAATCGGCGAAACGCTGGAAGTCCCATTCAAAGATGTTCTTCTGAAAGTGTATCTTCTTCATGTCCGTCCAGGGCAGGGGCTCCACATAGTCGGAGGGAGGGAGATGGAGATTTATCTCTTCCTGCTGTTCGCCCTGCAGACTTTGTTGGGGCTGGCTTTCATCAAAGGCCCGTACGCTTGTTCTCTTTTGGAGAAAAGGGAATCTGCTCTTTTCTTTACGGGAGGCCGGTTCTTTATTGTGTCTTCCGGAATCTCGCTCTGTGCATAGGCGCAGAGTGAGGAACAGATAAAAGTAATGAATAATAACTTTTTCATAAATAGTAGTTTAGTTTTAGTTTAGTTCACTATTAGTTTATATCCTATTCCCCGCACATTGACGATACGGATGCGCTCGTCTCCGGCCAGTTTATGCCGCAGTTTGGTGATGAACACATGCAGGCTGCGGGAGTTGAAGAAGCTGTCGTCTCCCCAGAGGTCGAGCAATACGTTCTGGGTGTTGACCACCTGGTTACGGTTCTCGCAAAGGCGTTTCAGTATTTCGGACTCGCGGTGGGAGAGTTCCACTTCCGTATCCGCGTTAGGTGAAGTCGGGGTGCCTGCAAAAGCAAGTCGTTGAGTGACGGAATTGAAACGGTAGTCACCGATTTCAAAAACGGTAGTTTCTTTGGGCTTTTCCTCTGTAAAGGAGAAAGCTTTGCCTACCAGGGCCTTTATGCGGATAATGAGTTCCTGCATTCCGAAAGGCTTTTTCAGGTAGTCGTTGGCACCCAGCTCAAACCCTTCCACCACATCGTTGATGGCGGAGCGGGCGGTGAGGAACAGTACCGGGGTCTGTTTGTCGGTCTGCCGGATGCGGCGCACCATTTCAAAGCCGTCCATGCGGGGCATCATCACGTCTGCCACCAGCACGTCGGGACGGAGGTCGAAGAACTTGCGCAATCCCTCTTCACCGTCTGCTGCGGTGTGGATGATGAAGTTCTGCCTCCAATGTGTCCTTGATAATCATGGCGAGGGTCTGTTCGTCCTCAACCAGAAGTACGGTTATCTTTTCCATAATTGTCGCTTTTGTTACAAGTAATGTAAAGCTCCTTAACAAGTAATGTAAAGTACCCTAACAAATAATGTTATCATATCCTTATCGTAAAGGTACTTCCTTTTCCCAACTCACTCTTTACCGATACGCTGCCACCATGCTTCTCTATCATGGTCTTCACATAGAACAATCCCAGCCCATAGCCTTTCACATCGTGCAGATTACCCGTGGGTACGCGGTAGAATTTGTCGAAGATGTGCTTCTGCTTCTCGGGAGCAATACCGATACCGTGGTCGCTGACGGAGATTTCGGTCTGTTCATTCTGCCCTTCGACGGTTACCTTGCGGCAATGGATGGCCACTTCGGCTTCTCCGTGCGAATATTTGATGGCGTTGTCTATCAGGTTGCTGATGATGTTGCTGAAATGCGTACGGTCGGCAAGTACGCTCAAATCTTCCGGTTCGATGTCCACCGATATGTGGACGGAGCTTTCCGCTTTCAGCTTGTGTTGTTCGATGAGCGTTTCCAGAATATCACGTATTGCAAACTCCTCCGGGTGCAGGCGGAAAGTCCTGCGGCGTTCCATACTCATGGAAAGTATCTGTTCAACCAGTCCACTGAGGCGCTGAAGCTGTTCCTGGCAGATACGCAGGTATTTGTCGCGTTGGGCCTTTTCCTCCGCTTGGTTGAAGTTGAGCAGAGCGTCGTTGGCGGCATATGCTACGGCGATGGGGGTTTTCAGTTCGTGGGTGATGTTGTTGGTGAAATCGCTCTTCATCTCTTCCAGTGTCTTCTGTTTCAGGATGGTGCGTATCAGGAACCAGAAGGAGAAAGCGAGTACGATCAGAATAACGAATGATGTGGTGAGAATGCCCGACATCTGTCGCAAGACCAACGTGCCGGCCGGTTCCATGATGAGACGGTAGCTTTGACTTGTATTGATGTCGAAAGAATAATTATATTCCACAGCTTTTGAGGTAGGCACATAGCCGGGAGTACCGATGTTTACCAATGTATCTATATAGAGAATGGTAGAGTCCCATTTACTGCCTTTGTGAAGATGTAGCAGCCTATGGGGAAGATTGATGTTACGGTCATGCAGGAATGAAGTCAGCAGGCTGTCATAAAGCACTACGTCGGGGTCGGAAATGATGTCCAGTCCCGAATGCAGTCCGCGCTGGAAGTAGGTGGCGAGTTCCAGCATACTGTTTTGGTCGCGCAAAATCACATCCAGTCCCCCTTTGGCACTCAATGCGGATTGGGGAGAGCTGTCCGAGTCCTTGACACTGACTTCCACGCGGGTTGAATCGTTCGGGTGGGTCACGTAAACACTGTCTCCTTTGGGCATGAAGGTTTCGTGCAGGGTGGTGTTGTCCAAAGAATCTTCACGGGAGATGGTGGTACTGCTACGGACAAATGATTTTCCGTCATCGCTGTATCCGGCTGATACGCTGACTTCACCGTGGTTTATGTCGTCCTGCTTCATTTTATCCACGCGTATCATCATTTCGTTATAGTCGCTCATGCGCATGGCTTCGGTGATGTCCCTCTCCATTTCACTGTGCATGGTATGGTAGAGCCCCGTCAGCCAGTAGCTTGGTAGCGAAGATGCCGGCCAGGGAGACGATGACAAGTATGGCAATATATTTGAATGGCAGTTTCATGTTTGTTTCCGGTTACTTTTATACATACAAAGGTAAGACTAATATTGTGAACCCTATCATCCGATAAGACTAAATAACACTCCCGATAACACTGGATAACACTTGGTAAGCCGCTGATAACACAAGTTTCTGCTGATTCTGCCGTACTTTGCAGACGAAGATTTACAGAAGAAGAATATGAACATAAATAAAAAGAAGAACATGAAACGATTCTATTTACTCCCTATTGTATGCTGTGCTTTGAGCATCAGCCTTTCGGCACAAGAGAACAACGGCACTGCAACCACCTCCGGTGCGGACGACAACCGTATCCTCAGCGCCGACAGCTTATCACGACCGATGCCCGTCTGGACAGCTTTATCAGACCTTGCCGGAAGTGATGATTACCGGTGAACGCCCCATCGTAAAGGCAGCGCAAGGCAAGCTGGTGTACGACCTGCCCCGCCTTATCCGGAACCTCCCCGTAGACAATGCCTACGATGCCGTGAAAGAGCTTCCCGGCGTCATCGAGATGAATGGCGGGCTGCAGTTGGCAGGCCAGGGAGTCACCGTTATCCTGGACGGCAAAGTAACCACCCTCAGCACAGAGCAGCTCTATTCCTTGCTGCGCAGCATCCCTGCCAGCCGCATAGAGAAGGCGGAAGTGATGTACAACGCCCCTGCACGCTACCAGGTGCGTGGCGCACTTATCAATATCACCCTGAAACAATCGGCAGGCGGCCCCGGCTCCTGGCAAGGCGAACTCTATGCCAAGTATCGCCAGAAGCATAACGAAGGCTTTGAGGAACGCGCCAGCCTGCTCTTCAGCAAAAATAAATTCTCAGCAGATTTTCTTTACTCGCACAGCCATGGCCGGAGCTACTCTACTACCGACAAAGAGGCTGTGCACACCCTGGCGGACGGCTCGGTTCACCCCATGACAACAGATGAGGTGGGCCGTGGCCGCAGCCATACCCATAATTTCAGGGTAGGGGCGGACTATAATATCGCCAAGAACCATCAGCTGAGTTTCGTCTATAACGGTGGCTATTCCACCTCCCACAACTGGAAGGGCGTGACGGGCACGCAGGTGTCCACAACTCATAGCAATAGCACCGACTGGCTGCACAACGGCCGTCTGGACTATCGTACCCCTTTCGGCCTCAAAGCCGGTGCCGAACTGACCTACTACCGCTCTCCGTCCAACCAACTACTGCATAGCCGTATGCAGGATGAGGAACTCGATTTCTACACGGAAGACTGTCAGCGCATCAACCGCTGGAAGTTCTTTCTGGCCCAGGAGCATAACTTGGGGAAAGGCTGGGACTTGAATTATGGAGCCGTCTACACTACCAGTATTGACAATAGCTACCAATATTATTACGATCCCGATACCGGTGAACAGTTGACCTCATCAGATGCCTTGAGCAATATGAAGTCCCGCCGCCGCGAGCAAACTTGGAATATCTATGCAGGTTTCAGCAAGAGTTTCGGCGACAAACTTGCTTTGGACGCTTCTTTGGCTGTGGAGCATTACAAGACTCCCGTCTGGAACCAGTGGGACTGGTATCCCATCGTCAACTTGAACTATATGCCGGCACCGGGACATATCCTTCAGCTCTCTCTGAGCAGCGACAAGGACTATCCCGACTACTGGGCGGTGCAGGATGCCGTCTCTTACATCGGCGGTGGATACTCTGAGCTGCATGGTAATCCGCTGTTGAAACCGGCGCAAGAGTATGAGCTGAAAATGACCTATATTTTGAAAAGCAAATACATCTTCAGCGCTTGGTTCAACCACACCAAAGACTACTCCGTACAGACGCTTTACCAATCTTCCGAACGTCTGGTTGAAATCTATAAGACACTCAATTTCGATTATCAGCAACAAGCAGGCATACAAGCCTCTATCCCGTTTAAGGTGAAGAACTGGTTGAATTCGCGCCTTACCCTTATCGGCTTGTGGCACCGCGAAAAGGATGGTGATTTCTGGGATATTCCTTTCGACAGAAAGCAATGCTATGGCATTGCCCAGATGAACAATACTTTTACTCTCTCCACCAAGCCCGACTTGAAGCTGACGGTGACCGGATTTGTGCATAGCAAAGCCATTCAGGGCATCTACGACCTGCCCACGTCGGGCAATGTGAATATTGCCCTGCGCTACGGCTTCGCCAAGAACAAAGCCATCCTCAACCTCTACTGCAACGATATTTTTGAGACGGGACAGATTTCTCCCCGCATCCGTTTCAAGACGCAGAATGTGACGAATCATTACTCATGCTTCCGCGAATTCGGCGTATCGTTTACTTATAAATTCGGTGGATATAAGGAGAAGCAACGGGAGGCGGTGGATACGTCGCGGTTCAATAGATAGAAGATGCAGGTGGTCAGGTGAAAATACGGTATTCTTTTGTACTTTGCCACATCTTTCGTACTTTTGCAACTTTCAAAACATTAAAGTTGTTATTTAAAGAAAAGACTCTGTATGAAATCGGACATTGAAATAGCCCGCAGCATAGAGCTGAAGAAGATAAAGCAGGTGGCTGAAAGTGTGGATATCCCGCGTGACGAAGTAGAGAACTATGGCCGTTACATAGCCAAGATTCCTACGCATCTGATTGATGAAGAGAAAGTGAAGAAGAGCAATCTGATACTGGTGACGGCTATCACGGCTACGAAAGCGGGTATCGGTAAAACAACCGTGTCCATCGGGCTGGCATTGGGGCTGAACAAGATTGGCAAGAAAGCGATTGTGGCTTTACGCGAACCCTCGTTAGGTCCTTGCTTCGGCATGAAAGGCGGTGCTGGCCGGTGGAGGATATGCCCAGGTGCTGCCCATGGAGAAGATAAATCTGCACTTTACGGGCGACTTTCACGCCATTACCTCCGCACACAACATGATTTCCGCTTTGCTCGACAATTACTTGTACCAGCATCAGGCGGACGGCTTCGGACTGAAAGAAATCATCTGGCGGCGCGTACTTGATGTGAATGACCGTTCCTTGCGGAGCATTGTCACCGGATTGGGACCGAGCACCAACGGCATTACCGAGGAGTCGGGCTTCGATATTACCCCGGCTTCCGAAATTATGGCTATTCTCTGTCTGGCAACGGACCTCGATGACCTCCGTCGCCGTATTGAAAATATTATTCTGGGATTCCGTTTCGATGGTACTCCTTTCACAGTGAAGGAGTTAGGAGTAGCTGGTGCCATTACCGTACTGTTGAAAGATGCTATCAACCCAACCTGGTACAGACTACCGAAGGCTCTGCTGCTTTTGTTCATGGAGGACCGTTCGCAAATATTGCCCATGGTTGCAACTCCATTCTTGCCACAAAAATGGCCATGACATTCGGCGATTATGTAGTGACGGAAGCCGGTTTCGGGGCTGACCTGGGTGCGGAGAAGTTCTACAACATCAAGTGCCGCAAGAGCGGCCTACAGCCCAAGCTGACGATAATCGTTGCTACCGCACAAGGACTGAAGATGCATGGCGGTGTCAGTCTGGACCGCATCAAGGAACCCAATATGGAAGGACTGAAAGAGGGCTTCGGCAATCTGGACAAGCATGTACGCAATTTGCGTTCATTCGGCCAGCAGGTCATCGTGGCATTCAACCGTTTTGCCAGTGATTACGGACGAGGAGGTGGAAGCTATCCGCCGACCATTGCGAAGAAAACGCTTGAGGT
>ENA-OQJX01000595-OQJX01000595.1-human-gut-metagenome-genome-assembly--contig:-NODE-595-length-16707-cov-2.668335_pt1 | contig 16707 bp, 17 predicted proteins | sample MGYA00242615_ERZ504782 | MGnify/ENA primary metagenome ERZ504782 (study PRJEB26092, sample SAMD00036354) | human gut metagenome | host: Homo sapiens | study: EMG produced TPA metagenomics assembly of... | reverse complement strand
GCCACACGCAGCGTGATGGAATCGCCGTCGTCCTTGAGCATGGAGCCCATCAGGGCCCGCGCCGGTGAGCAGACGGCCCAGTGCCGCGCTGCAGGTGGCGCTGGTGGTGTGCAGCTTTTCGGCCTTGCGGACGATCTGGGTGGAATCCACGCCGCAGAACACGACCCCGCCGTTCTCCGACAGGCCGCGGATCAGATTTGCCATAAAGTTATCCCTCCAATTGTGTATACTGCTTGACTGCGCAGAAGAAATAGCGCTGGCTGTCCTCGGTCAGCGGGCCGAAGGTCTCGCCGTCGCAGACGCTTTCCAGCGCAAAGCCGTGCTTTTCCAGCGCGGTGCGGATGGTGTCAAGGTCATAGGTGTACTCGCAGAACTGCTCGTGGAAGTGCTCGCCGGTCTCGTGGTAGTCGATGTCCACGGTGATCTCCACGCGGCGGTTGGCGGCATCGTAGTGGTTGCGCCACACACAGGCGGCATCCTCTTCCTCAAAGGTGAACGCGTTGTCGCCCAGCACGTTCCGATGCTTGTAGGGCGTGTTCATATCGAACAGGAACACCCCGCCCTTCTCCATGAAAAAGCCCGCGTTGGCAATGGCGGTGTCGAGGTCCGGGATGTGGTTGAAGGTGTCAAAGGTGGACACCGCGCCCCGGATGGTGCCGTACAGATCGAGCTTGAGCAGGTCCTGCCGGAGCAGCAGCAGCCTGCCGGAAAGGCCCAGCTGTTCGGCCTTATCGCGCACAACGCAGAGCATCTCCTCGGACTGGTCAATGCCGATCATATCATAGCCCGCCTGCGTGAGCATCAACGTCAGCTCACCGGTGCCGCAGCCAAGGTCGGCAAGGATGCCGTCGTGGATGCCGTGCTCCTTGAGCTTTGCATGGATGTGGGCATACAGGGCATCGTAATCGGCCTCGCCGTTGAATTCATCGTAGAAATAGGCAAATTCGTTGTAGGCCATGGTTTACTCCGCTTCCTGTTCCTCGGCCACAGCGGCATTGAGCACCGCCTGCAGCTCCGGGATGCCGTAGCCGTTCTCGCCGCTGGTCAGCACCACCTTCTGGCAGCCATAGGGGCGGCAGAGGTTCTCAAAGTCTTCCAGCGTCTTGGCCAGCTGGCTCTTTTTGAGCTTGTCGGCTTGGTCAGGGCCACCACGTAGGGGATCTGGTGATAGTGCAGGTAGCGCAGCATCTGCTCATCGTCGGCGCTGGGAGCGTGGCGGCAGTCCAGCAGCTGCACCAGCAGGGTGTGGTGGCGGGGTGCTTCAAAGTAGCTGTTGATGAGGTCGTCCCAGCGCTCACGGTCGGCGTTGCTCACCTTGGCGTAGCCGTAGCCGGGCAGGTCCACAAAGTAGCAGTCGTCCACCGAATAGAAATTGATGGTGGCCGTTTTGCCCGGCGTACTGGACACGCGGGCAAGGTTTTTGCGGCTGCACAGCTTATTGATAAGGCTGGATTTGCCCACGTTGGACCGCCCCGAAAAGCTCAGCTCCGGGCGGTCGCTCTCGGGCAGCTGGCTGGAAATGCCGTAGCTGGCAATGAAATCAGCTTTGTTGTAATTCATGGAGCTTTCCTTTCTTGTGGTACGTCAAACCCTCTCAGTCTCGTCACTTCGTTCCTCGCCAGCTCCCCCGAAGGGGGAGCTCTTTCATCTGGTGGAAAACATCCCTTAAGCTCCCCTTCGGGGGAGCTGGCACGGCGCAAGCCGTGACTGAGAGGGTTTCTATTGTTCTCAGCACACCGCGCCGGGCTGGGGCTTTTCTGCGGTGGGCGGCACAATGGCGGCATCTGCCGCTTTTTTCTTTGCATGGGTGCGGCTGGGAGCCTTGGCCTTCTTTGCGTTCTGGGGCTTGAGCAGGGCTGCGTTCAGTACCTGTGTCAGGCTCTGCATGGGCAGGAAGGTGAGGTTCTTCTTCACCTCATCGTCCACCTCGTACAGGTCGGGTTCGTTGTCCTTGGGGATGAGCACGGTCTTCATGCCCTCGCGGTAGGCCGCCATGCTCTTTTCCCGCAGGCCGCCAATGGGCAGCACGTTGCCGTGCAGGGTGATCTCGCCGGTCATGGCCACATCACCGCGCACCGGGATGCCGGACAGGCAGGACACCAGCGCCGTGGTCAGGGTGACACCGGCAGAAGGGCCGTCCTTGGGCACTGCGCCCTCCGGGGCGTGGATGTGCAGGTCGCACTTCTTGAGCTTTTCCGGGTCGATGCCGTACTCGGCGGCGTGCACGCGCACCCACGTAACGGCCAGCTGAGCGCTCTCCTTCATCACGTCGCCCAGCGAACCGGTGACGGTGATCTTGCCGCTGCCGTTGTCCATCACCTGCACCTCGATGGGCAGGGTCTCGCCGCCCACGCTGGTCCATGCCAGACCGTTGGCGATGCCCACCGCGTTGGTGCGGTTGAGGAAGTCGGGCTTGACAAAGCGGGGGCCAAGCAGCTGTTCCAGCATGGTGCCGGTAACGGAGACGCTTTCCACCTCGCCTGCGGCGATCTTGCGGGCGCACTTGCGCAGCACGCTGGTGATGGTGCGTTCCAGATTGCGCACACCGGCCTCACGGGTGTAGCCGTCGATGATGCCGTACAGCGCGCTCTGGCTCAGGGTGACCTTGCCGGTCAGGCCGCAGGCCTTGAGCTGCTTGGGCAGCAGGTGCTTGCGGGCAATGTTGTATTTTTCCACGCGGGTGTAGCTGGGCAGCTCGATCACGTCCATGCGGTCACGCAGGGGGCCGGGGATGCTGCCCAGATCGTTGGCGGTGGTGATAAAGAGCACATGGCTCAAATCGAACGGGATATCGATGAAATGATCGTTGAAGGTACTGTTCTGCTCCGGGTCCAGCGCTTCCAGCAGGGCTGCGGCCGGGTCGCCCCGGAAGTCGCCTGCCAGCTTGTCGATCTCGTCCAGCAGCATGAGGGGGTTCGCGCTCTTGGCAGAGATCATGGCAGTGATGATCTTGCCGGGCATCGCGCCGATGTAGGTGCGGCGGTGGCCGCGGATCTCGCTTCATCCCGCACGCCGCCAAGGCTGATGCGCACATACTTGCGGCCCAGACTTCGGCGATGGAGCGTGCAATACTGGTCTTGCCCACGCCCGGAGGGCCTACAAGGCAGATGATCTGTGCCTTCACGTCCGGTGCCAGCTTGCGCACGGCCAGCGTTTCCAGAATGCGGTCCTTCACCTTTTTCAGGCCGTAGTGGTCGCGGTCCAGAATCTGCTGTGCGCGGCTGATATCAAGGTCGTCCACCGTAAAGGTGTTCCACGGCAGGTCAAGGCAGGTGTCCAGATAGGTGCGGATGACCGTTGCCTCCTGATTGGAGCCCTGCATCTTGGCAAGGCGGTCCACTTCCTTGAGCAGCTTCTTCTCGCTGTCCTCGGCAAGGTGCAGCCCGGTGATCCTGCGGCGGTACTCGTCGGCCTCGGCGTGGGTGTCGTCGCCCTCGCCCAGCTCGTCGCTGATGATGTGCAGCTGTTCGTGCAGGTAGTAATCGCGCTGGTTCTTGTCCATGGACTCGTTGACCTTTTCCGCGATCTCCTTTTCAATTTTCATCACCTGACACTCACGGCGCAGCATCTCGATGAGCTTTTTCAGCCGTCCGTTCAGGGTGCCCTCGTCCATCACAGCCTGCTTGTCCTCGTAGCGGAACAGCAGGTTTGCAGGCATGTACTCGCTGAGGAAGGCGGGGTCGTCGCTGGAAACGATGGCAAACACCACGTCCTTGCCAAGGCGCGGTTCATGCCAAGGTACTCGTCAAACCCGGCCTTGAGGGCGCGCAGCAGCGCTTCGGTCTCCACGGCATCGTCGGCCTTGCCTGCGCGCACCGGGGCCGGGCGCACCTCCGAAAGCAGAAAATCGCCGCTGGCATCCAGTGCACTGAGCTTTGCGCGGTACTTGCCCTCCACCAGGACCTTTACAAGGTCCCCGGAGACGCGCAGCACCTGCTTGACCTCGGCCACCACGCCGTAGCTGAACAGGTCTGCCTGCTGCGGCTCGGTGGTGTCCATGGACTTCTGTGCCACCAGAAACACGTTGGAATTATTTGCCATTGCCCACTCCACGGCGGCAATGCTCTTTTCGCGGCCCACCTCAAAGTGGACGAGATTGTTGGGGAACACCACCAGCCCGCGCAGGGCGATGGTGGGCAGATGCAGCTTTTTGCGCTCCACCTTGATGGTAACTTTTTCACTCATAGTGCAAACACCTCCCGGCTGCCGCGCACTTTCCCACGGCGGCAGCGCTGTATGCAAGAGATTTTATCTTTAAAATAGCAGGTTGTTTCCTTATTATACTGATTTCCGGCCAAAATGCAACTGTGCCGGGCCGGTCGTTGGTTTTTTCGTCAGCGTCCTTGCCCTCTCAGTCTCACTCCGTTCGCCAGATTCCCCTTTTTGTCGCTTGCGCGACATCTTCCCCCCGGCCGGGGGAAGTCTTTCCTCAAAGGGGAGCCTTTGGCAAAACCGGAAAGTTTACCGTACTGCCAAGCTCTCACTTTGGGAGAGGTGGCACGGCGTAAGCGTGAGCGGAGAGTAAGCCTGCTTCCAAAAGGCAGATATACGAAAAGGCTCTCGTCTTTCAAGGCGAAAACCTTGAGAGACGAGAGCCTGTAAAGTTCAAACTACAGGGCACCCGTGGTACCACTCTCTTTGCTGCGCCTTTGGGCACAGCCGCTTTGCACGATCGGCTTTTTGCGGCGAATCGCTGTCCTTGTAACGGTGGACATCCGTCAGAGCCTACTTGTGTGTTCAGCCCTGCCGCTCAGGGGCCAGTAACCGAAACCCTCTGCACCCGCCTTGCACCACCCGGCGGCTCTCTGTACGCAGAAGAAAATCGTTTTTTCCCCGTCAACGCATTTGTGCTTTTTTCAAAGTGGACTAAGTTTAGCATGATTCGCGGGCAGTGTCAAGCAATCTGACTCATTCTCAAAATGAAACAATTTCACAAAATGAGGGGCAGAATTTTCCAAAATTATGCACGAGGCGTTAATGTTAACAATTTGCTAAGTTTTTGGAAAGTTGTGCTCGAATTGCTGTTGCGCCCGGTTTTACTGTGCTATACTACTTGCATCAGGAACCAAAGGAGGAATTGCCACATGAAAGAAGTCAAACCTTCCAAAAAGCCGCTGGCGATCTATTACGCCATCGTGCTGGCGGTCCTGCTGCTGCTCAACCTTGTGCTGCTGCCGTGGATGAGCGAGCGTCAGGTGGAGGAAGTGGACTACGGTACCTTTATGACCATGACCGAGGAAAAGAACATCGGCCGTGTGGATATCGAATCCAACCAGATCATTTTTACCGATAAAGAGGAAAAGCAGGTCTACAAGACCGGCCTGATGAACGACCCGGAGCTTACCCAGCGCCTGTATGATGCCGGAGCACAGTTTTCCAGCGAGATCGTGGAGCAGGGGTCGCCGATGCTCAATTTCCTGATCTGGTTCCTGCTGCCCATCCTGTTGTTCAGCTTCATCGGCAACCAGATGAACAAAAAGCTGATGGAAAAGGCCGGCGGCGGCCCGGGGTCCATGATGTTCGGCGGCGTGGGCAAATCCAATGCCAAGGTCTATGTGCAGTCCACCCACGGCATCCGCTTTGCGGATGTTGCCGGTGAGGATGAAGCTAAGGAAAACCTGCAGGAGATCGTGGATTACCTGCACGACCCCGGCAAGTACGAGAGCATTGGCGCATCCATGCCCAAGGGCATTCTGCTGGTGGGCCCTCCGGGCACCGGCAAGACCATGCTGCTAAGGCCGTGGCAGGCGAATCCAACGTGCCGTTCTTCTCCATTTCCGGCTCTGAATTCGTGGAGATGTTCGTGGGCATGGGCGCATCCAAGGTGCGCGACCTGTTCCGGCAGGCCAAGGAAAAGGCCCCCTGCATCGTGTTCATCGATGAGATCGATGCCATCGGTCAGAAGCGCAACAGCGGCAATCTCGGCGGCAACGACGAGCGTGAGCAGACTTTGAACCAGCTGCTCACCGAGATGGACGGCTTTGAGAGCAACACCGGCGTCATCATTCTGGCGGCTACCAACCGCCCGGATTCGCTGGACCCGGCCCTGACCCGTCCCGGACGTTTTGACCGCCGTGTGCCGGTGGAGCTGCCCGACCTTAAGGGCCGCGAAGAGATTTTGAAAGTGCACGCCAAAAAGGTGGCGCTGGCCCCGGGCATCGACTTCAACACTGTGGCCCGCATGGCTTCCGGTGCATCCGGTGCGGAACTTGCCAACATTGTCAACGAAGCAGCTCTGCGCGCTGTGCGTGCAGGCCGTAAGAGCGTGACGCAGGCCGATCTGGAGGAGAGCATCGAGGTGGTCATTGCAGGCTACCAGAAGAAGAACTCCATCCTCACCGACAAGGAAAAGTGCATCGTGGCCTACCACGAGATCGGCCATGCACTGGTGGCGGCCAAGCAATCCAACTCTGCCCCTGTGCAGAAGATCACCATTATCCCCCGCACCTCCGGCGCACTGGGTTACACCATGCAGGTGGACGAGGGCAACCACTACCTGATGAGCAAGGAAGAGCTGGAAAACAAGATCGCCACCCTTACCGGCGGACGCGCCGCCGAGGAAGTGGTGTTCCGATCCATCACCACCGGTGCCTCCAACGATATCGAGCAGGCCACCAAGCTTGCCCGCGCCATGCTTACCCGCTACGGCATGAGCAAGGACTTTGACATGGTGGCGCTGGAGACCGTGAACAACCAGTATCTGGGCGGTGACACCTCGCTGGCCTGCTCGGCGCAGACCCAGCGCGAGATCGACCAGAAGGTGGTGGAGCTGGTCCGGGCCCAGCACGAAAAGGCTGTCCGCATCCTGACCGACAACCGCGCCAAGCTGGATGAGCTGGCACAGTATTTGTACCAGAAAGAGACTATCACCGGCGAGGAGTTCATGGAGATCCTGAACCGGGAACCGGCACAGGCCCAGTGACCCCGGCGGCAGAGCTGCCAAAAATTTTTTTTAGCCTGCTGCAATAATCCCGCCGCCGCATCCGTTTATAAGACAGATGCGGCGGTTTTGTATTACACCGCATGGCAGACCATGGTTTTCCACAAAACAAAAATGTGCGGTGCAAAACCGCCGTCAACGGAGGTATTCCAAATGAAACTGAACCATAAATTTGTCCGTACCGTCACCACCACCGCTGCAGTGCTGGGTGCTGCCGCCATGCTGAGCGTGGGCGCATTTGCCGCAGAGGCAGACATCAACGACCCTGCTGCCGCAGCTATCTGCCCCGCAGGAGCAGATGGTGCAGGGGGATATCGCCCTGCACAGCGCCGATGTGGCGATCGGCGAAAAGGACCCCACCTACGGCGGCTACGGCGCACCGGAGGGAAACCCCATTCAGGGAAATATCATGCTGATCTCCGGCGATGAGCTGGCCGCCCCGTCCGCAGATGCAGCGGCGAAAAAGAGCGAGGCCCGTTACACCGTCAAGGGCCTGCTCGGCAGAGAAGTGCTGTACACTGCCCGCCAGAAGGACAGTGTGCTGACGCTGGATGTGCCCGCCGGTTCTGCTACTTTCCGCACCACCGTGCAGGACATGCAGACCCTGCTGAACGAGGGCGTGAGCACGCTGGTGGTCCAGACTGAGAAGGGCTCCACCACCCTGAACCTGTCTCTGCTGGTGGAGGCCAGAAGGGCACCGACCGCGTGGTGCTGCGCCGACTGGGCGAAAACACCTTCCTCACCGTGGGCCTGCGCTGCCGCCGCGATTTGATCGTGGGGCGCTGACCGCTGAGATCAAATGATGAAAGGGCTGCTGCACGCAGAGATGTGCAGCGTCCCTTTTTGCGCTTTTCTGTTAAGTTTTTGAAAATTTGCGCAGATGTCTTTGCAAAGTCTGCCGGGAGATGTTATAGTTAAATTGAAACAGTATGCATTCCCGATAGAAAGGAAAAAACGCCATGGAGCATTTTGTGGAGTTTGAGGACGTTTGCAAATACTACCAGACCGGCAGTGTGAAGATCGCCGCCGCAGACCACCTGAATTTCTATGTGGATAAGGGCGAGTTCTGCATCATCGTGGGGCCCTCCGGCGCAGGCAAGACCACCCTGCTGAACATCCTTGGCGGCATGGACAGCTGCGACGAGGGAAACGTCTGGCTGGACGGCCAGAATGTGAGCCACTTTACCGCCAGAGAGCTGACGACTTACCGCCGGTACGATGTGGGCTTTGTGTTCCAGTTCTACAACCTTGTGCAGAACCTGACCGCACTGGAGAATGTGGAGCTGGCCAGCGAGATCTGCCGCGACCCGCTGGACCCCAAAGAGACCCTGCGCGGTGTGGGTCTGGGAGAGCGGCTGAACAACTTCCCGGCCCAGCTTTCCGGCGGCGAGCAGCAGCGGGTGTCCATTGCCCGCGCACTGGCCAAAAATCCCAAGCTTCTGCTCTGCGACGAGCCCACCGGTGCACTGGATTACAAGACCGGCAAGCAGGTGCTGGCCCTTTTGCAGGATACCTGCCGCCGCACCGGCCGCACGGTGATCGTTATTACCCACAACACCGCCCTGACGGCATGGCAGACCGCATCATTCAGGTGCGCAGCGGCAAGATCGTCTCCAATCAGGTCAACGAGCACCCTGTGCCGGTGCAGGAGATTGAGTGGTGAGAGCTGTGCTGAAAAGTTATCGTAAAAACATCCTGCGGGAAATGAAGGACAACCTGAGCCGCATGGTCTCGCTGTTCGGCATCGTAGCGCTGGGCGTGATGATGCTGACCGGCTGATGAGTTTTGCGCCCAGCATGCGCATCGCCGGGCAGAAATACTACGTGCAGCAGAACGTGTTCGACCTGCGGGTGCTGTCCACGCTGGGCCTTTCGGAGGAGGACATTGCCGCCATTGCCGCCGTGGACGGCGTGGAGGCTGTGCAGCCGGTGAAATATCAGGACGTGGAGGCCCAGTGGCAGGGCCAGAGCGAGACGGCGGTGGTGCGCCTGCAGCAGCTGCCCGCCGACCCCGGGGCCGACACGGCAGAAAATATGAACCGTCTGGTGCTGCTGTCGGGCCGGATGCCTGAGGCCCCGGACGAGTGCGTGGTGCATGTGATGGGCTACGGCGACCCGGTGGAACCGGGCACGGTGCTCACCCTGCCGGAGGACACCGAACATGTGAGCCGGAAGCAGTTCACGGTAGTGGGCACCGTGCAGGACCCGCAGCATTTTTCCACGGACAAGGAGAGCAGCACCGCCGGTGACGGCCAGCTGGATGATATTGTGTTCCTGCCGGAGGGCAGCCTGACCACGGATTATTATACGGCGTGCTATCTCAAAGTGAAAAATGCCGGCCTGTATGATAATTACTCGGACGCGTATCAGGCAGCAGTGGATGACACAGCCGCAAGGGTAAAGGCCATCAGCGGCGCACAGTGCACGGCCCGGCGGGCGGAGCTGATCGAGGACGCCAGTGCAGAGCTGGCCGACGCCCGGGCCGAGTACAACGACAAAAAAGCCGAAGCAGACCGTCAGTTGCGGAGCAGAGCAGCAGCTGGCCGATGCACAGGCACAGCTGGACAGCGCCAAAGCCCAGCTGGACGCGGGCGAAGCGGAGCTTGCCGCCAACAAAAAGGCCCTGCCGGATACCATGCAGGGCGGTGCGGACGAGCTGGTGAGCGGCGAGGAACAACTGCTGGAATTTGAGGATCAGCTGCAGCAGATCGAGATGCTGGTGAACCTGAAAAAGGTGGCCGACCCGCTGCTGGGCTATGCCGAAACGGCTCTGCACAACGCACAGAAAGCGCTGGACGAAGCGGAACCTGCCGATGAAGAGTACACCGAGCTGCGGGATGCCCTGCAGAAGGCGCAGGATGCTTACGACAACATCAGCGGCCAGCTGAACGGCTATCAGGCCCAGCTGGACGCGGGCAAGCGCCAGATGTATGCACAGGGCTGATCTCTTCGTCCAGCCTTTCCAACGAGCAGCTGGTGACCGAAGCCAAAGCCGCATTGCGCCAGATGAAGGTAAAGCTTCTGCAGGGTCAGCTGCAGCTCACCACCGGCACGGCCACAGCCTACACCCAGTTTGATGCGGCTCGCACCCGGCTGGACGAGGGCTGGCAGGAATACAGGGACGGCGTGCAGCAGCTGGCCGATTCCCGCGCGGAGTACGAGAGCCGGAAGGCCGATGCCGAACAGCAGCTGGCCGACGGCCTTGCCCAGCTGAACGATGCCGAGGAGCAGGTGAGCCAGATCAAGAGCGGCGAGTGGTATGTGCTGGACCGCAGCTCCACCGTGAGCTTTGTCACCTTTGAGCAGTATGCCGACCGCATGGACGCCATTGCACGGGTGTTCCCGGTGTTCTTCTTCCTGGTGGCGGCACTGGTGGCCACTACTACCATGACCCGCATGGTGGACGAGAACCGTCTGCAGCTGGGGACTCTGAAAGCTCTGGGTTACTCCAACGCAAAGATCGCAGGCAAGTACCTGTTCTATGCTCTCAGCGCCAGCGTGCTGGGCAGCATCGTGGGCATGGTCATCGGTTTTGTGGTGTTCCCGCTCATCATCTGGTATGCTTACCAGATGATCTTCAGCATGTCCACCTTTACGCTGCACTTTTACCCCGGCATGGCGGCAGCCAGCGTAGCCATCAGCGCGGCCGTCATCGGTTTTGCTACATGGAACGCCTGCCGTGCCAGCCTGAAGGAAAAGACTGCAGCTTTGCTGCTGCCCCGGGCCCCGGTGGCAGGCAAGCGCATCTTTTTGGAGTACATTACCCCGCTGTGGCAGCACATGAGCTTCTCCCAAAAGACCACAGCCCGCAACCTGTTCCGCTACAAAAAGCGCTTCTTCATGACAGTGCTGGGCGTGGCAGGCTGCACGGCGCTGCTGCTGATCGGTTTTGGCATTCAGGATTCCATCCTGCCATCGTGGACAAGCAGTCCGGGCAGCTGACCCACAACGATCTCACCATCTCGCTCAGCGATGAAAAGGCGCTGACCATGGAGCAGGGCCTTGCCGACACGCTGGACAGCAGCAGTGCGGTCCGCAGCTGGGGCGCGTTCTACACAAAGTCCACCACCCTTTATAATGAAGAGGGCGGGAGCGCCGATGTCAGCATCGTAGGCGCGGAGGACGATGCCCGGATGACCGAATACTTCACCTTCCGCACCCGGGTGGGCCACGACCCCATTCCCTTTGAAGAGGACAGCGTGATCCTGACCGAAAAAACGGCCCTGAATCTGGAGCTGAGCGTGGGCGATACGTTCTATGTGGAGGCTGCAGACGGAAGCCGCGTGCCGCTGGTGCTGACCGGCATTACCGAGAACTACATGTTCACCCGGCTGTATCTCTCCAATGCGCAGCTGCAGGCCCTGCTGGGCAGCACGCCGGAGTGGAACACCGTCTACGGCCTGACCGGCTGTACCACCGAGGCGGAGTACAACGCCCTGCGCACAAAGCTGCTGGGCTGCAACTATGTGAGCAGCGTCAGCTTCACCGAGGACACCACCTCCATGTTCGGCAGCCTGATCGGCAGCCTGAACTACGTGGTGGTGCTGATCATCGTGTGCGCGGCGGCACTGGCGGCGGTGGTGCTGTACAACCTGATCAGCGTCAACCTTGCCGAGCGCAAAAAGGAGCTTGCCACTATCAAGGTGCTGGGCTTCTATGACAAAGAAGTGTACCGCTACATCTTCCGCGAGATCGAGCTTTTGTCCCTCATCGGCTCCGGCGTGGGCCTGCTGCTGGGCGTGCCGCTGCACCGGTTCATCATCCTGACCGTGGAAATGGATCAGCTGATGTTTATTCGCACCATTGCACCCCACAGTTATCTGCTGGCAGTGGCATTGACGATGCTGTTCACCTTTGTGGTGTGCTTTGCCATGCGGCGGCATGTGCGGCATATCAGCATGGTGGAAAGCATGAAAGCCCCGGAGTGACAGCATGACAGCGGCAAAGAACCGGTAAATTCATAAAAGCTTCATATAAATAACATGCTTTCGCAGAAATTCTTTGGTATGATAATGCTACCAACAGGCGGGGCCGCAACCGCCTGAACGGGTAACATGATTCCTCCTTTACCAAACCAAATACCGCAAAACAAAACACCGCGCCTTGTCTGATCCGCAGCAGACAGGGCGCGGTGTCTTGTTTAAACCGTTAAGTTTTCAGCATCTGCGGCAATGGCATCGGCCTGCTGCTGGGTGAGCACGCGGCACTTGACCATCCGCTTGAGCACCACCTGCATCCGCTTGAAGGCAAGCTCCGGGCTGCTGGCGTAGGTGGAAGGCGCGTTGGGCATACCCGCCAGATAGATCGCTTCGGCATCGGTCAGCTGGGCCGGTTCCTTGCCAAAGTAGCCCTCGGCAGCTTCTGCAATGCCATAATACCCGCTGCCAAAATAGATGGTGTTGGCGTACATCTCAAAGATCTGCTGCTTGGAGTAGGTCTTTTCAATATCAAAAGCAGCAAGCATCTCGGCAGCCTTGCGGGCCAGATGCTTGTCCTGCGTGAACAGCTCGTTCTTGGCAAGCTGCTGGGTCAGGGTGCTGCCACCCTCGGCCAGCGAGTGGGTGCGCAGGTCGGCCAGCAGGGCGCGGGCAATGGCCCCCGGGTCGATGCCCTTGTGGGTCATAAAATGCTCGTCCTCGGTGCAGATGACTGCGTTAATATAGATCTGCGGCAGCGCATCGTAGGAAGTATAGCTCCCGCGGGCACAGATGGTGTCGTACATGGAAGCCACTGGGTAACTGCTGGCGGCACTGCGGTACAGCTGCCTACCCTGATAAAAGAACCAGCCGCCTGCCAGCAGCCCGCCAAGCAGCAGGATGCAAAGAACAACGAGCAGGCTCTGCTTTAAAAAATGAAAGAAACGATGCAGCATCGAAAAAACTCCTTTGATGATAAAAAAGAACGCTACCATAATAAACGATTTGCAGGGCGTTTGCAAGGAACAGCTTTAGTATAACAATAAAATTTTAAGGTTTTATCAATGGAAAAATAAAAATTTTCGAAGAAGCAGAAGTGTTACTCCTGTTGGAACTGCACAACGGGATGCTGCAAATGCGGGCTTCACATCGTGCAGAAAACTCAATTTGCAAAAAACTGGAATTAACCTATTGACAAACTGGGTAAGAGGGAATATAATGCAAACAACAAATCCACAAACCTAGTGGGAAAAAGAAAACAAAGGTTTTGCTTCCCGGTACAGAGCAGATAGAGGTGCCGGTTTGTAGATGAGTGGGAAAGAATTTTACGGGAAAGGAGGGCACGGATATGAAGCTGATTTGGAACGACCTGCTGCATGCAAACTTCCGCTGTGGGCGAATGTGCGGTGACCGGGCAGAACATCTGGCTGTGAACTGTACGATGCCCTCTTGCTGTGCACGAATGTGTACCGAATGTGACATTGACAGAATCGCTTTGAATTGTGTTTGCCCGATGCGCTTTTGTATCACGCATCGGGATTTTTTGTATCAGAAAATTATACTATAAGTACAAATAGAGAGGTAAAATACTATGTCTAACTATAAATTTGAGACCCTGCAGCTTCACGTTGGCCAGGAGCAGGCCAATCCCGCAACCGATTCCCGTGCAGTGCCCATTTACCAGACCACTTCCTATGTGTTCCGCAACAGCCAGCACGCAGCAGACCGCTTTGGTCTGGCAGATGCCGGCAACATCTATGGCCGCCTGACCAACTCCACGCAGGACGTGTTCGAGAAGCGCATCGCTGCTCTGGAGGGCGGCGTGGCTGCTCTGGCAACCGCCTCCGGTGCCGCTGCCATCACCTACACCATCGAAGCACTGGCACAGGCCGGTGACCACATCGTGGCTCAGAAGACCATCTACGGCGGCAGCTACAACCTGCTGGAGCACACCCTGACCCAGTTCGGTGTCACCACTACCTTTGTCAATGCACACGATCTGGCTGAGGTGGAGAATGCCATCCAGCCCAACACCAAGGCCGTCTATCTGGAAACTCTGGGCAACCCCAACAGCGATATCCCCGATATCGATGCCATTGCAGCCATCGCGCACAAGCACGGCCTGCCGCTGGTCATCGATAATACCTTCGGCACCCCATACCTGATCCGTCCCATTGAGCACGGCGCAGATATCGTTGTTCATTCCGCCACCAAGTTCATCGGCGGCCACGGCACCACGCTGGGCGGCATCATTGTGGACAGCGGCAAGTTTGACTGGAAGGCAAGCGGCAAGTTCGGCAACATTGCTGACCCCAACCCCAGCTACCACGGCGTTTCCTTTGCCGATGCAGCAGGCCCCGCAGCTTTTGTCACCTACATCCGTGCGATCCTGCTGCGTGATACCGGTGCCACCATTTCGCCGTTCAACGCCTTCCTGCTGCTGCAGGGCACCGAGACCCTGAGCCTGCGTATCGAGCGCCATGTGGAGAACACCAAGAAGGTAGTCGAGTTTCTGGCAAACCACCCGCAGGTGGAAAAGGTCAACCACCCCTCCCTGCCGGATCACCCGGATCACGCCCTGTACGAGAAGTACTTCCCCAACGGCGGTGCTTCCATCTTTACCTTCAACATCAAAGGCGGCCGCGAGGAAGCATTCAAGTTCATCGATAACCTGAAGGTCTTCTCCCTGCTGGCAAACGTTGCTGATGTGAAGAGTCTGGTCATCCACCCGGCTTCCACCACCCACAGCCAGCTGAATGACGAAGAGCTGGCCGAGCAGCAGATCTATCAGAACACCATCCGCCTGTCCATCGGCACTGAGCACATCGACGATATCATTGCTGATCTGGAAGCAGGTTTCGCAGCCGTCCGCGGCGAGTAAATCTTATCCCCTTAAAACCTCCGACAGAATGTGTATGCCTTGTTTTTTCTCCTGATCTCTTCTAAAAATTCCTTATATCCTAGACACAGCAAAAGGGTCCCGGAATTTTCTCCGGGACCTTTTGTTGTGTGCGGCAAAATGCCGTCAGCCTTTCACGCCGCCCAAAGCAACACCGCGGACGATGAACTTGGAAAGCAGCAGGTACACGATGATGACGGGCAGAATGGCGATAGCCACCATCATGTAAACCTTGCCCATATCAAACTTGAGGAAGTCTGCACTGCGCAGCTGTGCGATCAGGATGGGCAGGGTCTTTTTGTCGGCGCTGTCCAGCACCAGAGCGGGAATGAAGTAGTTGTTCCAGCTGGCCACGAAGGAGAAAATGGCCTGCACTGCCAAAGCGGGCTTCATAATGGGCAGCACGATCTTGTTGAAGGTGTAGAACTCGCCTGCACCGTCGATGCGGGCAGCCTCTACGATCTCCATGGGAAGGGAAGCGTCCAGATACTGCTTCATGAAGAAGAACACGGTGGGCGCTGCAATGCTGGGCAGGATCAGCGGGATAAAGCTGTTCTTCAGGCCCATCTTGGTGATGAGCTGCAAAAAGCCCAGAGCCGACACCTGCGTGGGCATGGTCATGATCAGCAGGATAATGGCAAACGCGGCCTTTTTGAATTTGAAGTTATAGCGTAGATGCCGTAGCCGTCAGGGCCGAGAAGTACACGCTGAACGCCGCCGAGCAGGCAGAGACGATCAGGCTGTTGCGGATGCCGGTGATGACAGGGATGTTAGCATCGGCCAGCACGTTCTGGAAGTTGGTAATGAGCGATTTGCCCGGCAGCAGCGAGAAGCCTTTCTGGATCTCGAAGTGGGTGCGGGTGGAGTTGATCACCAGCACATAGAAGAAGAACAGGCACAAAAAGCTGATGAGCACCAGCACCAGATAACACCATGCGCGGCGTGCAGCCAGTGTTGCTTTTTCCGATTGATTTCTAGGAGTGTGTGCCATAATCATTTCCCTCCTTTTGCTGCCTTTTTGGCGGCGTTCAGTTCTTTGCGCTGGGCGCGGGTCAGGCCGTCATCCTCCTTGGTAAGGGAGAAGTAGACCACAACGCACAGCACTGCACACACGAGGAACAGCACCACCGAGACTGCACCGGCCATGCCGTAGTTCTTGCTGAACAGGTGGTTGTTCAGGTACATGATCATGGTGGTGGAGGTGCGGTCCGGGCCGCCCTTGCCGTTGGTCAAAATCTGCGGCACATCGAACATCTGCAGGCCGCCGATCATGGAGGTGATCATGACGTAAACAAGGATGGGACGGATCAGCGGAATGGTGATCTTCCAGAACATCTGGTTCGGAGTGCAGCCGTCCAGTTCAGCCGCTTCGTACAGGGTGGGATCCACGCCCATGATCGCGGCCATCAGCATGATGGTGGTGTTGCCGAACCACATCAGGAAGTTCATCAGGCCGATCAGCCCGCGGTTGCCCCACACGGTGTTCAAAAAGCTGATGGGTGCATCGATCCAGCCCATGCTCTGCAGCACGGCGTTCACCGGGCCGTTGTCCGAGAACAGCGCGAAGAACAGCATTGCAAAGGCGGAGGCCATGATCAGGTTGGGCATGTAGATGACCGTCTTGAAGAAGGTCTGGCCTTCAGCTTCAGGCGCAGGTCGGTGAACCATGCCGCCAGCAGTAGCGAGACGGCGATCTGCGGGATAAAGCCGATGATCCACAGGATCAGCGTGTTGCCAAAGTACTTGGCAGATCGGTTGCGAACAGGGTAATGTAGTTTTTCAGGCCCACAAAGCTGGGGCCGATGATCTTCAGGCCGCTGCGGTAATATTCAAAAAAGCTGTAGTAAATGGTGGATGCCAGAGGGATCAGCTGGAATACCGCGAAGATGATGAAGAACGGCGCAATGAAGATGTAGCCCCATTTCGCGTAGCTGATCGACCCTTTCTTTTTCT
>ENA-OQJX01000594-OQJX01000594.1-human-gut-metagenome-genome-assembly--contig:-NODE-594-length-16727-cov-2.300843_pt1 | contig 16727 bp, 24 predicted proteins | sample MGYA00242615_ERZ504782 | MGnify/ENA primary metagenome ERZ504782 (study PRJEB26092, sample SAMD00036354) | human gut metagenome | host: Homo sapiens | study: EMG produced TPA metagenomics assembly of... | reverse complement strand
CTACAGATATTGTCAAGCATTACGTTTTGTTTTTATTCTGAATTAGGGATGTATATTGTTGAATTCGTAGAATGTTTCAACGGGGTCAAAGATAATAATTTTTTTGGTTTCATGAACAATCTAAACATTTTTTCCACGTAAAAGTGTATCTTTGTACATAAAAGAAAATAGTATGACAGTAAATGAAGCTCATTTAATTTATTTTTCGCCTACACACACATCTAAACAAGTTGCGGAAGCGATTGTTCACGGTACGGGCATAAAAAATATCCTTCCTATTAATGTAACGCAGCAAATTGCAGATGAAATCGTGATTCCTGCATCTGCTTTGGCCATTATTGTAGTGCCTGTGTATGGAGGTCATGTCGCTCCTCTGGCAATGGAGCGTTTGCAGTACATCCGGGGAGTGGATACTCCGACCGTTTTGGTGGTGGTGTATGGAAACCGTGCTTATGAAAAAGCTTTAATGGAACTGGATGCTTTTGCTATTCCTCATGGATTGAAAGTGATTGCTGGGGCAACTTTTATTGGAGAACATTCATATAGTACTGATAAACATCCGATTGCGGTGGGACGTCCGATGAGTCGGATTTAGCCTTTGCTACGGAATTTGGGAAGAAAATCATGGAAAAAATACAGGCTGCTGATAGCATGGATACCCTTTATCCGGTAGACGTACGTGCTATTAAACGTCCGAGCCAGCCATTTTTTCCTTTGTTTCGCTTTTTGAGGAAAGTTATCAAGTTACGTAAAAGTGGAACACCGCTTCCCCGCACTCCTTGGGTGGAGGATGAAAATTTGTGCACCCATTGTGGATTGTGTGTGGTCCGTTGCCCGGCAGGGGCTATAACGAAAGGGGATGAACTGCATACAGATGAAGCTAAATGTATCAAGTGTTGTGCCTGTGTAAAAGCTTGCGTTAAGAAAGCACGGGTGTATGATACTCCTTTTGCGGCTTTGTTGTCAGATTGCTTCAAGAAACAGAAATTGCCTCAAACTATTTTGTAGATTACGACACGCTTAGTTGTTTCATCAATACGAAAGCGGTTGTCTGTTCGTTCGCCTATCAGCCACGCAATGTGTTCACCACAGCAGAGTACCCACTGGCGTTCTTTTTGACTGATAGAAAATTTGCGGTCGGTCAGATTAATCGCTTATTTTTTTCTTTCCTTTCATTCCGAAAGGAATAAAAGTGTCTCCTGTCTGCCATTTCCGGTAATGAATATCTCCATTCAGTTTGTCGGCATCAAAACAGGCTATTCCTTTGTCGCGTGGAATTAGGAAATCAGGGGTGTATTCTTTTTCTTCTTTGATGATTTGAAAAGGAGGAAGAATTTCATTTCCCGATTCAATAGCTTCTATTAATAAGAATTCTCTGTCTTTTATCACTCTCCATTTTTACTGCAAATTGTTTGCCCGGTTGGCTGTGAAGCGAAAAGGCAATATCTTTGATTTGTGCAGAATTGAAGCCTAGAGGATGCAAGATTTCGAATAGAATAGCTTCGGGTGCCGGTTCCTTTACTAACTCACTGATTCGGATACCTTCTGTCGTTACAATATTATTTTTGCTTTCCTCTATGCATTTATTATATATGGTAGCTACATCATTCAGATAATTGCTCGTGTCTATCAGATTCTTTTTGACTGACGGATTGATTTCCTGTATAAGAGGAAGGAGATTGAGCCGGATTTTGTTACGGGTATATTCGTCTTCCAGATTGGTACTGTCTGTTACATAATCTTGTCCGATGCTCTCCAGATAATGAATGATGTCTTCCCGGTTGACGCAAAGCAGAGGCCGCACGATTGCTCCGTTGCGGGGGCGGATCCCTAATAAACCGGTAATTCCTGTACCTCGAATCAGATTGAGTAGTATGGTTTCTACGCTATCATCCTGATGATGTGCTACGGCGATCACATCTGCCTGGCATTCTTTTCTCGTTTTCTCGAACCAGTCATAGCGTAATTCCCGTGCAGCCATTTCAATCGAAATCTGTTTTTCCTTTGCGTATTGTGTCGTGTTAAAATCAATTGTATGCAAATGGATTCCGGTTCTTTTGCAAAGTTGGCGGACAAACAGTTCATCCCGGTCTGATTCTTCGCCTCGCAGGTGGAAATTACAGTGTGCGGCTTCGCAATGATAACCTGCTGTGTGCAGAATACATAGCAGTGCCACCGAGTCGGCACCGCCACTCAATGCAATCAGGACTTTGGCATCCAGTGAGAACAAATGTTCTTTTTCTATATATTTTGTAACGCGTTGTTGTATCATATCTGCAAAGATACGAGTTTATCAATAAGTTTTTTATTTTTCCTAAATCTTTTGGAGGAAGAAAATGGCTGCTATTTAAAAACATTCTAAATAATTTGCGTGCTCCGAAGTTATGAATTATCTTTGCCGAAAATTTTGAGAGTTATGCGTTTGTCCGAATTAAAAACAGGAGAAAAAGGTGTTATTGTAAAGGTATTGGGGCACGGTGGTTTTCGTAAACGTATTGTGGAGATGGGCTTCATTAAAGGTAAAACGGTTGAAGTGCTGTTGAACGCTCCCCTAAAAGATCCCATAAAATATAAAGTCTTAGGTTATGAAATATCTCTTCGTCGTCAGGAAGCTGAAATGATCGAAGTAATCAGCGAGGAGGAGGCAAAAGAACTGGCTGAAAAGACTGTTTATCATGAAGGATTACCCGAAGACCTTTCAGTAAAAGAAGAAGATATGAAACGATTGGCGTTAGGTAAACGTCGCACCATCAATGTTGCCTTGGTCGGAAATCCGAACAGTGGCAAGACTTCTTTGTTTAATCTTGCGTCCGGTGCTCATGAGCATGTAGGCAATTACAGCGGTGTGACCGTGGATGCCAAAGAAGGTTATTTTGACTTCGAAGGTTATCATTTCCGTATTGTCGATCTGCCGGGAACTTATTCTTTATCTGCTTATACGCCGGAAGAAATCTATGTTCGCCATCATATTATCGATGAAACTCCTGACGTGATTATTAATGTCGTCGATTCTTCTAATCTGGAGCGAAACTTATATCTGACTACTCAATTGATAGACATGAATGTCCGCATGGTAGTGGCTCTGAATATCTATGATGAATTGGAAGCCAGTGGAAATACATTGGATTACCATTTGTTGAGCAAGTTGTTCGGGGTGCCGATGCTGCCTACTGCCAGTAAGAAAAATCGTGGATTGGATACGTTGTTTCATGTAGTTATCAATCTGTATGAAGGAGTAGACTTCTTCGATAAACAGGGAAACATGAATCCGGAAGTTCTCAAAGACTTGACTGAATGGCATGACTCTTTGGAAGACCGTAAGAACCATGAGGAAGAGCATCTGGAAGATTATGTGCGTGAACATAAAAAGACGGGGCGTGTCTTCCGGCATATTCATATAAATCACGGTCCTGATATAGAAAAAGCGATTGAGGCTGTAAAAAGTGAAGTGTCCAAGAACGAGTTTATCCGGCATAAATATTCTACCCGTTTCCTCTCCATTAAATTGTTGGAGAATGATCCTGACATTGAGCGTATTGTACGCACATTGCCGAATGCGGATGAAATTTTCCATGTCCGCGACAAGATGTCGAAGCGTGTTCAGGAGACAATGAATGAGGATTGTGAATCGGCTATTACTGATGCTAAATATGGATTTATCAGTGGTGCGTTGAAAGAAACGTTCACGGATAATCATCTGGAACAGGCGCAGACAACAAAGGTACTGGATTCGATTGTAACTCATCGTGTCTGGGGATTTCCTATTTTCTTTCTTTTTATGTATCTGATGTTTGAAGGTACATTTGTCATTGGCGAATATCCGATGATGGGAATTGAATGGATGGTAGAGCAGCTTGGTGAATTGCTGCGCAATAATATGTCGGAAGGTCCATTTAAAGATCTGCTGATTGATGGAATTATCGGTGGGGTAGGAGCTGTCATTGTTTTCTTACCGAATATCCTGATTCTGTATTTCTGTATTTCTATCATGGAGGATTCTGGTATATGGCTCGTGCGGCTTTTATCATGGATAAGATCATGCATAAAATGGGGTTGCACGGAAGTCGTTTATTCCTCTGATTATGGGATTCGGATGTAATGTGCCTGCGATTATAGCGTCCCGTACTATTGAGAACCGGAAGAGTCGTCTCATTACCATGTTGGTGAATCCATTGATGTCTTGTAGTGCGCGTCTGCCGATTTATTTATTGTTGGTGGGTGCTTTCTTCCCGAACAATGCAAGTTTGGTGCTGTTAAGTATCTATGTGATTGGTATTGTGCTGGCTGTGGTAATGGCTCGCTTGTTTAGCAAGTTTCTGATAAAGGGTGATGATACGCCGTTTGTGATGGAGCTTCCTCCTTACCGAATGCCGACAGCGAAGTCTATCTTCCGTCATACATGGGAAAAGGGAGCGCAGTATCTGAAAAAGATGGGCGGAATTATTATGATTGCTTCTATTATTATCTGGTTTCTGGGATATTATCCGAATCATGATGCTTATGAAACGGTTGCCGAACAGCAGGAAAATTCTTATATCGGTCAGTTGGGGCGCGGAATAGAGCCGGTAATAAAGCCATTGGGATTTGATTGGAAATTAGGTATTGGCTTGCTTTCCGGTGTAGGGGCGAAAGAATTGGTGGTAAGTACGTTAGGCGTTTTGTATGCAGATGATCCGGATGCTGACTCGGTGAGTTTGGCAGAACGTATTCCGATTACTCCATTGGTCGCTTTTTGTTATATGCTGTTTGTATTGATTTACTTCCCGTGTATTGCGGCGTTGGCGGCTATCAAACAGGAATCGGGTAGTTGGAAATGGGCGCTTTTTGCTGCCTGCTATACAACGGCATTAGCTTGGCTTGTATCATTTGCTGTTTATCAGATTGGAGGATTGTTTGTATGAATAATTGGCAAGAGTGGGTAGTCGGAGTACTCGTTGTGCTCTGCATTGCCCGTGTCGTATATGGAATATTTCTTTTTTTTCGTCGTATCGCGGGAAAATCAGAATCCTTGTGACAGCTGCGTAAGTGGCTGTGAACTAAAGGATATGATGGAGAAGAAACGCAGAGAGTGTGATGTAAAGAAAAAAAGTACAAAGAAAAATTGCTGCGGATAGTTGGTAGTTTCAAAATTTGTACTACCTTTGCAACCGCAAACGAGAGATAATGGTTCCTTGGATGAGTGGCTTAGTCAGCGGTCTGCAAAACCGTGTACGGCGGTTCGAATCCGCCAGGAACCTCACGAAGCCCTTTCAGATGTTTTCTGGAAGGGTTTTTCTTTGCTCTTAACTGAAAATGGTACTACATTGGTACTACAAAATTAGGGTAGGAAAAGTGTGATTCTTCTTCTCACATGTGTAATGACTACGGAAAAATCTTTGTAGTGTATCAGTTCCAAATAGCGGTATTCGGAAGTTTGGTTCTAATAACTTTCATTATTGCAATTAATTTTGCTTTCCGAATAATTCTAAAGCCAAATCATGATCTATTACAATAGTTCTCCCTCTTTGTTTTATTGCCTCATCTAGTATTCCCGATGATTTTATTTTTGAAGCATGTCGCTTTGTGCAGTGTAATAAATCGGCTAATCCCTGTAAACCATATACATATCTTTTTTCTTCTATCTGTTTGATTTTTGAGATAAGGCTGGTTATTAGTTCTTTTAAATCTCCTACTGTTAAGTCAATTAGGCGAGTGTCGTCTGAAAATCTTCTTTCTATTCCTATCATAGTATTATTTATTAAGTTATAAATTAATCTCCAACAATTGCTTTTTCAGCTCTTTTCTGATTATTTCCTATTTAAAATGGCATCAATATCAGATTGTCTATAAAGCCTTTTTCCTCCAACTTCTATTACACGTAAATATCCATTTTTATTCCACTGATATAATGTGCTACGGTTGACATGCAATAGTTTTGCGGTTTCATTGGGAGTAAGGTATTCTTTGGGTTGCTTTGTTTCTAAAATCAAACGTTCTATATCATCTTTTGACTGTTGGAGAAGATAATCTGCAAATTCTTTTAGCTCCTTGATCGTAATCGTTATGGAAATATTTAAATCGCTTTCCAATAAATCTTGTAATTTCATAATTTGTTGATTTTATATTAAATTGCTTTTGGCTATTTTATCTACATCTGTATTTTTTGAAGACACTTTAGAATGTTTCCACTCTCAATAGCTTCCATAATTTCATGCAGTTTATAGTATATATGTCCTCTAGGTTCGGAAATTTCGTCACCTTCTTCGTTTACCATTGTTTCAATACCAAATTGATAAGGGAATACTAGTTTCCGTTTCTCTAAATTTTTAAGAACTCCGCTTCCGAAACGGTCTTCCGCATCGGATTTACATATAAGAATTTTTTTAATTTTTGAGATTTGCATTTCTTTCATTCTTATATGCTTCAATACCTAATTTAATACCAATCTCAATGGCTTGCTTAATAATCGGATCTATTTCCAGTTTTTTTTCTTTTTGTTAAGTGACAAATGAACGAAAATAATTGGAGTTATTACGACATTTTGATCTTTTTATTTGTGGGTTTATCTCATTCATCCTCATAAATAGCCATCATAAAAAGAAAACCCGGCAACCGTATTGTTACCGGGCGTCTTTGTTGATGGCGTCAACTTTCATGTATCATTTATTGATGTGAGTTGTAACCCATTTCATTTAGTACTGTACAATTGTCCTTACTTAGACCTGCATTAAAACTGGTGCCGGATTCTACAGTTACTAGCCTGTCAATAACGCAAGTCTGGCAATACATTACGTTAACCGTTACTTTATCGTTGTTTTGTAGAATCTTTAGTAGTCTTTCGATAAACTGCTCTCCTTCTTCTATCCGTTCTTTGCTAGCGGGCTCTATTACCATTTCCATAGTTATATTTTATATTGATTGATTCCTGTTGTTATCGTTAAAAATTTCATCCCAGACGCAAAAAGCAAGAAGGATGATACAAATAATTAGTGTAGCGTTCATAATTGATTAAACATCAAAGAAGTGTTCTCCCTTTCTCCTAAATATCCTATAGCCAGTGTATAGGCATCCAAATACTATCAATATCTCCATCTCGTTATAGCTTAATGGTTGTAACCTGTTGGTATATCGTTGAGGTTCTTATTATCTCTAATGGTGTGCCAGTTACTTCTATTGCTGTGTACTCTTCGTATTCGAATACATTATGCTTTATTCCTTCTATCTTTAGCATGGTAGTAATATCCTCTACTTGCTTGCTCTCGTGGAGCTTGTAAACCTTTGTTTCTGTCATAGTGTATATTTTATGATGGGGTAGCTCGATCCCATCCGGTTAATAATTCAGTGAAAGAGAAGCACCTATCTCACGAACCAGTACTTCAGGTGATATATGCAGTAGATATTAGTCACCGCAATAGGAACCACACCCGTAGCCCATTGCACGGCTAATACGGTTTTGATACTCGTTGTAAGAGATGCCCTCTTTGCGTGCTGCTATCTCGCCTTTCATGCGTTCCGCTTTGGCTTCCGCTTCTCTTCTGATTCGGTCGGCTTCGATTTGTGCACGAAGAAGAATCGAACTAATGGCGGCTTGCTCGTTCTCTTCACGTACCTTTGCTTCACGTGCTTTAGTCTCCGCTTCGATTGCCTGGCGTTCTTCGGCTACTCTAACCTCAAACTTTGCCATGCTCCAAGATTTACGGAGTGCATCGGCAAATGTCGGGTACTTTACATGAGCGTTTTTATAAAGGTTGTGAGCTCTCTTCATTATCTTGCTTAAATCGTAACGTGCCATATCTTTTTTATTTATTGGTTTAACTTTGATGATGCAAAAGTATAGCAAATACTATTCTAAACAAAATAAATAGATAGAAAATACTGTCTTATTAAGATTAATTAAGATAGTGAATACTATACCTTTTGCTAATAAGGCTACCTTTGCAATAAATAATCAATGAGATATGAGAATAAAAGAAGTACTAAAAGAAAATGGCTGCACGCAACAGATGTTAGCCGATAAAATGAATGTGAGTTTGTCCGCTGTTAAGCAAATGGTTTCTGCCGAATCATTAACGACAGCTACACTCGAAAAGATTGCTACTGCCTTGAATATTCCTATGTGGCAACTCTTTGCTTCACCGGAAGAAGTACAACCAAAGAAAGACGGTCTTTCTTTTACTTGCCCTCACTGCGGAAAGAATATCAACATCAAAATAGAATAATTTAAATTTTAAACCATGAAAAAAACATTGATTAAAATACTGGGTGTTTTATTAACTGGGTTTATACTTTACTGGGGGTATTTATATATTGAGCATAGTAAGACACAGAAAAATATAGGAGATGTAGATAAAGCCTTAAAAGAGTGCTACGAATGGGTGAAAAAAGATGTAAAAATCAATCGTCTAGGCGTTCCGGAATTTATTGAATTTCAGGAATATGATAGTGCTAATGTAACTAAAAATGCTAATGGGGAAGCTATTGTAGAATTTTGGGTAAAATCCATTTCCTCTAAGCAATTTGAAGCAAAATATGATTCAATAAAATTTATTTATTGGATGAACGATAAAGGGAAATATAAACTTATAAGCACTAATTAAGGCCTTTTTTTTATAGCATCCGCAAAATCCGCATTTTAGATTTCTCACACACGTGTAATGACCCCAAAAAAATCTTTGTAGCAATTAAAAGTGAAAGCCGGAGAGGGATATTCTCCGGCTTCTTCTCACACGTGTAATGACCGTGAAAAAATCTTTGAAAGCATATCAAATAATGTATTCTTCATTCAAACGCTTTATAGCCTTTTTTATTGTTGAGACGGATAATTTATACTTGTTTGAAAGGAAGTCCCGAATTTCGGCTTCTTTTCGTCCTTCTGCAAGCATATCTCTATACTCATAGAACATATCAAGATACATTATATCATCTGCGCTCACTCCGTTTCTGTTCATTGTAGCAAGTAGAAAGCGGCTTGATGCTAAAACCTCATATACTTTCATTTTTCTTTTTTTATAGCATCCGAAAAATCCGCATTTTATAAGCTTTCCAGGTTTTCGAGTACTTCAACTCGTTTTCCAACTGTGTTTATTTCAGTTACAGATACTACAGGGTTAGGCATCATCTGGACTCCTTTTGCAACTGCTCTAGCAAGCATATCCTCTCCCATGGTCTGATTACTTGATGCGGTGATATTTATTGGAACTCCTCCACCCATTTGGTTAAATGAGGAAAGGATCGGAGCGAATAACTCCGTAGTTCTTGCTGTCATTACCGATTCTCCGTTACTTAGTTGTGCCGGTATGCTATCACTCGTTCCGGTTCCCGGCCCAGTAACTAGTCCACCGGTTGCAAACTTGGCGGACTTTACGGTTTTAATAGCAGTTGCAATATTGGCAAGGATAGTAGCGACAGTTGTTGCAATAGCTGCAATATTACCCGGGAAAGGCACTGATTGCGCCTGCGCAACACCTGCAGCAATAGCCTTTCCTGTGTTTACTGCTATTTCACCCAAAGCAATAACCTTTGACAGTTTGGCAAACCCTTCATTTACCTCTCCCAATGCATCAATAGCATTTGTTAAATCGTCATATAATTGCTTTATACTATCAACTTTAGACGTTTCTATCTGCACCTCAATCTCTTTAGTTTTTTGTTTTTGCGCAATTTTCCTTCGATCATACTCTTCTTCAGTTTCATTTTCTTGTCGCTTCATGTTGTCGAGAATCTCATTCTCTTGCGCTAGAGACGTTTGTAATTCCTGAATCTTATAGCATATTGAGCCTGTTTTAATTGTGATTCGGAAGCCCCTTCATTTACCATTTTTTGTAGTTTAATGTTGTTTTGGGATTCCAATAAATCTAATTCCGCTTTGGCTCTGTCTTTCAACGCTTTCTTTTGTTTATCCCAGATCTGTTTGTTGGCGGCATCAATAAGTTCGGTTTCTTTCTTCTTGTACTTATCTATTATCGCCAGTTTCATTTCTTCCGTCAATTCGGTGTCTGCCAAATCTGCCTGACGTTTAATTCTCAACTGTTCCAGTTTCAGTTCCAATTCTTTTTCCGAGTTCTTTTTAACTGATTCAAGCTGTAGCTCTATAAGTTTCTGACGGTTGGAAAGCTCCTTTCGCAATTCTTCATCAGATAGCTTCTTTAATGCTTGCTGTTTTTGTGCTTCTAATGAAATAATTTGTTTATTGATGGCCTCTTTTGCTTTAGGCGTCAAATCCTCCTCTGTTTTAATACGCTGTTTAAGGTCCTCTATTTGGCGAGAATACTGGAGCTCGATCTCTTCTGTTTGGCGTTTCCGATTATCTTTGACTAGTTTTAGTAACTCATCTTCTGCTTTCCTCAATTCGGCAATTTCTTTCTTTTTTGCTTCAATATTGGCAGCACTGGTGATACCCCCCGTTGCTTTGCCTGTAGGCTCATAGCTTGTAACACTCTCTATTTGTTTCTTCAAAGATTCAACAGCCGCTAATTGCTTAGTATATTCTTCCCATGATTTATTAATATCCTGATTTATTTCTTTATTAGTACGATCTAAACCTAGTCCTTGTCTAATAATTGAAGAATCTTTTAGTTCTTTATTGTATTTCTCGTTTATATTAACGGTTTCTTGAAGATATTTTTCCTCCTGTTTGAGAGCCAGATTGAGAACTTTTAGCCGATCCTCTTTTGCTTTTTTCAATGCTTCCTGCTCTGTTACCCCTTGTTTGATATATTTTTGTTGAGCTTCTTTTATTATATCGTATTGTGATTTTATTTGTTCGGCAGCAACCGATTCCCCTAATTGCTTTGCTGCCTCTTCTTCACGTTTTGCAATATCTTCTACGCTCTCAAACAATCCTCTGACTGTCTTTATTAAATCAGTTAAAGTGTCATTTACAAAGGTCTTTACTTTGGCGGTCATTTTCTCAAATGATCCTCCGGTAGCATCAAACAGCAAAGCAATCTCTTTTGTTAATTCGGTTTGAGAATTAATTAAATCTTCTTCAACTTCTCCTAATCCTCCGGCCTTAGCTTTCACTTCATCCAATTGGTAGAAATATCTTTCAGTGTCTGGATATACTTCAAACCTGCATCTTCTCCCGGCCCGCCAAATATATCAGCAATGGCAGTACCAACAGCAGCGGAGCTTTCCGGAAGCTCATTCAATTTATCAGAAACAAGTTGCATAACCTCAAAAGTAGTAATAGACCCGCTTTGTAACTCCTTTTGTATTTTCTTCGAATTTAGCCCGATCCCCTCTAATGCTGCGGCAGTGGAATCTGTCATTTCTCGGAGCCGTATATTTGCTTCTTTAATCGTATCTATACCTTATCGGAGAATATACTGCTTGTTGGTCTCTGCAATGATGGCTACAAACTGATCGGCAGATATTCCAGCCTCTTTGAAATATGCTGGGTATTCTTTCAGGCTATCCAGAAATTCGCCATTCGCATCTGCTCCGGCTATAAATCCGTCTTTTATTATTTGCAAAGCCTTCTCGGAAGTGATACCAAATTGTTTTGATACCGTATTAGCGGAAATAAGCACTTCTTTAAAGTCTTTCCCGTAATAGTCTGCCAGAGCTTGCACTTCACTTCGATAAGCCTTCAAATCATCCCTGATTTATCAGTGAATTGCCTTGTTAACTTTGTAGCTTCAACCAAACCTTTATTGTAATCATACCACCATTTAAAGACAACGCCAGCACCCGCTATCCCTGCGATGCCTAAAAATACTTTATTCTTAAAAAGGGAAGTTAGGGTATTTCCGAAGGCGGAAGCTTCCGTTTTTAGATTGGAGAAAAGACCGGAACCGCTTTTGGCATTATCTGCCATACGTAGCAGGGAATCAGCAAAAGAGTTATTCATTCCCAGAGCGTTTTTTATGGCTTCTTCGTAGCTTCCGACACTTCGGTAGAAACGTTGAGTTTCTCCTTCCGCCTCTTTGAGTGAATCTGTTATACCGTTGATCTTGATTTTAAGCTCCTGCCCTCTACTTGCTTTTCTTTCTACTTCCGAAAGGCTGTCATACTCTGATGTAAGATTGGATAATTGTGCCCGGAGTTGCTTTAAACTACCTGTCTGCTCCTTTTCAATCTTTATATTATTTCTAACATCTTTAGTAAGCGTCTGAACCACGTCTTTAGCGTGCATCATCTTTTTTTCTGTTTCTACGAGCTTGGCATTATACTCCTCTTGTGATATTTTCTTGTCCTTCAAGGCTTTTTTATACTCTGCCTCTTCTTTCTTCAAATCGTCAATAGCCGCCCGGTATTTTGCAATGTTCCGGATCGCATCATCATATCGGACTTTTATCTCTAATACTTTTTCTACTGTATTTTCATTTTTCATAACTCTTTTCTATTTTTCGGTTAATACTCCGTTACTTGCAAAAAATAAAGCCATAACAAGGGTTGGGAAAGTTTTGCTATCTCCTTTGATATTCAGATTATCCAGGAGTGAAAGCATTTTTTTACGTTTTTCGGAATCCGGCTCATGTTCATTTATCAGATTCTCGATCATTGATAATGTTGATACAGCCTCCATCCGGTTGTTTTGGATTAATTCTGTAACTCGTTTGCCTTCTGCTACTACTTTCTGAATAGTAGTTTTATACTCTTTAGCCATCTTGTCAAAAGCCAAAGCTAATTTCATGGCTTCTCTGTTGTTTAATAAATCTTTTTCTGTCATAATCATTTCATATTAAATCATTAAATTACAAATCTCCCAGATGATCTAGAGCTTCGTCCGGTATTTCCATATTTATAGCCTCTTCCATAGAAATGGAATGTCCCAAATATTCTTCTAAAAGCATTTTTCTAGTTTGATTGGCCTGTTCGGTAATACTCCGAATCTTTTCTTCTACATTTTCTTCCATGACATTACAATTTTAAAAGTTTACACTCGCATATATTGTTTTCTTTAGTCGTTATCTCTATGATAGCCAGATAACAACCATATTGAGCCAAATAAACCGGTATATCCATCTCTAAGTCCCGTAACTCGATACTGTTAAGACGGATATACTCGGTCACTACCTTTGCATTATTGATTAGTCCTTTGTACGTCTGATAGTTATTTGCAATTAAGGTAGTCCATTCTAGCCCCTTGAATATTCCCTTCGTGCCATCAAGCAATAATATCCGGGGATTGACTTTATTATACTGTAGTTCTCCGTTATCGTTGTAGGAATAAAGAGGAATATAAGCAACGCCTCCTTTTGTACTGCAGGCGGAGAAAGGCAAAGTGATGGCATCACGTTCGTATTCTATCGTGGCATCATCAACTTGGATATTTCCGTCATAGTTTCCCATGACATTATCATCTTCTTTATACCGGAACCAGTTGTTTTGAGCAATATTATCAAGGGTGTACTGTAAGTTTCTTGGCGTTACGCTATTATAAGCCATTATCACACGATTCGTCCAGTCTACAGCTTTAGATTTGTTTGCAGACAGATTATCGAAGGGAATAAACTTGATCCCGTTTTCGCCATCCGGTAAAGCAAACAGACCGACCATTGAGGCAACGGCTTTAATGAAGTCTATTTGCTTGATGTCCGGAAGATTGGGAACTAAGGGGAATTTTTCGCCAAAAGATATTTCACCTCTAGCAGATAATGTAAGATTCAAATTTGTATTAGATCCTGCATCTGACGCCGAACTAAAATATCCTCTTCCACTCAATAATCCTAAAGATATAGTTTGTTCTGCACTGATATTAAAAGTACAATCAATATTAAACCCAACTGTCCACAAATTATTATTGACTTGGTATGATATAGGACGAAACGTCGCTATACTAGTTCTGTCCATCCATAATTCTACTGTCAAATAATCTATGCTAATGGTAGTAGACCTGAATACGGTCATAACCGTTCCTTTTATATGAGATTTATCCGAATCATAAGATATTCTATATGCTTTTACGGTTGAATTTTGTTGCTGATAATCTATAGTCTCTCCATATTTCCTTTGAGTATCATCACCGTTAAAGTTAATATTAAGCCCAAAATAATTCGCTACTCTGTTATCACTACCAATGCCAGTCCCAACTAAATTGATAGGATATTTGCTATATAATTCTTCACTATCATTCCTTGTCAAAAGAGGAATAATCATTTTGTTTATAACAGTAAGCTTGTCAGACGGAAAATTAAATGTCACTCCGCTTTGCTCCTGAATCTTGTCTAAAATCCATTTCACAGTCACTACAGGATGATACCACACGTTCGGATCATCAGAGTTAAACCCGTAGTCAATAAGTGGAAATTGTGCTGAATTGCTTCCCTTATTACTCCACACAACCCAGTCCACGCCTTCCACTGTCCCGTGCGTAATATCCGTTAGCTTCTTACCATCGTTTACCACGCCAGCAAAGTTTGTGACGTTTCCCCATGTAAGAGCAACCTCTATTGTCTCGCCAGTTTCTAGTAGTACTACATTGGCATTTTTAATCATTTTAACACCATTTCGCAATAATGTTCCTTTATGCTTTAGGTACGGATAACGGCTTGTTGAACTGGGAAGATGTGCGCACTCAATCAAAGCCAGATTCTTTGCCGTTTTCGGCAACCTGATCGTATAACTCCTATTACTTATAATTTTACTAATATCGGTTAGCAGGTTACTCTTGTAGCTCAAAGTAATATCCGTCTTGTTAAGATCGGCTTTTGTGTTATTGATATATAATTCATCTCTTGTCATAGCATATTTTTTATTTATACCGGGTAGACCATCCGAAGCAGACCTACCCGGTATCGGTTATACAATCTTTGCCAGTGCGGAAATGAGTTTTTCCAGTTCTTCGCCTTCAATGGAAAAGCCGGGCTCCTCTCCGCTATCTTCCCTTACTTGTCTGGCTTCATCACTTTCATCAATGGTGATAACTGCGAGGTTGGCCGGTGTTTCGTCCGGGTTTATTCCTCTGTATACCGTGATTTTGTCCACGAAAGATTCCGTTTTAAGATCTATTCCAGATTTAGGCAGTTCTTCACTACCTAATTTTAGCAACTGAATCCCCAGTTTACGGGCTTCTTCCGCATTTAGGTGTACGGTGTTCTCTTCTGTTATGGATTCCCCGTTTACTGTTTTAGTGATAAGGACTTCGTTGTTGTCACATCTTCTCACATAAAGATGTTTTTCACTATCTTTTCTTACTCCGAAAAATGTTTCTTGTTTCATGACCTAAAAAATTAAATTGGTTAATAAAATATTTGTTCTCTAATTCTTTTGCAACGATTAGACAAACACCTATCTGATAATACTTTTCCTCGTTTAATGGGCATTTGTTTAAATGATTCTTTTAAAAATAAACTTACGAGGGTTTTATAAACCCATTATCTAAATAATATCTCGCTTGCTCATATTTGGGGAATGTCAAAGCCCAATAACCAAAGGCGTTGTTACCGGGATAGCTAACACAGTTAAACCGTTTATTTATCTTGCGTTTGAACACTTCATAAACGATTGCTCCTCCTGGAAATATACGCTTGTATAAGTAAACTTCAGTTTGGGGATTATATCCGATTTGGATAAATCGCTCTTTGTTCTTAATAAACTCTTTCTTTAATTCTTTAATTGCTTCCATAACTTTTAAATGTTGCTCTCGCTCATTTTAAGGTGAGCGAAAATGATAATTTACTCTTTTGGGTACTCTTGCTCATCTGACAGATGAAAGTGATTTTCGCTCGCTTTATTTTGGCTGAATATATTTTTTTGCTCGTTTATCTCTTCCATACCAAACTCTACTCTCGGATTCCGTCGGTCTATCCGTTTCTCCGCATGAATCTCAAAACAAAGGCTGTCATTTGTAATAGCCTCCACCATTTGCAAGCAATCAAGGATCGTTTTTAAGGCATTATCCAGATCGAAGCGAATATTCCCATGCCATACACGAATAAATAGCTTGAAACGACCGGAAATGCGCTTTCCTCGATACTTCTTGCATTGTAGGCAGAAGGATTTCTCATACTCCCTGATCCGGTCGTTTTTGATGACTCCGTTTCTGACCGTCTTTGCCCGGTACGGCTTGATAGTTATTTGCTTTCGCTATCACTTGCCCGTATATTATTTCTATTTCCATACTCAAACGTTATATGTTATTTGCCGGGAAACTCCTATTTCTTTGGCATAAGCCATTATTTCACCAATATTCATACCTTTCTGTGTATGTCGTTCCCGAAGAAGAACGTCCGCCACGTCCCAGTTATTCGGTAGTCCTTCACATATCCGGCTAACTGTTACATCTATTCCGGCGCTGTGCAATATTTCGGCTTTTTCTTCCCATTTTGCCAACATTCCACTATCAGGATATAAAACTACTCTTTTGCCTGATAACGGCTTGAAAACGGCTGTTTCCGTCCATTTGCATCCGTTACAGCCTCCTGATGCTATCCAAGTGATTTCGGGCATCAAAATAGAGCATATAAGGGCTGATTTCTCACTTTCAACAATTCCTATCCGGGATGAGGTTTTTATTAAATGGCAACCGAAGAATGTTTGCTGAAGATTAGCCTCATAGTTTTTGAGAAGCGTTTTCCCGGCAAACCAAATCTTATCCATCGGTCGAGTATCTGGAATATACTTTTGCGCCTTATCGCTCCACATCTCCGCCCTGGTCTTTGTTTTTCATCCGTTTCCCGTATTGGGATTATAAGCCATTAACCTTTAGTTGGCATAATTTGCCTTTTTCGTTAATCTGTGGAAAGGTGGTAGATAATCCGTTCATTGTTTCTCCAGTGGCGAGATGTCCGACATGGTAGACG
>ENA-OQJX01000593-OQJX01000593.1-human-gut-metagenome-genome-assembly--contig:-NODE-593-length-16729-cov-2.729611_pt1 | contig 16729 bp, 21 predicted proteins | sample MGYA00242615_ERZ504782 | MGnify/ENA primary metagenome ERZ504782 (study PRJEB26092, sample SAMD00036354) | human gut metagenome | host: Homo sapiens | study: EMG produced TPA metagenomics assembly of... | reverse complement strand
CTCTTTCCCTGCGCTTCTGCAGCTCCTCCTGAAGAAAGCGCTGCCTATCCTTGGCAATATACCGGCGGGCAAAGATATTGGGCACCGCCACTCCCAGCGCTATGCAGAGAATAATCAGTGAAGCCGTGATGCCGTTGGAAACAACCGCCGTCACCTCGCCTACCACACCGTGCATATTGATAAGCCCGAAAAGCGCACGATACATCAGCACTCCCGGAATCATCGGGATGACAGAAGGAATCGTCAGCACATGATTGGGAACATGGAACCAATGCACTGCCTTCACGCTATCAGGCTGACAACCATGCTGCCCATGAACGAACCTATCACCGGTCCGTAACCCAATTCGAAATTGACAAAGTTACGCGTACAAACGGCAATGATACCGCCCACCGCAACAACCCACAACAAGCGCCGCTGTATGTTGAATATCATGGAAAATCCCATGGCAGCTATCGCCGCCGCAATGGCATACACCAGATAACTGTCATGAGGCACCATACTCAATTCGCTGAACTTCTTGTCAATCACGACATCCTCCACCGTCAGCAGGCGCATGGCTATTACAATGCCGAAGGCCATTGCACAGACCATCAGCACCGTATTCACAGCCCGCACAATGCCCACCTGGATATAATTGTCAATCATATCATCCACAAAGTTTATCAGCGGCACCCCCGGAACGATGAACAGTGCACACGCCAACAACGGATGATAGGGAGTTTCCGAGAGCCCGGCAAACGAAGACACATAGGCCAGGCAGGTAGAAATCAATGCGGCAATGGCAATACTCATATAGTGATTGATGCCGAACTCCATGCAACGGGCACGGACGCGGAAACCGGCAAAAGCGCAGATAGAGGTAAACAGAAACGCCATCCAGTCACCACCGAACAGTTTGCAGAAACCTCCGCAGGCAAAGCCGGCACCGATGGCAACAACGTATGGCACATAGTTCCGCTTCTTGTTTTTGATTCTTTCCAGTTCCTCCTCATACTGGTCGAGGGAATAGTCATTCTCAATAGCCCGCCAGGACAGTTTGCTGATTTCGGAAATGGCAGTCATGTTGATGCCATGCTTTTCGCATTTCTGGAATTTGGAGAACGAATGCAGGCCGTCGCTCACATTCACCACCAGCATGGTATAACTTACGTCGATGTGGAGCTTTTCTTCCGGCAGCCCCAGATAGGCGGCAACACGGTTCAGGTTACGAACAACACGGTTTGTATCAGCCGCACTCTCCACCAGCAGCTGTCCGGTACGAAGCAATAAATCGAGTTTCCTGCGCAGCAGGGCAATCTCTTGTTCAGTCAAAGTCTTATCCATGAATCTTTTTACCTATTTTTTTGGAGGCACAAAGATAGGCAAAATGTAGAAAACGATTTCATTCTTTCGGCAGAAAACTCTACCTTTGCAGCCGTTTTTTTAATGGACACAAATGGAAATATTCTGGAATACTATCGCACAATACAACGAGGCCACCTGGTGGACACAGCTCCTCATCACCGCAGCAGGTATCCTGCTCACCACGCAACTCTACCGGAAACCGACCTTATGGGCAAAACGCTCCATGAAAATCTACATGGTATTTCTGAACGGGTGGATATCCATCGTGTACTACATGATGTATTGCGGAGCGCGCGGACACCACCATATACTCGCCATCTTCTGGGGAGTGATTGCAGTGTTGTGGCTATGGGATTTGTTTACCGGCTACACTCCGTTCGAGCGCAACCCGAAATACAAGGTACTGGTGGGGGTACTCTATGCAATGCCTTTCCTCTACCCGCTCCTTTCGTGGGCACGCGGAATGGAATTTCCCATGATGACCACCACCGTGATGCCCTGCTCGGTAGCAGTTTTCACCATCGGGCTGCTGCTGGCTTTCTCGCGCAGGGTCAACCTGCTCGTCATTCTGTTCCTTTGCCACTGGGCGCTCATCGCCTTTTCCAAAGTCTACATCTACAAGATTCCCGAAGACCTGCTACTGGCAAGCGCCACCGTGCCTGCCATCTATCTGTTCTTCAAGAACTACTTTGAACAGAACTTGCACAAGGAAACCAAGCTGGGCGCACGGCTCATGAACTGGTTCCTTATCCTCATCTGTATAGTGGTCGGGGTACTGCTCAGCATGACGCTGCTCCATGGAATGAGAGAATAAAGAAATAGCGCGCTTCCGCGCGCCAAAATCATTTCTTCTTTCCCTGATTGGCCACAGCCTCCATCAATTTCTTTATCTCCTCGGATCACCCAAGAAATAGTCTTTCGTCAAGTTCAGCTCATCGTCAAACTCAAAGACGTAGGGCACCGCCGTAGGCAGGTTCAGATGCACAATTTCATCGTCCGAAATATGCTTCAGATGCTTGATAATACCCCGCAGGCTATTGCCATGAGCCACTACCAGCAATTCGTCGGCCGTCTTCAGATTCGGGAAGATGACACATTTCCAGTAAGGCATGATACGCTCAATCGTATCTTTCAACGACTCCGTACGGGGCAGTTCGGCATCGGGCACTTCTTGATAACGGTCCTCAAAACGCGGATTACGCGGGTCATCCTCGGCCAATGCATGCGGAGCCACATCAAAGCTCCGGCGCCATACCAACACCTGCTCGTCACCGTACTTGGCAGCCGTCTCTGCCTTGTTCAGCCCTTGCAACTGGCCGTAGTGTTTCTCATTCAACCTCCACGATTTCTCCACCGGAATCCAGTCCTGGTCGAGGCGGTCCAGCACACAATCCAGTGTCTTCACGGCACGCTTCAGATAGGAAGTATACGCCTTCTTGAAGCGGAATCCCTTTTCTGCCAGCAGCTCACCCGCCCTTACAGCTTCAGCAACGCCTTTCTCTGTCAAATCAACATCCGTCCACCCCGTGAAGCGGTTTTCCTTATTCCATGCACTCTCGCCGTGGCGAAGCAAAACAATCTTTTTCATATAGTCTCCTTTCAGTTTTACCTATAGAACACCCGGCTACCTCCTCTTGTTCATGCAATAGCGGACCACATATACCAAAAGTATCAGAAACGCCACCCACACCATGCTGATGACCGGCAGGTAGCGGTTATACAAATATTCCCCTTCCTTCGGGACACGGTTGAAAGTACAGATTATGCAATTACAGCACGCATCGAGTGCATCATGCGAGAATACCGAAAAAACAATGATAGCCACCCCCGCAAGAAGCATCATCAAAGTCCCCCACACCAGCCACTTACCAGCCACGGAAGGATGGAATTGCGAATGAGTGGAATGTACGAATCTAACCATAAACACTTGTCTATTATTACCGGTACAAATGTCCTTCATTTTTAACAATCCGGCAATACCTACTTTTCATCAAAAAGAGAGTCTGCCATCCCAATTAGTAGGTAGCCGCGACCTCTATAAACCACGCCACAAGCTAACCCGAAATGGGGAGCGGCACAACACTAAAAGCCCTACATGTAGGTATTTCACGTTCTCCGGCAAAGCCTTTACTTTGCAGCAAACAATTTAATCACTTTATTTACAATGAAAAAGACTGGTGTTTTTTATGGTTCCAGTACCGGAACCTGCGAAGAGTTGGCTAACCAGATAGCCGAAAAGTTGGGAGTTTCCTCCACCGACGTACATAGTGTTGACAAGATGACCGCCGATAAAATCAAGGAATATGAAGTGCTGGTTCTAGGTACCTCCACTTGGGGAGACGGCGAACTGCAGGACGACTGGTATGACGGTGTAAAAGTACTGAAGAGCGCCGACCTTTCCATGAAGTTCGTAGCCCTATTCGGTTGCGGTGACTCCGAATCCTACTGCGACACATTCTGCGACGGCATCGGAGTACTCTACGAGGACCTGAAGGATAGCGGGTGTACCTTCTTGGGCAACAAAGTTAGCACGGACGGGTATTCCTTCTCCTCTTCCATCGCCGTGGTAGACGGTGCATTCGTAGGACTTCCCCTCGACGAAGTGAACGAAAGTAACAAAACCGCCGAACGCATTGATGCCTGGACAGCCGAAATAAAAAGCAAGCTCTAGAAAAGAAACAGACCATCCGTTTACTTTAAACGGATGGTCTGCCTGCATCATGCAGATGATATCTTTTATCTGAACAGATAATGTGTTCCGCCATATCCGCAGGCACATTATCTTTTTTATGCTCTTATACGAACCAGCGAACGTAGCAGAAGTCCTGACGGTGAGGCAGGTCTGCATTCTTCGGGAACATACGGTAAGAAACCTTGAAGCTACCCGCATTTTCCATCTTGTGCTTAGCTTGGAAAGTATAAAGGTTACCTTCTTTCTTCACTACATTGAACGGTTCTACGGAGTAAACATGCTGTTTGCCATCCTGAGCCGTATAAGTAGTCACCAGTTCCAGACCGATGGCATCGTTCAAGCCCTTCTCGTCGATAACGTAAGTAATGGTGTATTCCTTACCGCTCTCGATGGAGCCTTTCACCAGGTCTTCGGTCTTTTCGCAAGACACCACTTCAATGCTGTCCCACTTCTCGGCAACTTCTTCCTTCCAAGCAGCTATTTCCTTAGCCTTGGCACAACCGTCGGCAGCCAGCATCTTGAAACGTTTGGCCTCCTTGATGTAGAACTTGTCGTAATAGTCGTCCAGCTGACGCTTCATTGTATAGTGGGGAGCAATCTGTGCGATGGAGTTCTTGATAGTCTTCACCCAACCTTCAGAATATCCCTTCTTGTTGCGTGCATAGAACAACGGCAGAATTTCTTGCTCAAGAATGCTGTAGATAGTAGCGGCATCGAGCTGGTCCTGATGTTCCTGGTTCTGGTAAGTACGCTTTTCGGTCAATGCCCAACCGGCACCTTCACGATAGCCTTCCAACCACCAGCCGTCGAGTACGGAGAAGTTTACAACACCGTTCATCAACGCCTTTTCGCCGGAAGTACCGGATGCTTCGAGCGGACGTGTCGGAGTGTTCAGCCAGATATCCACACCTGAAACGAGGCGACGTGCCAACTGCATGTCATAATTTTCCAGGAAGATAATCTTGCCCAGGAACTCCGGACGACGGGAAATCTCGATGATTCTCTTAATCAAGCCCTGGCCAGCACCATCGTGCGGGTGAGCCTTACCGGTAAAGAGGAACTGTACCGGATAGTCGGGGTTGTTCACAATCTTGGCCAGACGGTCGAGGTCGGTGAACAGCAAGTGTGCACGCTTGTAGGTAGCGAAACGGCGTCCGAAACCTATCAGCAGAGCGTTCGGATTGATTTTGTCCAGCAGGGAAACGATGCGTGAAGGGTCACCCTGGTTCTTCAACCAAGTTTCACGGTATTGCTTGCGAACATAGTCAATCAGTTTGTTCTTCATCACCATGCGCGTCTTCCAGATTTCTTCGTCGGACACGTTATAGATAGCCTCCCAAATCTTGGGGTTGGACTGGTCGTAGAGGAAGTTCTCATCAAAATGCGCAGCATAGAGATGTTTCCACTCCGTAGCGCTCCAAGTGGGGAAGTGTACACCGTTGGTAACGTAGCCCACATGGCTTTCTTCGGGGAAGTAACCCTTCCAGATGGAAGCGAACATCTCCTGGGAAACCTTTCCGTGCAGCCAGCTCACACCGTTCACCTCCTGAGAAGTGTTGCAAGCGAATACAGACATACAGAAACGTTCACCCTTGTCGCCCGGATTGTTACGTCCGAGGTCCATCAGGTCGTCCCAGCTGATACCCATTCTTGAAGGATAGCCGCCCATGTACTTGCCGAAAAGGCCTTCGTCGAAGTAGTCGTGACCGGCAGGAACCGGAGTATGTACAGTATAGAGAGAAGAAGCACGTACCAGCTCGATAGCCTGGTCGTAAGTCAGACCTTCGGCCACGTAGTCACAGATGCGCTGTACGTTGATTAAAGCAGCATGTCCTTCGTTGCAGTGATAGATATCTTTCTTGATGCCCAGCTTCTTCAGCGTCAGAATACCACCGATACCGAGCAGGATTTCCTGCTTCAAGCGGTTTTCCCAGTCACCGCCATACAGCTGGTGAGTGATGGAACGGTCGAACTCGCTGTTCATTTCATTGTCAGTATCAAGCAGATAGAGAGAGATACGTCCAACGTTCACTCTCCACACATAAGCATGCACGTAGTAGTCCAGATAAGGAACATCCACTACCATCTGCTCGCCCTTCTCATCCAATACACGGTCGATGGGCAACTGGCCAAAGTTCTGTGCCTCGTAATTGGCAATCTGCTGGCCGTCCATAGACAATGTTTGTGTAAAGTAACCGTAGCGGTACAGGAAACCGATTGCACACAAGTCGGCGTTGCTATCGGAAGCTTCTTTCAGGTAGTCACCGGCAAGTACACCCAGACCGCCGGAATATATCTTAAGTACATGGCTCAAACCATACTCCATACTGAAATAAGCCACGGACGGGCGCTTGCTGTCAGGCTTCACATCCATGTATATGCGGAACTTGGAGTATACGTCATCCATTCTGCGCAGAATAACTTTGTCATTTGCGAGTGCCTCGAGTTTAGCATAACTCATACGTTCCAGCAGAAGTACGGGGTTCTGTCCCACTTCTTTCCAGAGAGCAGGGTCAAGGTCTCTGAACAGTTCGGTGGCTTCATAATTCCATGCCCACCAGATGTTATGTGCCAGTTCAGACAGTTTCTCCAGTTCGGCGGGAATGTGCGATTTCACATTCACATCTTTCCAGTTAGGAGTGTTTACATTACTAACTTTAATCTTCATTGTATGATAACTAATTGATTAATAATTCTTTTATTTTAGTTGACGCTTCATGGCATTGCGCAGTGCAATGTCGTAAGCCTCGTAATAATATTGTATAAAGTGCTTCCACAAAGCCTGCTCTGCCACCTGGCCTGCACGCTTGCGTATTTCCTTGATTTCGGCTTCCGTCTTGGTAGAGAACAAGGCTACGGTGTCTTGATGCCGTCTGCCACTTCGGAATAGTTATAGTCCGAACGGTGCAGCACTTCCACTCCGTCGTTTATGCCATGCTGGTTTTTCAGGCTGTTCACCCAAAGTCCGAAACCGGCAAGGTCGGTGGTGATGGTAGGCACCCGGAAAGCCACGCTCTCCAGCGGGGTATATCCCCACGGTTCATAATAGGACGGATAGACACTGAGGTCCTCGCCTAAAATCAAGTCATAATAATGCTTGTTGAGGATGCCATCGTGACCATCCTGATAGCAAGGTACAAAAATTACTTTCACCTTATCTTCGGGACGATTGCCCATACCGAGGTATTTCAGCATATCCAGCACCTGGTCGTGCGTCATATTGTGCAGCCAGTGGGTGATGAAAGGACACTGCAACGGTTCGGTGAACTTATCTTTGCTCTTCAAGCGCTTCTGCAAGTCCTCGCGGGGGTCTCCCACCCAGCTGGGCACGTTGACAAACGCCAATACTTTCTTCTTTAAATCTTTATCGCGGTTCAGCCGGTTCAATGATTCCAGGAACACATCGATACCCTTATTTTTGAACTCATAGCGTCCGCTGGTACCGATAATCAGCGTATCGTCGCCCAAGTCCTCACCCAGCAGGCAGTTTGCCACACGCAGCATGGTGGAACGGGCACGTTTGCGCTTGCCGGTAAAGGTGGCGCCTTTCGGTACAAAATCATCTTCAAAACCGTTCATCAGCACAACATCCGCAGGCTTGTCAAGCAATTCCCTGCATTCGTTGTTTGTGATTTCGCTCACAGTGGTGAAACAGTCCACATAGTGGGCCGTCTGCTTTTCAATGGAATGTTTGGACTGCATGTTCAGCTCCTCCGCCATCTGGTCGCCGTTGTAGGCGAAAAGATAATCGTAAAGCGGCTTGTTGTTGCCAGCTATGGAGCGGCCGATGGACGTGGCATGGGTGGTGAAGATAGTCCCTATCTCGGGAACGGCAGACTGAAGATAGAGGGCGGCCATGCCGGTCATCCACTCGTGTGCCTGGAACACCACTTTGTCCGTTTCCGTCAAATTATAGCGATAGAAGCTCTCTATCACCTTGCCGGTAGCGAAAGCAAACATGGATGCTTCGTCATAATCACCATATCCATGCAGTGAATCCACCTGATAGCGGTTCCACATTTCTGTATAAATCTCATTTTTTTCTGCAAAGAACGGTTGGAAATCAACCAATATAACAATAGGTTCTCCCGGAATGTTCCAGCGACCTACGCGGACGGAAAGATTGTCTTTCAACGCTGCATGTTTTTTCCACGCTGCACAAAGGTTATCAGACTCAATGAACAAAGGGTTCTCTTTTCCCTGCCAGAAATCCGGCCCTATAAAGAATAATCTATCGCGAAATTTAGTCTGTAAAGTATTTGCCCTTGTAGACAAAACTGTATAGATACCGCCTACTTTATTACACACTTCCCAACTCGCTTCGAAGATGTAATCGGGGGTAAGTAGTTCTTTAGTCATATTATGTTATAATCTCTTTATCTTAATTACGGCTGCAAAAGTACGTATTATTCTTTGAAAAATAGCCTTTTAATCGAAAAAACTGATTAAATATGCATAAACAATCGTTTGCGGAATGTCATAGTTTAGCCACAAAAGCCCCATTGACTCGCCCATCCATGCATTTTTCGTCTAAAATTCCCGAAGTTTCAAAAAAGAATTCCTGGAGTTTTCAGTTGAAGCCCCAGGAATTTAAACAAAAAACCCCAGGGATTTCAATTGTAAATCCCTGGGGTTTATTTTCTTATAATCCGGATTATACCATCAATGCAGCTACCAGCGCCAAAATAGCGTAGAATTCAGGAAGCGCGGCGTAAATCATTGTATTGGTCTGTACGTCGTGTCCCTGGGAGATACCCACAATACCGCTAGCACAAATCTGTCCCTGACGGATAGCGGAGAACAGACATACCAGTCCGACACCCAATCCGATGCCCAGCATCAAAGGACCGTCTGTCGCAAAATCCCTGCCCATAGACATCAGGAAAGCCACGAAACCGTAAAGTCCCTGCGTAGCCGGAAGGGCTGACAAAATCATATAACTTGCTGACTTGGAAGGGTCTTTCTTCAACGCACCTTCTGCCGCACTACCGGCGATAGTTGTACCGAAGCAACTGCCAATTCCTGCAAGGCCAACATCAGGCCCAGACCGAGATAACCTAAAATTTCATTCATAATGTTTCTATTTTTATTTGTTTTTTAATTTGTTTATTTCTTTACTACTGTAAAAGGTTTATAAGCTTCGCCCTTACCTTCGTAACCGGAATTCTTGAAGTATTCCACAAATGTCAGACGGAGCGGGTGTACAAAGGCACTCAGACAAGACATGGCAATGTTCAGCGTATGCCCGAATATCAGTATCAGACCGCAGAACAGCATCCCAGGGCCGGACCTGCAGCATCGTTCACCATGAAGGCAAGCTGGTTGAACACGCTCCAAGCATACCGCCTGCCAAGCCGAGGCATAGAGACGGATGTAGGAAAGTATATCGCCCATCAATCCGGTTGCCATGTTATAGGTATCCCATACTCCGGCACCGATGTTGACAAATACATTCCGGTGGATATTGTTCAGCAGGTAGATACCGATGGCAGAAACACCGCCAATCACGATAAATGCCCACGTAGACACGTCTTCCGAAATTATTTTGAAGAAGGAAAGTCCGCCGGTGCAGATAAATCCCACCACCAGCAACAGCCATCCCCAAGCACTGAGCGACTCCTTGAAGCCGAAACGAACGGTCTGTCCCACGGCCTTCACCGTCATGGCAATGCAGATGTGCACCGCACCGATAATCAACGCCAGCAGCATTTGCTTGTCATAGGTAGTCTCACCTATCTTACCCACAATCATGAATTCCTTCAGTTTGGCGGGTATCTCCAGGTCAAAGAGGCTTACACCGAAGAAGGTTCCCAATATGGCACCGATGACGGACGTAAATATACCCAACGTAATCACCAGGTTCATCATGCCTTTCATGGACTTGGACATCTTCCTTTTCAAAATGAACCGAGTGCAATCAGTACCAGACCGTAGCCCGCATCTCCCATACAGAAAGCAAAGAAGAGCGAGAAGAATGGCGCAAGTATCGGTGTCGGGTCGAACTCGGCATATTCGGGCATACCGTACATTTTGGTAAGCACTTCGTACATGCGTGTATAGGCGTTGTTTTTCAGCTTGATGGGAGCATTGTCCTCGCGCTTGGCAGCCCTTATCTCATAATAAGTGCCGCTTTCATCGAGAAGTTTCCTCACATCCGCCTCGCAGTCTTCGGGAATCCAGCCTTCCATCAACACTACGGCACCTTCTGCCATATGTTCGCTGTTCAGCTTGACTTTCAGCAGGTCTATCTCTTCCTGGAGCTGTAGGTTGTACTTCTCCAACGTGCAGTAATTCGCTTTGCAGAATTCTTTCAATCCGGCATGTGCCTGCACAAGGGCCTCTTCCGTATCGGCTTTCTTCCGGCTCAGTTCGGAGAGGCTGAGTGAAGGCAGACGGAGCGGTTCCACATCCAGTTCTACCGGTTGGGGAGTGACGGTCACGAAATAAAGATGTCCGCCGTTCTCTTTCACCACGATGGCATTGTAGTCCTCTGCCCACGCTTCGTTATAGTCTTTCTCCGGGCAGGTATAGAACTGCACGAACCAACCAGCATCTTCCAGCTTGCGGATGGCTCTCCAATCGAAATCGCCCCAGACTTCCATCTGCGCCACATCCTTGTCGATGGCGGGAATCTGCTGGTTCAAGTCTTGTATCCGCGCCTGCAAGTCCTCGTAGAATTTCACCAGAGCATCGGCCGACAACTCTTTATGCACCTTTTCTTCCGGCTGTTTGTCTGCCAGGGTGTGCATGCTCTGAAGCATATTCTTGTAGAGCGTACGCTTCTGCATGAATTGCTGCAAGGTGTCGTCCATCTCGCCGCACTGCCTTTCCACAACGTGCACCACGCCCAGTTCCCGGATTTGTGCCAGAAATGCTTCGTACTCCTTATGATACACAAGGAACGTGAGCTTCTTCATTTTCGTAATCATGCCTCTGCCTCCTTCCTTTTCTCCTGATGGGATTTCATGATTTTCTGCGATGACTTGGAAAGGTTCTCCTCGTCTTCCATAAACCGCTTGATTTTGCGCAGAGCATCCTGATAACCCGGAATCTGTACTTTCTCAAAAAGATTCACCTTCTGGGTGGTCTTTTTACGCGCATGTTCCAACAAGTTCAACTTGGCAACAGTAAATTCACGCTCGATGGCAGTATGTGCCAGTGACTTAAGCAAATGCAGCCCGTCTGCATACCATTTGGGCGCATTGAACAAGCTGTAAGGGCGTATCTCGAAATCTACATTCTCGAGCAACGGCACCCGTACACCGGCAATCTTCTTTACACCGAGATGAACATCGCTGACCTTTATCAATGAAGCGTCGAACTCATTCCAAAGGGCGAACATGGCTTCGTAAGCTTGGATTTCCTTTTCCAACCTCGCGTCCAACGCGGCAGCGTCTCCCTTGCAGCGCTTCACTTCCATACGCAGGGCACTCTCCTTATTCTTAATAATGGGGAGTGTACGCACGCGCACCTTCAGTTGCTTTTCGAGTTGCTGAAGCGAGGTTTTGTTATATTGAAACTTAATAGCCATTTTATTTACGATTTAACGATTTACGATTAGACGACTGAAGCTACTCAATTTCTCAATTTACAGATTTACAATTTCAGTAATATCAATCGTAAACCGTAAATCGTCTAATCGTACATTTATTTAGTTTGCTTTCGGCCAGAACTGGTCCACAAGCTCTTTCTTGATGTTCACCTCTTCCGGACGGAAATACTTGCCGAACAGACTCCATGCCACATCGAGCATCTCTGTGGTATCGAGGTTGACATCGATGGCCAGTAGCTGGTTGGAGTAGTCCTTGGCAAAGGCAAGGGTACGTTCGTCGTAGTTCGTCAGGTCGAAACCGTTTTCAAGCTTGGTTTTGGCGTTGGCGGCATCGGCGTACAGACGTACGGCGGCATTCATCACCTGCGGATGGTCCTTACGTGTCTTTTTGCCCGTAACAAGCTGTTTCAGACGGGACAAGGAACGGAACGGGTCAACGATAACCTTACCGATGTCGCTGTCACGACGGAGGAACAACTGGCCTTCCGTGATATAACCCGTATTGTCGGGCACGGCATGCGTAATGTCGCCACCGGACAGAGTCGTCACCGCAATAATCGTGATGGAACCGCCGCTTGGGAACTGCACCGCCTTTTCGTATATCTTCGCCAAGTCCGAATAAAGGGAACCCGGCATGGAGTCCTTCGAAGGAATCTGGTCCATACGGTTGGACACGATGGCGAGCGCATCGGCGTAGGAAGTCATATCCGTCAGCAGCACCAGCACCTTTTCATTATTGTTTACAGCAAAATACTCGGCCGCCGTCAGTGCATATCCGGAATCAGCAGACGCTCTACCGGAGGATTCTCGGTGGTATTCATAAAGCTGACGATACGGTCGAGCGCACCGGCATTGGAGAATACGTTCTTGAAGTAGAGGTAGTCATCGTTCGTCATACCCATACCGCCAAGGATAATCTTGTCGGTCTCCGCACGCAGAGCCACATTCGCCATCACCTGGTTGAAGGGCTGGTCGGGGTCGGCAAAGAACGGAATCTTCTGTCCGGACACCAGCGTATTGTTCAAGTCGATACCTGCAATACCGGTTGCAATCAGTTCCGAGGGCTGCTTACGGCGCACCGGATTCACGGATGGACCGCCAATTTCCACCTCCTCGCCTTCAATGGCCGGACCACCGTCGATGGGGTCGCCAAAGGCGTTGAAGAAGCGTCCGGCAAGCTGCTCGCTCACTTTGATTGTAGGAGCCTTGCCCAAGAATACTACCTCTGCATTGGTGGGAATACCTTCCGTACCCTCAAACACCTGCAAAGTCACTTCGTCGCCGGCAATCTTCACCACCTGGCCAGCTTGCCGTTTACGGTCGCCAACTCGTCATACCCCACTCCGGTTGCCTTCAGCGAACACGTAGCTTTCGTAATCTGAGTAATCTTGGTATATATTTTTTGAAATGCTTTTGTTGCCATCTATTTATTTACAATTTAGCAATTTACTATTTACTATTTAAATCTCTGCCATCCTATTCTACTATTTTCCTATCTACAACCTCCGTACACCTGCATCCGCAAGGCAAATAGTAAATTGTAAATAGTCACATAGTACATCCTTAGGCTTTACGTTCCTCAACCAGTTCCTGCAACTGCTTATGGAACTTGTCGTATTCTTCCGACTTAAACTTCGAGTAGTTCATCTGCTTACAGATGTTAATCATTTTCTTGAAGTAATCCATTACTTCGTTGAAGTTGTCGAACTCAAATTCAGTATGACAGATTTCTATTACCATATTCAGAATCTCCTCCTGACGCTCCATCGGGGTCACGGCATCAATTTCATCAAAGGCATCCTGCTGCAGAATAACGAAGTCAATCAATTCCGATTTCCAGAAAGTCACGTGATACTCTACGGGCACACCGTCGTCACCCAGGATGTTGATTTGCTCGGCAATCTCCTTACCACGCTGCAGGCGGGTCTTGATTTCATTCACCTTGCCAATCCACTCACCATTGATGTGCTTGGTGATATACTCTTCAAATTCAGGGTATTCTATATATTTGGAATACGAGTCAATCGGGTTTACGGCAGGATAACGCTTCTTGTCGGCACGGTCTTGCTCAAGGGCATAGAAGCAGCGTGCCACCTTCTTCGTATTCTCGGTTACCGGCTCCTTCAAGTTACCACCGGCAGGCGATACCGTACCGATGAAAGTAATGGAACCGGACTCGCCGTTGTTCAGCTTCACATAACCCGCACGGCCGTAGAAGTTGGAGATGATGGAGGACAAGTCCATCGGGAAGGCATCGGGACCGGGCAACTCCTCCATACGGTTGGACATCTCGCGCAATGCCTGCGCCCAACGTGAAGTGGAGTCCGCCATCAGCAGTACCTTCAATCCCATGCTTCGGTAGTATTCTGCAATCGTCATAGCCGTGTAGACAGATGCCTCACGGGCAGCCACCGGCATGTTCGAAGTATTGGCAATGATAATCGTACGTTCCATCAGCTTCCGTCCCGTATGCGGGTCAACCAATTCGGGAAATTCTGTAAAGATTTCCACAACCTCGTTGGCACGCTCACCGCAGGCAGCGATGATTACGATGTCCGCTTCCGCTTGTTTTGAAATGGCATGCTGAAGCACCGTTTTTCCAGTACCGAACGGACCGGGGATAAAACCCGTACCACCTTCCACAATCGGGTTTACGGTGTCGATTACACGCACACCGGTTTCCAGCAATTTGAAAGGACGCGGTTTTTCCTTATAGTTGGTCATGGCGCGCTTCACGGGCCATTTCTGTATCATGTTCACCCGGATGTCATTACCTTCGCTATCCGTCAGCACTGCAATGGTATCCTCAATACTGTAATCACCTTCCTTTGCAATGGATTTCACGGTGCACACACCTTTCTGTTCAAAAGGCACCATGATTTTCAGAGGTTGGAAGTTTTCGTCCACTTGTCCCAGCCAGGCAGCGGCTTCCACTTGGTCGCCCACCTTTGCCAAAGGCACAAAATGCCATTTGCTTCCTTTATCCAGCGGATAGGTATATTGCCCGCGTTTCAAGAAAACACCGTCCATCTTATCGAGGTCGTTTTGCAGACCGTCGTAGTTCTTCGAAAGCATACCGGGCCCCAGTGTTACTTCGAGCATATGTCCGGTAAACTCAGCTTCGGCCCCCACTTTCAGTCCGCGGGTACTCTCAAATACCTGCACGTAGACCTGGTACCTACTACCTTAATCACCTCCGCCATCAACTTGTCTCCTCCGGTCGAGATATAACAAATCTCATTCTGCGCTACCGGTCCGTCGACGACGAGGGTCACCATGTTGGCTATTACGCCACTAACAGTTCCTTTTGTTGCCATATATTTTTAGTTGTTTATTTTATCTGAATTCTGCGGGTATCTGCACCTCGTCTTTCAAGGCAGCGATAATGCTGCGGAACAGTTGGTTACCCTTCTCTTTATCCAACGAAATCCACCGTTCTATCATCTCCAGCTGTAGCAGGAAGACAAACAGACGTTCCACGGTAAAGTAATCGAAGAATGTGGCCTCCTCCATCCAGTCCCAGCGAAGCTGGTCCAGTTTCTTTTCCCGGTCCACCAGTTCCTCCGTCTCACTGATTTTCACCAGCTGCTCCAGATAATCCACCTCAGTACCAGACCGAAGTCACGGGCATTGGAAGTACGCAGAGCCTCGCACACTTCCGTATCACCCACAATCAGCGGAGCAATGTCCAGCTTGAACTTACGTGCTGTGAGCGCCACCAATATATTATTGAGAGTGAGGTTGAAGCCAAACCAGGAAGACACAAACTGATTCCTGCATTCCATGGCATAGGCGTAATAGAGCGCTGCCAGGCGGTCTTCATACAAGAAACCGTCCTCGGCAGGCAGGCTGAAGTATTCGGAAATGAACGTAGAGAGATAAGATGGGAATACACTGTCAGAGACTTCGTCGCCATCCTTCAGTTGTGAGATATATTCCACCAGTTCCTCTGACGAATAGTTTCCGCGCGGGTCGATGGCAGCATCCTTATCCTTCAATAGTTTCAAGACATTCGCATTATCGAATTTCAGATAAAACAAATCTATCAACTTTTTATCATCTTCCGACAAGGCAGGATATAGTTCCGTCCTGAAATCGGCTACTGTATAGCTCAGTTTACTGTCTTCCAGAGTAAGTTCAGGCAAACCGGCTACCAAGTAATAGTATTTACTCATAATCCTGTGGGAGTTTTAGAACAGCATTTCCACTAATTGCGGACGCAGGAATTCCTTGAAGTAATTCATAAATTCTTCTTCGCCAAAGTTCACCTTGTACGAACCATCGGCAGGCGATACGGAGAACAAGGTTTTGATGCCATTCACTTGCTCAATCTTCACACCCTTGTCCAGCAGGTCTTTCGCCTTCGCTGCGAAATATTTTGTCAAGCCTTCCGCATCGGCAGTAGAGATAACGATTGGTTCGTTCACACTCCATTTGGACGCCAATGCAACGATGAAGGCATTAAGATAATCCTTGTTTGCAGCAAATGCCTTTACATCGGCATTCACAATGTTGTCCGTCACCAACGTAGCGATTTCGGACTTCAGAGCATTCACAGCCTGACCGGCAAACAACTTTAATTCAGATTTTGTATTCTCTGCCAGTTCATCGGCAGACTTATGAGCGGTAGCCACGATAGAATCCGCTTCCTTGTGAGCATCCTCTATAATTCTCTTGGCTTCTTCCTGAGCTTTTGCGATAAGTTTCTGTGCCTCTTCGTTTCCTTTCTCTACGCCTTCGCGGTAGATCTTATCGGTCAGCTCTTGAATCTTGTTTTCCATATTTGCAGGAGTTATTATATGATTTATATTACAATATTAATTGCGTGATTTTTTTCCCTTCCTATTAGATTCACGCCAAATTTACAAAAAATCCATTTGATATTGAATAGAAAGAAAAGGAAGAAAAAGTTCTTGCTCTTCCAAAAAAAACTCATTTACACCAACTTTGTTTCTGTAATGATAACAAAAGAATGACAAAAGAAGCAGAAAAATACGTATGCAACAACGCATGACAGGGATTAAGGGGAGCAGTTCCGGAGGTATATAAACGAACAAAGCCTCCGTATCCTTATCAGACACGGAGGCTTCTTCTGAAAACGGCGACTACCTACTCTCCCACTGTTACGCAGTACCATC
>ENA-OQJX01000592-OQJX01000592.1-human-gut-metagenome-genome-assembly--contig:-NODE-592-length-16762-cov-2.562308_pt1 | contig 16762 bp, 16 predicted proteins | sample MGYA00242615_ERZ504782 | MGnify/ENA primary metagenome ERZ504782 (study PRJEB26092, sample SAMD00036354) | human gut metagenome | host: Homo sapiens | study: EMG produced TPA metagenomics assembly of... | reverse complement strand
TAAAACGTTGGCGTGCTTTGGACCAAGTAGAAAATTATCAAGTTGAAGGATTTAATTTATGGGGTGGCGAACTGGAAAAATTGTATGTTGATGAAGCTGGTAATAGTTTGTTGATTCCAGAAGGTGCTTCAGATAAGCAACCTAATGTATCCAACAAAGAAAACAGCAGTTATTTGCGTGTTAATCAGATTGTAAAAAAGAATAACTTGTTATACGATGGTTATACCTGGATACCAGCCAATTACTTAGAGCCTATTTCTGCTATCAACTTTACACTTACCTCTTCAAATCCTGATGACTTGGAAAGTTCAACGATTTATCAAAATCCGGGTTGGAGTAAAATAGCTAATGAACCGGCTATAGGATATTAATATAAAAAAGAGAATCATTTTTAAGGAGAAGATATAAAAGAGAGTGTGTAAGGAACCCTTCTCTTTTATGTCTTTTCTGTTTGTGTATGTAACATCTTTTATTTTAGATAAGCACAGTTGTATTCTGTAAATACCATGAATATGAAAAAACTGATTATGTTGTATTTCTTTCTTGCCGGAGGAATAGCGGCAAATACGAAAAATATAGATTATACTTATTTGAAAATGCAGTCTGCTCCTTTTGAGGTAGATGACGATTACCTCTCCAAACATGATATCGTTTATTTTTCACCTACGCAACTGGAGGCGGAAGGCTTTCCGATGGGTAATGGTGATATAGGCGGCATGGTGTGGAATCATGACAATGGCATCGAATTGCAAATCAATAAAAATGATTTGTGGACAAAGGCACAACCAGAAGAATACGGAATGTCATTGTTGAAGCATGCGGCTCGTCTGAAGATCGATTTTGGTGCACCGGTATTCAGTTGGATGCATTTGGAAGAGTTTGAGGGGCGGTTATCGCTGGCAAATGCCGAGAATACATATCGTGCGGTTACGGGTTATTCTGCTACAACTATTCGTACTTGGTTGGCGCAAGATCGTAATGTATGGATAGTGGAATGTGAAAATATACCTGATCCTGAAATGTTGGGAAATCATTCGGTAGCTACGGTTTCGTTGGAAAGACTGGGGAGCCGTTCCTTTACCGGATGGTATGGAGGTTGGTTTGCGAAGAACCTTCAGTGGGGCTTGGTAAGATGCGTGCAATGGCTGATGCTCGCGAAATGATATTGGAAGAAACGGATGGTGGACTGCACTTTGCTGTAGCTTGCAGGGTGGTAGAGTCGTCCGAGGAACCGGAAACGGTGAATATGCGTCGTGCCGAATGGCGGACAAATAAATGTAAGTTCACAATTATGGTCAGTGTAGTAACTGATCGCGAAGATAAGGATCCGGTAAATGCAGCAAAGAAATTACTTGATGAGGCAGAAGCGAAGGGGGTAGATGAGTTGCGTCGCGAGAAAGATGAGTGGTATCGCAATTTCTGGTCCAATTCGTTTGTGAAGTTGGGTGATGATTATTTGGAGAATATCTATTACTTGCATCGCTATCTGATGTCTGCTGGTTCGCGAGGTGAGTTTCCGCTGGCTTTTAATGGGGGACTTTGGCGTTGGAACCGTGATGTACTTAATTGGGGGACACCGCATCATTGGAACCAGCAGCAGGAATATTGGGGATTGTGTGCGCAAAACGATTGGCGGCTGATGAAACCTTATCTCGACACTTACTTCAAGATGATACCGTTTGCTGAGAAACTGGCAAAGGAGTATGGAGCGGAGCATGATGCATTGCTCATTACCGAAGCGCATAATTTCAACGGTGTACAATGGGGAAAGGACAAACGCTATCTGAGGAACAATTTTACTCCTGCTTCACAGATAGCTTCTCTCTTTTGGGATTATTACGAATTTACGGGAGACGAGGAATTCTTGAAAGAAAGGGCATATACGTTTATGAAGAAAGCTTCTCATTTTTATTTAGACAGGTTGGAATGGGATGAAGAAAAAAATGAATATTTTTTGAAAGCTTCTTTGTATGAGTCGGCCCCTATCGCTTATGTGAAGAATCCTATCAGTGACCGCAATTGCATCGAAAGGCTTTTCAAAGATTGTATCCGTGCGGCGGAAATATTGAACGTAGACAAAGATGAGGTGAAACAGTGGCGTCACGTACTCAATCATTTATGGGAAAGAGGCTATCAGCAGTTTGGTGAATGTGGCGAAGTAATCTCTCCTGCCGAGGAGTATTATACGGAAAAGCGTTATTCTCCATGGATTTGGGGTAACGGTGGTGCCGTAGCTTTTCCGGCAGGCTGATTGGTATTGATGATAAAGACACTCGCTTGGGAAAAGCTGTTGTGAATCTGTTGAAACACGATGACGAGTGTAACGCGCATTATCCTTATCCGCAGATAGCCGCTCGAATGGGAGAAGGAGATGTGGCCTTGAAGTATATATGGAACGGGGTGAATGTACATCAGATGTATCCACAAGGATTGATGCACAATGTGACCGGTTATCCTGACAATATTTACGATCTTGCTTCTGTGCACAATCTGTTGAAAGACACGTATATGATACGCTCACATGATTTCTTTCAGTGCGGTATGGAACCCATGAGCAATTATTGCACGGGCATAAATGAAATGATGCTCCAAAGCAACGAGGGGAAAATCAGAGTGTTCCCTGCTGTGCCTGCTGCATGGGATTCTATTCCTATGGCATTTATTTTGTTGGCAAGAGGGGCATTTCTCGTTTCTGCAAGTAGGAATAATTCGGCTGAGGTTACACAAGTAGGTGTGAAGAGTTTAAAAGGGAATCTTTGTCGATTACAGAATCCTTGGGGTGACAAGAAATGTGAAGTGTTGAGATGCAGAGATGGCAGGAAAGTTTCCGTAAAGACAGGAGGGGATGGTGTATTGGCTTTCTCTACCCAAACAGGTGAAGAGTATGTTGTTCGGCTCATTGGTACGGAAACTTTGGTTAAAGAAGTGTATTTTGGCAAGCTAATATGAAGGTGAAACAATTGGGAAAAAGAAGATTGGGAAAGGTTAGTGGCTGGAATGATTTTCAATGTGGAGGTGAAAAATGAATCTTTACAGTGAAAGTGAAGGCTGAATATGATTATGCACAGAAAAATAAAGCTAATTATTTGTTGAATATTGCTCTTCGCGGAGATGGGTCTATTCATCCTGCTGACCAATCCACTTTGCAAGGTTTTGCTGATCTAAAAGATTGATAGTATACGTGACTGGTTTTGAACAGATAGATTCTTCTTTCTTCCTTTCATCTACTTTTGAAAACGCCCTGCTGACAGGCGTTCCGGTAGTGACAGGACTTCCCGTCATCCCCTTTCAGTTTCCTCCACTCTGTATCTTCACTCCTTCCTGTGAAGGGAGGAGAATCTACAGATGAAACGGGAATGAGGGGAGATCTTACAGTTTTTAACCAATTGATAACTAGTGTGTTTTAAATGAAATGACAGAATGAGAGGAAGAAAAGTGAACACCTGCATAGTGAGAGGATAGTGTAATGAACCGACTTGGCTGGTTTGCCGGACATGATAGGCTTGTCCGTCGGACCAGCTAAGCTGGTTCATGAAACATGCCGGCCTTTTCATCAAGACATGCTGACCTTTTAAGTAAAGGTGCTGGCATTTACCAAAAACATAAGGACATTTTAAAAAAACGACCGGTTCTTTTGAAGTAAACGACCAAAGCAACACATCCGGTAACATTAGTAACATGTGACCTGTCACGTTACTGACGTATGAGTCTACACGTATGTATGTGTCGGGCTGTACATACGGTAGCGTATGCCTATATATACGTATGTACTGTGTATCAAGTTCTACCGCAACTTGTACTAAGATGCACTATATCCTGTACCAAGATTCGCCATAACTTGTGCCAAGTTCCGCTACCTTTGCTGAAAATGGTAAAGGCAACTTGCAGGATAACAAGAATAGTTTTTCAGGAGAAATCCCGGCAAAAAAGTGGAATCAGTCCTTTCGACAGCTTCAGCCAGAAAAGCAGAGGAGAATTCTGCTCACTTGAAAGACGTGCAGAAGAAGGCTAAGCCGCATTCCTTGATGCAGGAAGTGACCACCTTTCTCACCTCCCACTACCACTTCTGTTTCAATGTACTGACCGAGGTAACCGAAGTGGCATGTCTGGAAAACGATGTGCCCGACCCCCATCTGCACTATGCTAAAGTTCTACAAACACGTACCCGAAGAGGAGTATTCCGCCTCTGCTTCCGCTTCGCTATGGTAGAGGATGATCTGCAGAAGGTACTGACCTTTTCCGTCACCCAGTTGTTCGGGCGTATGAAATCCATTCATCCTTCGGTCATAAGGAGCATGACCGCTTACAGTCTGAGCCGCATTCTGCCTCTGTTGGGCGGGTGCATACTGTCAAAGGGAATGTATATAGGGTAGTGGAATGCTAGATACCCTTAATTACCACATGGGATAGGAGAATTAGAAGTCCTTTCTTGAAAGTTCGTGAAAAAGCGAACTTTATTTGTTAAATTATGCGGAAAGTTCACAATAAAGAGATTCCTTGATTTAGGAATATCCCCCGCACAATTGCCATTAAATAAAAGACTTTTTGTTTTGCTGTTATTGAAAGCAAAGTGGATATGGACTATAATCTCTATTCTGTTTCCGGTCTGAAAGCAACGTGCGCAAGGTGAGGGATAAGGCATGAGGTTATGCTGTCATCGGTGTGTATAAATCGGATGAATGGAGATAAAAAGCAAGACTTATTCTAAAAATAAATCAATATGAAAAAACTGTTATTATTATTTTTATTCTTGTGCTCGTTGGAAGTAGCACAGGCACAACCGGGTATCTCAACTGCAATACCTTCTGAAAAACCTTCAAAATACCAGAAAGAATCAGATCAAGCGCAAGTATGGTATGTTCATTCATTTTGGTATCAATACATTCCATGATGTGGAATGGTCAGACGGATCTTTTCCGGTGGAAACTTATGCCCCTGCGGAGATTGACGCCTGTCAATGGGTGAAGACAGCGAAAGATGCCGGTATGAAGTATATCATCTTGGTGGCAAAACATCATGAGGGCTTTTGTCTTTGGGACAGTAAATATACTGATTATGACGTGGCAAGTTCGGGAATAAAACGAATGTGATTGAAGCCGTAGCTAGGGAATGTAAGAGACAAGGCATGAAGCTGGGACTGTATTACTCGTTGTGGGACAGGAAAGTCAATGCGGATGTTGACAATGTGGAGTCGGACAGGAAGTACAATACATACATGTTGAAGCAATTGGACGAACTGATGGACATCACGGAAAAATATACTAAAATAGTGGAGTTCTGGTTTGATGGAAGTTGGGTGAAACCCGGTTATCGCTGGCCGGTAGAAGGCATATACAGAACCATCAAAAGCCGTGAGCCGCAATGCCAGATCGGAATTAACTGGACGATAGGCGAGGATGCGGATCCCCATAATCCGAATGCGCCGGAGAAATCATATAAAATTATTCCGGAGGAACAGAAGGAAGGGGATCCTATCCGTTATTTTCCCAGTGACTTCCGCTTGGGCGATCCGCTTCTGCCCGCAAGTCTGATAAGAGAGCTTGACTTCAAGAAAAACCGGATGGAGCTGGTGGCCCTGCACGCTACAGGTTTCGGAAGGCCCAGCCAGGCGGCATGGACGGAAATCTTTGCGGATGGCCAGTCTCTGCGAATAGCCCGTTGGCCGAATGACTCTACGGTTATGATTGGAAAAATACAGGAACTAAGGAAGGGAAAGAGCTCCTTTCCCTGTATTCGGATATCAGGAAGAGCGCCCTTCGAGTTGGAAATCGGTAGAGAATATGTGGATAAGCGGATACTTTGCGCACGGTTATGCCGATGACATGATTTGTGTGGAAAGCATCGACACGATACATAAAATGATTCATACAGGGTAGCATACGGTATATGGATTTATGACAGGTGCGCCTTGGCGTCAATGGTTTGCCTTGAACCTGCTGGAGGAACTGGATGGGCCGGGCGAATACGTGATTGATGCCGGGAGAGGGAAGATGTATGTATATCCGCTTGCCGGAAAGATGGAAAATTGGAGTGTTTCTTTATTGGAAGGGCCCTTGCTGGCTATAGAGCATTGCAAAGATGTGAAGGTACAAGGCATCACTTTCGAGTATGGCAGGCATATCGGTGTCTATATGGAGAATACCCATCGTGCTTTAATTAAGAATTGCATTATACGCAATATGGGCGGAGTGGGCGTATCCATCGGAAAGGGAACGTTGAAGGCTGGTAACCAAAGAGGGCACGAGTCGGGAGGCAATCCAGCTTCGCGTGTCGTGGGTGATTTGATGGGAACGGTTTATCAGAACATCCTGTTCAACCGCGAAGGAGGAACGGAAAACGGAGTCGTGGATTGTCATATTTATAATGTAGGTGCCGGAGGTATCAGTCTGGGAGGAGGAGACAGAGCCTCATTGACCCCTGCCGGAAACTATGTGGAGAATTGCCGGATACATGATTATAACCGGATTGAGAAATCCTATCGTCCCGGAATATGGATGGATGGTGTGGGTAACCGCATCTCTAAATGTGACATCTATGATGCGCCCAGCATGGCTATCCTGTTTCATGGAAATAACCATGTGATAGAACTGTGTGACATAACGAATGTGTGTTCTGAAGTCGATGATCAGGGAGCTGTTTATTATAGTCGTGATCCTTCGGAGCAGGGAAATGTTATCCGTTATTGTTATTTTCATGAATTGAGTCCGCGCCATCGTGTAACGGCTACTTATCATGATGACGGAGCTTGCGGAGCGGAAGTTTATGGTAATATTTATCACAAAGCAGGGTCTTTGCCGGTACTAATCGGTGGGGGACATAATAATCATTACCGGCATAATATATTTATAGATTCTCCTGTTGCCATTCATATAGATGCGCGTATGCAGGGCTGGGGCAAATTCATGATAGAGAAAGGTGCGATAATTGATCAGCGTTTGCAAACAGTCAATTATAAAAATCCTCCTTACAGTACGGCCTATCCTTTGCTCGCTGCATATTGGGACAATGACACTTCTTATCCAAAAGGCAATGTGATAGAAGGAAACTTGTTTTATAAGATAGGAAATGTGGTGCGCGGACAGAGCGAATGGCTGGAATTGTATAACAATTGGGCTACCGGTTCGGATCCAGGGTTTGTGGATGCTGCTGATCCGTTGAAGGGATTTAAGGATGATGCGCTCATTTATCAACGGATCAATGGATTCCCCCGGCTTCCATTTGAGAAAATCGGATGCGATTTATCCAAATGAAAGAGTGTGATGATAAACTTTCAAACCTTATAAAAAAATATTTTATTTCTTTAGGAACATTCCTTTCCCGATTGCCATATAAATAGAGAGTACCTTTGTTTGGCGACAAAGGATCAACTTATTTTTAAACTTTAAGTCATTACCATTAATGGAACATCAAAACAAATTGATTTATGGCGGACTATTGGCGATATCCGCTCTGACCGGCTGTATGGAGCCGGTAACAGAAAAACCTTTGAATATTGTCTATATTATGACGGACGATCATACAGCTCAAATGATGAGTTGCTATGACAAACGTTATATGGATACACCCAATTTGGATCGGATAGCCAATGAGGGGGTACGTTTTACAAACAGTTTTGTCGCAAACTCTCTGAGTGGCCCTAGTCGTGCTTGTATGCTTACGGGCAAACATAGTTGTGAGAATAAATTTTATGATAACTCTACCTGCGTATTTGATTCATCGCAGCAAACTTTTCCGAAACTATTGCAGAAAGCGGGTTATCAGACTGCATTAATTGGGAAATGGCATTTGGAAAGTTTGCCGACAGGCTTTACTTATTGGGAAATAGTTCCCGGACAAGGTGATTATTATAATCCGGATTTCATCACACAAACCAATGATACCATTCAGAGACATGGGTACATCACTAATCTGATTACCGATGATGCCATAGACTGGATGGAAAATAAGCGCGATAAAGAAAAACCTTTCTGTCTGCTTATTCATCATAAGGCTATTCATCGTAATTGGATGGCGGATACCTGTAATCTGGCCTTATACGAAGATAAAGAATTTACTTTACCCGATAATTTCTTTGACGATTATGAGGGCCGTTCCGCAGCTGCGGCTCAGGAGATGAGTATTGTGAAAGATATGGATATGATATATGATCTGAAAATGCTCCGCCCTGACAAGGAATCCCGTTTGAAATCATTGTATGAAAGCTTTATCGGACGTATGGACGAAAGACAGCGTGCCGCGTGGGATGCATTCTACGGTCCTGTGATCGATGATTTTTATCAGAAGAATCCGCAAGGAAAGGATTTGGCTAATTGGAAATTCCAACGTTATATGCGCGACTATATGAAAACAGTCAAATCACTGGATGATAATGTAGGACGTGTGCTCAATTATCTGGAAGAAAACGGGTTGCTGGATAATACATTAGTCGTCTATACATCAGACCAAGGATTTTATATGGGAGAGCACGGATGGTTTGACAAGCGTTTCATGTATGAGGAATCCATGCGTACTCCGTTGATAATGCGTTTGCCGAAAGGATTTGACAGGAAAGGTGATATAACTGAAATGGTACAGAATATAGACTATGCACCTACTTTCCTGGAACTGGCAGGTGTAAAAGTACCCGAAGATATTCAAGGCGAGTCTTTGTTACCTTTATTGAAAGGAAAGAAGCCTGCGGGCTGGCGTAAATCATTATATTATCATTTTTATGAATATCCTGCCGAACACATGGTGAAACGTCACTATGGAGTACGTACAGACCGTTATAAATTGATTCACTTCTACAATGACATTGATGCATGGGAACTTTATGACTTGGAAAAAGATCCTGCCGAGATGCACAATGTAATCAATGATCCTGCTTATAGTGAAGTATTGGCTGATATGCAGGTGGAGTTGAAGAAATTGCAAATCCAATATAACGATACAGACTTTGTAAAATAAAGACAATGAATAAGACATTCTTATTAAGTGTCATACTGGGAGTTTTATGCTTTCCGGTAAAGGCACAGACCTTGCCTGTACCTACACCGGTACAATTGCAATGGCAGCAGATGGAAACAACGGCATTTGTTCATTTTAGCGTGAATACTTATACGGATATGGAGTGGGGATATGGCAACGAGTCCCCTGCCATCTTTAATCCGACTAAGTTAGACTGTCGTCAATGGATACGGACTTGTAAAGAAGCGGGACTGAAAGGAGTGATCCTTACTGCCAAGCATCATGACGGGTTTTGTTTGTGGCCGTCGGCTTATACGGAATACAGTGTGAAGAATTCTCCATGGAAGAACGGAAAAGGCGATTTGGTACGCGAATTTGTGAATGCTTGCCATGAGTATGGGATGAAAGTGGGATTATACCTTTCTCCTTGGGATTGTAACCATCCTGATTATGGAAAACCGGAATACATCACTTACTTCCGCAATCAGTTGCGCGAATTGCTGACTAATTATGGGGAATTGTATGAGTTTTGGTTTGACGGCGCCAACGGGGGACGTGGTTATTATAGTACGGATTCCTTACATACCCGAAAGATTACCGCAGATTACTATCCATGGGAATCTTTGACAGAAATGGTATATGAATTGCAACCCAACTGTGTGGTGCATGGTGGAAGTGCACAGAACATCCGCTGGGTAGGCAATGAGGAAGGGTACGCTTTGGAAGAGCATTGGAGTACAGTGAGAAAGCCGGAATTCTATGATAAGGGGATACCAAATGGTAAACAGTGGATGCGCGGACATGCGGATGGTACGTTATGGATTCCTTCAGAAACTGATGTATCCATCCGTCCCGGTTGGTATTATCATGCTTCGGAAGACCATAAACTGAAATCATTGTCCCAATTGACTGACATTTATTATGAGAGTGTGGGACGTAACAGTTTGTTATTGCTTAATCTGACCCCCAATCAAGAAGGATTGATTCCTGAGCAGGATTCCTTGCGTTTGGTAGAATGGTATCGGCGATATACCTCTGAACTAAAGAAGAATCTCGTTAATCAGAAAATGAAAGTAACGGGCAAGAACCGTAAGAAGTTGAAATATACTTTGGATGGTAATCGAGGTACATATTGGGAAGCTGATACAAAAACGCCTGTACTGGAAGTGGATTTTGGAAAAGAATTAACTTTCAACCGTTTGTTATTGCAAGAGTTTATTGAGAAAGGGCAAAGAGTAAAGCAGTTTGTTGTAGAATATTTTGATAATGGGAATTGGCAGAAATTGGATGAACAGACTACTATCGGTTATAAACGGATTCTGCGTTTTCCCGAAGTCACTGCTTCACGTCTGCGAATACGGATAACAGATGCATGGGAGGCACCTTGTCTGGCAGAAATACAGGTCTTTAAAGCGGAAACTCCGCTGGATGCTCCTGTGATTACCAGAAATAAGAATGGAGAGGTGAAGTTGGTATGCAGCAATAAGGATGCTTCTATCTATTATACTACAGATGGTAAAGAGCCACAACCTGGTGTAAGCCCTCGTTACCAGTCGCCTGTTCCGGCAGACGGTGATCGGATTATTAAAGCGATAGCAGTGGACGGAAAGAAAAAGTCAACAACTGCTACGCGTACTTTTACCGGCAGTAAGGCTCATTGGAGTACCTTGCCTGATAAAGCCGGTATGCTTGTTTTTGATGAAACCAGCATACAACTTGGGTTGGAAAAGATGTGCTTGAGGTTGACTTGCAATCAGCAAAGGAAATGACCGGTATAAGCTATCTGCCTGATCAGCACGATGGGCTAATGGAATTGTTGTAAAATATATGATTGAGATCTCTTTGGATGGAATCCGATGGGAAGAGGCAGCCCGTGGAGAGTTTGCCAATATTCAGAACAATCCTGTAGAACAGCAGGTAATTTTCCGGCAGACGCATAAAGGACGCTACATCCGTTTCCATGCCTTGTCAACAGTGGATGGTCAAAAGAGCATGGGGGTAGCGGAATTAGACATTTTATTTTCTAAAAACTGATAAGTAATGAAAAAGTATAACTATGTAGGATGGTGTATGGCCGGTAGCCTTGGTTTGTCCGCTATGTCCGGACAGGCTGCACAACCGGAAAAAAAGCAACCGCATATCATCTTGATAATGACTGACCAACAACGTTGGGATGCATTGGGATGTGCGGGAAATGAAGCTGTGATTTCTCCAAATGTGGATCGCTTGGCAGCCGATGGGCATTTGTTTTGTAATGCCTATACGGCTGCTCCAAGCAGTACTCCGGCACGTGCGGGTATGCTGACGGGTATGTCTCCCTGGCATCATGGCTTGTTAGGATATGGACAGGTGGCGGAGCATTATCCTTATGAAATGCCGCAGATGTTGAAAGACTTGGGCTATCATACATTGGGAATAGGAAAGATGCATTGGCATCCGCAGAATGTGTTGCATGGATTCGAAGTGACTATTCTGGATGAAAGCGGACGTGTGGAGTCTCCTTATTTTATGAGTGATTATCGTAAATGGTTCAATACGCAGGCTTTCGGCCTGAATCCCGACAGTACAGGGGTGGAGTGGAATGCCCACGGAGCGAAAGCGTATGCTTTGCCCGAGCGCTTGCATCCTACCGTATGGACAGGAGACAGGGCAGTGGAGGCGATAAAAGGTTATTCTTCTGAACGGCCTTTGTTTTTGAAAGTGTCTTTTGCCCGTCCGCATAGTCCGTATGATCCTCCCCGGCGAATAGTGGATAAGTATGAGGGCAGAAAAATACCCGCTCCCGTTGTAGGTGACTGGTGTAAAGATCTGGCAATAGATACTCATCCCGAAAAAAATCCTGAAGCGGCTGTAGGAAACTATGGAGTGGAATATGCCCGGAATTCCCGTAAGTATTATTACGCTTCGGTTACTTTTATTGATGAGCAGGTAGGGCGCATTGTGGATGAACTGAAAAAGAAAGGAATGTATGACAATGCGCTGATATGCTTTGTTGCCGATCATGGCGATATGTTGGGAGATCATCATTTGTGGCGTAAAACGTATGCTTATGAAGGTTCGGCAGCTATTCCTTTTATTATAAAGTTACCCGAAAACATGAAAAGTAGCCTGAAACCCGGTGAAAAAATAGAGGCTCCGGTGGAGTTACGCGACTTGCTTCCTACTTTTCTGGCATTGAACGGCTGCCGGATTCCGGAAGAAATAGACGGTCTGTCTTTACTTCCTTTATTGGAAAAAGGGAAAGCTCCCTGGCGTGAATATATTGATATAGAACATTCCACCGCTTATTGGGCGGATAATTATTGGTGTGCTTTGACGGATGGGAAAATAAAGTATATCTGGTTTTTCCGTACAGGTGAGGAACAATTGTTCGATTTGTCAAAAGACCCATACGAATTGCATGATTTGTCAAAAGCCAAGGCTTCCGGAAAGACATTGGAAAAGATGCGGAAAGCGATGGCCGGACATTTGCAGGAAAGAGGGGAAGAGTGGGTGAAAGACGGCAAGTTGGTCATCCGCAATAAAAATCTTTTATATAGTCCGAATTATCCAACAAATAAAAAATAAACCATGAAGAAATTAATTCTAACCTTTTCATTTTTAGTGTTGTTATTCGGCACTTTGCAGGCATCGGTTTCCATTATCCCGATGCCGCAAAAGTGCATCGAAAAAAGAGGCAATTTTACGGTAAATGACAAAACTGTAATTACGTTGTCAGTAGATAACGAGGAGATGCGCAATGCCGTATCTTTCTGGAATGATTTGTTTGATACGGCTGCCGGGTTCTCATTGGAGGTCTCTTCCACTCCCCGTTCTTCCAATGTGATTCGTTGCCGGCTTAACACAGCTCTTCCCAATGAGGAATCATACAAGCTGACAGTCTCTTCATCTTCTATCCATATAGATGCCAAAACCCCTAAAGGCATTTTCTATGCTTTTCAAACTTTGCGCCAATTATTACCTTCTGCCATTGAAAGTGACAAGCAGGTGGCGGAAAAAATAAAATGGAACATCCCTTGTGTGGTGATAGAAGATTCGCCTGCATTCTCTTATCGCGGAGTGATGCTTGATGTTTCCCGCCACTTCATTCCTAAGGAAGATGTAAAGCGTCACATCGACTTGCTTGCTTTTCATAAATTGAACATCCTTCATTGGCATCTGACTGATGACCAGGGATGGCGTATCGAAATCAAGAAATATCCCAAACTGACTACCGTCGGAGGTTACCGTAAGAAAACGATTGTGGGATATATGTGGGACAATCCTACTGAATGGAATACCAAACGCTATGGTGGATTTTATACACAGGAAGATATCAAAGAAGTGGTGGCGTATGCCAAGAAGCGTTTTGTGGAAATTATTCCTGAGATAGAAATGCCGGGACATAGCGTGGCGGCACTGACTGCTTATCCTGAATATTCCTGTACCGGAGGACCTTTTGAGGTGGAAGGCCGTTGGGGTGTTTTCAATGACATTTATTGTACTAAGGAATCTACTTTTACCTTTATGCAGGATATTCTGGATGAGGTGGTGGAACTTTTCCCCTCCAGCTATATCCATTTAGGTGGGGATGAGGCCCCTCGTATCCGTTGGAAAAATTGTGTACACTGTCAGGAACGGATGAAGCAGGAACATTTGACAAAAGAGGCTGAATTACAGACTTATTTCATCAATCGAATTGAGAACTATCTGAATACCAAAGGAAAGAAAATTATCGGTTGGGATGAAATCTTGGAAGGAGGTATTCTGCAACGTGCTACCGTGATGTCATGGCGGGGAGAGAAAGGGGGAATTCATGCCGCGAAAGCCGGATATGATGTCATTATGTCTCCTAATATTTATATGTATTTCAATTGTCTTCAGTCTAAAGTCAATGAAAAGAAAATTGGAAATCCCAATCGGGTGATTACTTTGGAAAAAGTTTATAATTATCATCCGGTTCCCGAAGTCCTGAGTGCGGATGAGGCCAAACATATTAAAGGAGTACAGGCCAATTTGTGGACGGAGTATATGTCTGCGCTCGATGAGATGGAGTATATGCTTTATCCGCGTGTGGCAGCTTTGTCCGAGGTGGCGTGGAGCAAAAAGGAAAATAAGGATTATGGAAGATTCTGTACCCGTTTGGAGAGCATCCGACGGCATTATGATGTGTTAGGAGTAAATTATTGTAAGAAAATCAGTAATGAATGATCTGTTTGTGATGAATATGAAAAGAAAAATACTATTTGTTTGTCTCGCCTTCCTTGCTTTGTTGCAAGGGTGGGCGCAACATACCTGGCAGGCCGGTCCGGTCAATTTAGAACTTATTCAACGGGGCAATTCGGAGTTCCCTTCCGGTTTCTCCGCTTTCTCATTGAAAAATCGTTTTATTTGGTGTGGTTCGGCTATTCAGGCAGAGGAAGATGGAAAGTATTATTTATTTTATTCCGCTATGAAATCAGGACCGAAGTACCCTAGATTTATAGATGCTTGGTTGCTAGGTTCGATGATTGGAGTAGCTGTATCATACTCTCCTTATGGGGGATATAAGGATATAGGTATTGTCTATAACAAAGATGGATATCGTCCGGACAGCTGTTCATGGGATGCACAGTCGGTTCACAATCCGCATATCAAAAGATATAACGGAAAATACTATTTGTATTATTGTGCTACGGTGGATCCGGGTGGAAATGCTCATGTAAGGGAAAACTAAGCAGAAGAGACAGGCTCCAGCAAAATCAAAAGTTGGGGGTATTGTGCTTTAATTCCATAAAAGAATTACTGGAAGGTAAATTTTCATGTAATGAGCAACCTTTACTTGCTCCACGTACACGGGTGAAGCCTGATAATGTACTGGAACCCTCACCTGAAGGAACCGTAACCAAGCCTGATAATCTCATTTTAGTCAATCCGGCAGTGGTATATCATCCTTTGAAAAAGAAATATTATCTTTACTTTAAAGGGAATGTCTATGATCCTACTTGGCGTGGTGTGCATGGAGTGGCCATAGCCGATGCCCCCGAAGGCCCTTTTATTGTGCAGGATGACTATGTATTTGAGTTTGAAACAGGGGATAACCAGAAATTGAATGCGGAAGACCCGTTTGTATGGTATCACCGGAAAGACAATTGTTTCTATGCTGTTTTTAAAGATTTCACGGGAGGATTTACAAAAGGTAAGCCGGGATTGGCCATCATGTATGCTGAAGATGGTATACATTGGAAACTTCCTGAACATTCTTTGTTTATGAATAAAGAAATAATTCTAAAGAATGGAGAGCGGCTAGAGGTAGATCGGTTGGAACGTCCTCAGCTGTTATTGGATGAAAATGATGAACCGATTGTGCTTTATTCAGCTTGTTCCATTACTCCATTGAATATGAAACAGGATGGGAGCTCGTTCAATATCCAGATTCCAATTCTTCGAAATAAGTAAGAAGGATATGGTATAAAAGCAGTCCGGCATATGGATGAATATCTGTGCCGGACTGCTTTTTTATATTGTAACGGAAGAAATGGAACTTTTGATAAACCTTTCGGACACACGCTTGTTTATGATAAGTTCATGTTTTTGACATGAGTAACATAAATCTATTGCAAAGACTAATGAAAGAAAATAGACCTCCTTTTTTGCCATTTTCGCAATCTTGCTTTAACTATTTTAAAGTAAGGGGCTTTATTGGATTTTCGGAACTGTGTATCAGAACATTTCATCCTGATTCACAAAGATATATATGTCCCTATTTGTCCGATGCGCATATTTTGGAGTTCCGGCTTCCGGCGGCGACTATAGAGTGTGTTATCAATAAACAAGGTATATGCATTGAGGCTATCATGTTTACCGATTAGTAAGTGGTTTTGGTTTAATCTTCCTTTTTCATTTCTTAATAATTAAGCCAAAGTTTGAATGAAGAAAGTTTTTCTTCACTGATGGTGATTTGGACTTTGTAAGGAGGAAGGACACTGATTACTATCTTGCCATTAAAATAAGGTTCGGCACGGTCTATGGAAGCAATGCTGATAATAATCTAACGGTTGGCGCGAAAGAACTGTTCGGAGGCTAACTGCTCCATTTGTTTATTCAGAGACAGGTTGATTATGTGTTCTTGTCCTTTTTGGGTGACGGCAAAGGTTATTTTGTTTTCAGAATAGAAATAGGCAATGTCCGTTACTTGAAGAGACCAGAAAAGGCCGGCTCCATAAAAAATCATCTTCTATAATGATTGCGTTTAGTTTATTCATATGCTAAAGGTACTTTTATGGTAAACAAATTGTTTGCTTTGGTGACTTATCATGCTTTCGGCAGCACAGGAAGAAAGTAGTGCGGCAAGGGCTTAATAATGGCATGGAATGTACGTTAATTCTTCATGTTTTGTCTTTTAAGTTTGCGACAAAAGTAAAGATGGAAGGGAGAGCAGCTGGGAAAGAAAATGCTGAAGCCGGAAAAAGAAGATCGAAAAAAGGGAAAATGCATCCTGAATAATTTTATCAATGAAGTAAAAAAAGATTTATTCAGGCAACTTTTTATACAGAATAGCTGTTTTTATCAGTAAGATGATTAATTATAAACTCTAAAAACAAAGCGTAATGTATTTTATTTGGTACATTATTATCGGAATTATTGCTGGTTTTGTTGCCGGTAAGTTGATGAGGGGAGGGGGGTTCGATCTCTTTATTAATTTATTGGTTGGTATTGTTGGCGGTGTTCTGGGCGGCTGGGTATTCAGTTTGTTTGGTATTGCAGCAACAGGTATTATGGCAGTCTTGTAACCTCTATTGTGGGAGCTATATTTTTGTTGTGGATTGTTTCTTTGCTCAAGAGGTCTGATATTTCC
>ENA-OQJX01000591-OQJX01000591.1-human-gut-metagenome-genome-assembly--contig:-NODE-591-length-16768-cov-1.275464_pt1 | contig 16768 bp, 33 predicted proteins | sample MGYA00242615_ERZ504782 | MGnify/ENA primary metagenome ERZ504782 (study PRJEB26092, sample SAMD00036354) | human gut metagenome | host: Homo sapiens | study: EMG produced TPA metagenomics assembly of... | reverse complement strand
GAAAAAGACTAGAAAGGCAAAAAAAGAAGAAAGGCTAAAAAGTAGGCAAAAATGAATGCGGAGAAAACTACAGCATGAGTTGGAACAAAAGAAGCTGAAATCGCTGAATTAAAGCGTGGACAGGCACTATCTGAAATGACGAAAGAAGCTTCTAAAATGCTGACAGATGCAAATTTACCACACGATGATGATTTGCTTGGACTGATTGTTTCTGATGATGCAGACGCCACAAAACAAGCTGTAGCAGTCATCACTAACTTTGCTTCTTTGATTAAGAGAGAAAACGCAAGACAAACACCACCAAATGAAGGTGGACAATTTACAGCATCGAAAAATACTAAAGAAACCGTAGCTAAACTAGCTGCTAAAAATCGAATTATTAAATAGGAGGAAAACTTAATGAAAAAGAAACAACTTTTACCAATGAACTTGCAAATGTTTGCTCAAACATGGGATCCAGATAATGTCTTGGTATATGAAACGAAAGAGGGAAAAATTCCTGATAAATATAATACGCTCATTTTGAGTGAAGTTATGGAAAATTCTAAGATCATGACAGTTAGCAAAATACGAAGAAATGACTGACAAAGAAAAGAAATTTGAATACTTTGCAGAAGGGACCAGGCGACATACTGTGGGTGAAGGTGAAAAAATTAAAACGTCTAAACCTAAATGGATGCAAGCTACGATGACTGCAAAAAAACTCGGTGTCATTCTTCCGGTTTCTCGTGAATATTTAAATTATAAATTATCAGATTTCTTTGAAGAGATGCAGCCAAAAATTGCTGAAGCTTTCTATAAAAAATTTGATGCAGCTGCCTTATTAAATAAAGAAAACCCATTTCCTCAGTCACTAGACGGATCAGTTATTAGTGCGGGGAATGTGGTTGAAGGCGGATTGACTTATGATAATATCCTAGCCTTAGAAGATAAGTTAGCAGAAAATGAATTCGAACCTAATGCGTTTATTTCAAACCGGAAAAATCGTACAGAATTACGTTCTGCAGCTCAAACAGTCGGGTCAAATGTTGAGTTTATTTATGATCGCTCTGCTAATACAATTGACGGATTACCAGTAGTAGACCTTAAGTCTTTAGATAAAGGGACTCTTTACGCTGGAGACTTCAACTACATGTTTTATGGGATTCCATATAATATTTCATTTAAGATTTCTGAAGAAGCACAATTGTCTACTTTAACTAATGAAGATGGAACCCCAGTTAACTTGTTTGAACAAGAACTAATTGCTTTGCGTGCAACAATGGATGTTGGATTTATGATTGTAAAAGATGAAGCATTTGGGAAGATTTCCCCAAAAGCGTAACGCCTGCTACCGGTATTGTGCCAAATCAAAAGACATGGACCGGTAAAGTAGGCGATACTAAAACATTTACTATTTCAACTGTGCCTGCAGATGCTAGCGATGCAGCTGCTGTTGTTGCAGCTACTACAGCAACTTCAAGTGATGGAGCTATCGCAACAAGTGACCAAAAATGAAAATGGTGGTTTTGATGGAACGATTGCAGCAGAAGGGTCAGCAACATTCACATTTACTTCTGGAGAATTCACTACTTCAATCAATGTGACAGGTCAACCTGCTAGTTAGGAAGTAAAAATATGACGATTGCAGAGGATATTAAAAAACTTCTTAAAGGAACACTAGATGAAAAGCTTGAAGTTATTGAGCGAAGAACGAATGAACGTATGAAACCTTGTTAAATACGCAAGAAGTTCCTAAAGAATTTGAAACAGTTGTATATGAAGTGTCGTTGAAAAGATTCAATAGAATTGGTCAAGAAGGTATGCAGTCATATTCTCAAGAAGGTTTATCTATGGCTTTTCCTGATTCGGATTTTTCAGAGTATCAAAATGAGATTGACGAATTTAAGCGTAAAGATCAGGAAGAGTTGTACAAGCCAAATCGAGGGAGGTTTAAATTTATATGAGATTTACAGATGAAATTATATTTGTTAAACGTTCATCTGACTCTAAATATGATCCAGATCTCGGTGAGTGGGTTGAAGGCAAACCAGAAAGAACAAGAACAGAGGCAAACGTGACGGATATTGGCACTGATAGAAGTGTGACTATTTTTGGTAGTGTGGAAGAAGGGGCGAAGGTCATTAGGACGCAGCCTCTTTTTTCTATCCCTACATTTGACTATATCGAGATTGAAGGAAAGACTTGGCAACAAAAAACAGCTAGAAATCCAGCATATAGAAATAGTTTAATTGTGCAAGAGGTGGTTCTTGATGAAGGCACAACTTGAATATAAAGGAATCGATCAGCTGATGCGACATCTGAAAAAAGCAGCAACGCTTAATGACGTTCAAAAAGTCGTGAAAAGTAATACTGCTGAAATGACTGAACGAATGCAAAAAGGTGCACCAGTGGATACAGGTTACTTACGAAGATCAATAAACATGAATCTTTTAGAAGCTGGTTTAACTGGTATTGTAGGACCGACAGCAGACTATGCTCCTTATGTAGAATATGGAACTCGCTTTATGTCGGCCCAGCCTTATGTTAGACCAGCTTTTAATTATCAAAAAGTCAAATTTATGGCTGAAATGAAAGTTGGTGAATGATGATTAAGACAAGAGATCAGTCGATTTTTGATGAACTTTTTAAAATATCCCAAAACAAACTTGGATATAAAACATACGATTACAAAACTTTAGAGGATGTTGGTTATCCCTTTGTGGAATTTGAGAACACTCAGACCATCCATGAAGTAAATAAAACTGACATTAAAGGGTCTGTGATTGTGGTTTTATCCGTTTGGGGATTACAGAAGAAACGAAAGCAGGTGTCAGATATGGCATCTGCTCTTTTTAATGAAGCTAGATTGATAGAAGCCACAGAAGGCTATTATTGGGCTTTAAATTATCAAGCAAGTGGAATTCAAGTGATGGACGACACAACAACCAATACGCCCCTAAAACGAGCGGTTGTCACACTTGAATTTAGAATTAGATAGGAGGAAGAACATGGAAGCATTAAAAGGTATTGATGTCATTTTGCTTTATCGCTTATTGAAAAAGAAACTCAGGAAGCTGCTTGGAAAATGGCATTTCAAACAGAACATGAAAATGGATTATCAAGAGATTCAGACTCTACAGTGACAAAAGACGGAAACGTTCAAAGTTTAAGCCCGGTTGAATATGATTTTTCGGCTACTTCAATAGTTGCTAAAGGAGATTCTCATGTAGATGAAATGAAACAAGCCTTATTAAATGGCGATATCATTGAAATTTGGGAAATCAACAAAGCAGAACAGGGAACAGATGATAATGCAAATAAGTACAAAGCTACTTATTACCAAGCATATGTGTCTGAATTTACTCCATCGGCTGCTGCAGAGGATAACGTTGAATTAAGTTTATCATTTGCAGTAAATGGTGTTGGTCAAGATGGTTATGCAACCTTGACAGAAGATCAAGCTGCTGTCGTTCAATATACATTCAAAGATACCGTGAAAGTAACTTCGACAGGAGCATAAGAGGGCTTAGATGCTCTCTTTTTTATTTTAGGAGGATGAAAAACATTGAAATTAAAAATTAAAGGTAAAGAATATTCGTTTAAATTTGGCACTAAATTTGTACGTGAATTAGACAAAGTGATGCCTTTCATCGATGGAAATATGGAATTCGGAATGGGACTCTCAGCAAAAGTCTTACCGGAATTACGTTCTTATAATGTCAACACGTTGTCACGAGTCTTAGAAATAGCAAATAGAACAGAAGAAGAAACTATTACGTTGGATGAAATGGATGATTACATCGATGAAGTTAAAGACATCGAAAAATTGTTTGATGAAGTCCTAAAAGAATTGGCGGAGTCGAACGCGGGAAAGTTAGCGGTCCGAAACCTGAATCAGAAATTGAAAGAAGCGGAAAAACAACAAGCGGAATAGATTCTGCATTGGCATACGAACAAATTCTTATCAATTCTTTTCGATATTTGGGAATGACCAATATCTCAGATATCGAAAGAATGACGTTATATGAATACAACATTCGTATGACTGCAGCCCAGTTATCTTGGCTTGACAAAGAAAAGTTGATTCACGAATTAGCGTGGGCAAATCAGCAAGTCCAAGCGGAGAAAAAAGTAGGCAAAAAGACAGTTCCTGTATATCGATCCTTTGAAGAATTCTTCAATTATCAAAAAATCGAAGATTCAATCATGGGAGTTTCCGAACTTTCAAAACAAGATAAAAAATTCCAAAGCTTACTAACTAAAGCTAACTCTTGAGGAAAGGAGGAAAATCATGGAACAATTTTCTGTTGAAGCCTTATTAAAAGCCACAGATAGTGGATTTGTAAAGACTTTTAAAGATGCGCAAGATGCTGTTAAGACTTTTGAAGAGAAATCAAATAGTATGACAACCGCTGTAGGTAAAGTGATGCAAGGTACTGGTGCCGCAATGACAAAGTATATTACCACTCCTCTTATAGGAGTAGGCGTAGCAGCTGCTAAAGTTGGTGGCGACTTCGAAGAACAAATGAGTCGTGTAAAAGCTATATCAGGAGCAACAGGCGACACATTTGAACAGATGAAACAGCAAGCGATTGATCTAGGAGCAAAAACTGCTTTTAGCGCAAAAGAATCGGCTGCCGGCATGGAAAATCTTGCTTCTGCTGGATTTAGCGCACAAGAAATCATGAAAGCAATGCCGGGTCTTTTAGACTTAGCAGCTGTATCTGGAGGGGATGTGCTCTAGCTTCTGAAAATACTGCTACTGCTTTGAGAGGATTTGGTTTAGAAGCAAGTGAAGCAGGACATGTCGCTGATGTATTTGCTCGTGCTGCTGCGGACACCAATGCGGAAGTTGGAGACATGGGAGAAGCATTGAAGTATGTTGCTCCTGTAGCTAATTCAATGGGGATTTCTTTGGAAGAAACTGCAGCAGCTATTGGTATTATGAGTGACGCAGGCATTAAGGGTTCTCAAGCAGGTACAACGTTGCGAGGAGCATTGTCTAGGTTAGCAAGGCCAACAAAGGCTATGCAAGATACAATGGATAATTTAGGTGTTTCGTTTTATGATGCTGACGGTAAAATGAAACCTTTAAAAACTCAAGTAGAATTACTTAAAAAAGCTTTTGAAGCCTGACGCCTGAACAACAACAAAATGCTTTAGTAACACTATATGGGCAAGAATCATTATCAGGGATGATGGCTTTGATTGATAAAGGACCTGATACATTGGGCAAATTAACAAAATCTCTGAAAGATTCTGATGGTGCAGCTGACGATATGGCTCGGACCATGCAAGATAATATGAATTCTTCCATCGAGCAAATGTTTGGAGCTTTTGAGTCAGCAGCTATTGTAATTCAAAAGCTCCTAGCACCATCCATCAAAAAGTAGCAGATGTCATATCCGGCTTAGTAGAAAAATTTGTAAGTGCTCCAGAATCAACTCAAAGATTAGTAGTGGCCATAGGAGCAATCGCTATTGCAATTGGGCAGTATTGTATGCATTAGGACTGCTGGTTAAAGCGTTTCAAACCATGAAAGTGGGGTTAGGTGTATTAGGTAACGGAATCTCTTTGTTCAAGAAATTAGGTTCCGCCATAGGTTTTCTTACCAGTCCAGTCGGATTGGTTATAGCTGCGGTAGCACTACTTGTTGTAGGTTTCATCTATCTTTGGAATACGAGTGAAGATTTTAGAAACTTTTGGATTGGCTTATGGGAGGGAATCAAGTCTGCTGTAAGCTCGGCAGTAGAATGGATTCAGAATGCATGGAAATCTACAGGAGAATGGTTTAACAATTTATGGAAGTCCATTAAAGAAGGCGCAGACAATGTTTGGACTACAATTCAAGAAGCTCCTGGAAAAGCGGCAGATTGGATCAAAAACAAATGGACTGGGACAAAAGAATTTTTTTCGGGCATATGGAACGGTATCAAAGAAGCTGCTAGTTCTGCTTGGGAAGGAATTGTAAACATTTTAGCGCCATATGTTATTGCCATAAAAAATGTTTTTCAACCAATGATTGATTTCTTTACGAACCTATGGTCTCAAATTGGATCAATCGCAGGATCTGCATGGGAAATTATAAAAACTGCTGTAATGGGTCCAATTCTACTTTTGATTGATTTGATAACAGGCAATTTTAATCAGCTAAAAGAAGATGCTTCGATGCTGTGGACTACATTAACCACAAATATCCAAACATTATCACAACATTTGTAGATATAGTTGTTGGTTATTACACATCCTTAAAGGATACTGTTATAAATATCTGGAATGTGTTAGCTTCTACTATCAAAGATGTGTGGAATTCTTTTACTACATGGATCAAAGAGACAACTAACAATATTGTAAATAGTATTAAACAAGGATGGAGCAACCTAAAACAAGGGACAATCGATCTGTTTAACAATATGATTCAAGGAGCGAAAGATTTATGGAATTCTTTCAAAGCTTGGTTTATTAATCTAGTTATTGGAACTAAGGACAACATCATTCAGGGATGGGAAAACCTAAAACAAGGTACTATAGATACTTTCAACAATTTAGTAAATGGTGCTCAAGAGGCATGGGATAATTTAGTAAATGCTGTTAGTGATACGGTTGATAGAGTAACTGGCTGGTTTGATAACTTGAAAAATATCGATTTACTAGCAGCCGGAAAAGCCATCATGGATAGTTTCCTAGAAGGTTTACAAAATGCATGGAAATCTGTCCAAGATTTTGTTGGAGGCATTGGTGACTGGATTAGGGAACACAAAGGACCTATTCGATACGATAGAAAATTGTTAATCCCAGCTGGGCAAGCAATCATGAATGGACTAAACGCAGGTTTAACTAATGGTTTTGCCAGTGTCCAAAGCAATGTAGGAAACATGGCTAATATGATTGCAGATAGTTTTACTCGTACACCTGATATTGATCTTTCAGCGAATTTAAAAAATGCAAATAGAAATTTCACAGCACAAATAGAGCATAGTGTTAACTACGGCAAAAATAAACGTCCTGCAGTTTTCAATATTCGCTTAGGAAATCAAGTGTTTGAAGCGTTTGTTGAGGATATTTCAAACATTCAAGGTAAAAAGGCGGATATTAATTTATTGTTCTAGAAAGTGAGGGAAATATGATGGAGTGGCATAATCCAATGTATGAATTCAGTGACACGGTTAAAAACGACAGTCAGAAAACATGGATACCGACATCTGCATTAAATTATGATGGGAAGTTTATCGAGAATTATATAGAAGGGTACCAGACTTTATATGTGGAAGGTAGAGAAATGGTTTCTTTAGAGATTGAGAGCGAAGCGGTGAGCATAGGTGTTCGTATTAGTTCTCAAAGACTTCCAGAGAGGATTTTAACTATACATTTTAAATTAGAAGAAAAGAATCCTATTGAATTTCAACGAAGCTTTAATAAATTGATGAGGCTGCTTTACAGGGATAAAGATGTAGAAATTCACTTTAACGATGAGTTGGACATGTATTATTACGGAAGGTATCAGACCTGTGATAATATTCCAGGAAACGTTCATAGTGTAATATCTAGTTTCTTCTATAATTTGTTCTTGATCCCAGAAAATATACTCGTATATTTGAAACAAATGGCATAGTCGCAGAATATCTTCCGTATGAAGTAGCTCCGATTTCAATTAGTTTAAAGGCTAATAATGATGGAAGCTTAAGAATTACAAATGGCCGTCAAAATATTAGTATGACTAACTCAATGATAAAAAAAGGTGACTTTATCGAGATGGACATAGCTGAAGGAAAAGTTTTTGTGAATGGAGTGAATAAAACGAGAATTCTTGATCTTACCAGCTCATTTAAAAACTTTATGGTTAGAACTGGTGATCTAGTTAAGTGTGATAATGGCACTCCCTTAATACGATATAGAGGAGTGTGGCTGTAATGGACAAAGATGTTTATTTTTTCGACGATAGCCAAAAGCTTATTAAAATAGTAGGGGAAGATAAACTTTTTTCGGTAGTTCAAGAAAAGGAAATCACACCAAGTAAAGATGAGTTAATTAATGATAAGTTAGCAGTTAGCATGGAGTTTGATAACGAAATTAAAGAGTCAGCTTATATGGCGGTTCGTGAAAGCGAGTCGTCTTTTTCTATGTATAAAATTATCGGAATTGCTGATCCGGGTTCATTGTTGATATTTACTGGGATTAATTTTGGTCCTGATGAATTGGATGCTTATATCATTAATGATATTCGTCCGGCTAACGAGTTTTTTCAGAAAACCATCCAGAGAATCATAGATTTTACATTAGGTGAGTGGCGAGTTGGTCATTTAGATTCAACACTGCCAGCAGTTTCTATGACTTTTTACTACTGTAGTATCCGTGAAGCCTTAAAAAATCTACAAACGTTAGGATGCGAGATTGTTTTTAGGTGCAATCTAAGTGGAGAAGGAATCACGGATAAATGGATAGAAGTTTACAAGCAGATTGGCGAATACAGTAATGAGCGATATGAGTACGGTGATAAAGCTTGACAATTGAAAAAGAAGTAGATCGAAGTAACATCTATACTTCTCTAATCGGCCGCGGCGTGGTGAAGAGGTTGGAGATGGTTATGGTCGTCGAATTGAGTTTGATCAAGTATACTGGTCCAAATCAAAAGGGGATCCGTTAAACAAGCCTACTGGCCAGATATATTTGGAAATCCCTGAGATGACTGAAAAATATGGTATTCCTACTAAAAACGGAAAACGTCGTAAGCGTGAGAAGGTAATTATATTCGAAGACTGCGAAGATCCTGTTGAACTAATTCAGCTTACCTATCAAGAATTGGTTAACTGTTCACGTCCGCTAGTTCAATTTAAAGCAACTATTTTTGGAGCAGATAGTTTAGGTAATATTATACGTATTCATCGTGATGACCGCGGCTATCATTACGAGACTAGAATTTTCAGTGTGAAGATTGATCGATTAACAGGAAAAGTCGAAACTGGCTTAGGTGATAATTTAAATACTTCATCAACACGTCAAGCTTCAAATACTCAAACTGCCATACAGACCCTTGATGAGAAGAAGATGACCTTTTATGAGTCCACAGAAGTTTCTAAATGGCAGTCGGATATCATTCGCGGAGCAAAAGGTGGATCAATTATCATGATGAATCCTTGGGATACTGGTAAAGGCGAAGTCGTCAACCATATCAGATGGTTTGGATGAATGGGATAGTATTGATACTTCTAACCATTTTCTTGTAGCTAATTCGGAAGGGATTGGTTTTATTGATGGGAAATTCAATGAGTCAAATTTCAAAACGGCATGGACGATTGATGGAAACTTCAATGCCAATTATATCCAATCTGGACGTATTAGAGCAGATATTTTTGAAACTTCATTTAACGCTGTTGGTGATCAGCTCAAGTTAGTAAAAGGAGCTTTGCAAATTGTAAACAGCAATAAAAAAATCATGGAATTAACCAAAAAAGGGATGGAGTTCTGGAATACCAAAGAATCCATTGGCACAATTGGTACTACTGATTCTGCAGGCAATCCTTTTCCTGGCGCTTCAACTCCTACACCGTTAGAAGATAATTCGTTAGTCATTCGAACAAACGGCGATGGAAAATATATTCTCATTTCAACCAAAAGAAGGAAAAGGTTGGGTAATACTTGGGAATGGAACTTCTATATTATTTGGAAGTTTAAATCTACAGGAAAAGCTAAATGCCTTTGGTGATGCGGAATTTATGAAAAACGTCAATATTCGCGGAAAACTCACAATTAACGGACAAGAAGTATTCCCTGGTCAAGGCGGAAGTGGAAATAATGATGGCGGTAGTTGGAATGGCATGTACCCACCAGAGGTTACCAGTCAAGCAGACAAATTTGCTTGGGAATTATGGGTCATGCTTCTTTCTAGAGGGTATTCCAAAGCATCCATTGCTGGAATCCTTGGAAATGTTCAAGGAGAAGCCGGTGCTGCAATGAATCCAGATATTGCACAAGTCGGCGGTCCAGCTTATGGAATCGTTCAATGGATGGTTCGGCATATCCTTTGGTTCCTCCAGCAACATGGGATGGCAGGACTTATGTTCAAAACCTGATGAGAGCCGCAGGAATTACAGAAGATTATCGAACAATGTCAGCTCAAGGGAAGTTATTAGATTGGACAATGTATAACGGTCAATGGTTAGGAATTGTTCAACCGGCAAGTGTTTCTGGATTTAAAGCAATGACTGATCCAGCAGCTGCTGCTTATACTTTTGAACGAAATTATGAAAGACCAGCCACAACTCATCCAGAAAGACAAGGATGGGCAGTTAATTGGTATAACAAATTCAAAGACCTTCAAATCCCATCTGCTGGCAGTATTCTCAGTACAGCCAAAAGCTTGATGGGTTATTTCCATTACTCGCAACCGTTACGTTGGAATTTTGGTAGCGTCGAGAATCCTGATCGTAATGGATATGCTGACTGTTCTTGTTTTTGTTTGGTTAGCTTTGACAAAAGCGGGATATAAAACCGCAACACGTGGAACTCTGTGGTATACAGGCTCAATGTCTGCAGATGCAAGAGGAGCACGTCAGTATCTTACTGAAATATCCCCAAATGAAGCGAAAGCCGGAGATATCATCATTGTTAATTTAGGTGCAGGTGCTGGTAATGATGGACATACCGCTATTTTAGCAGAGGATTGGAAGGGATATAGCACTTCTATTGTTGAAATGGGTGGCATGAATTCCAATGGTGTTGGTATCGGTCGCGTCGATTGGTCCTTCGGGTATTTATTAAATGGCGGCGATGTTTGTCTCGCCAGAGCGAAGAAATAGAGGTGATTTTGTGATCGAAGAAAAAGGATTAAATCATTTGAAAAGTTTGTTGAATCAACCTATCGGAAACCATCAATGTTATGCATTATCTGCGGAATATGCCGGTGTGATGATTGGTCCTGACATGGGGGCAGGTACACAATACGAGATCAAAGTACGTCACGGCAATGTATTTTCTGCTGCTGAAATTGGACGAGCTACCCATGGGCATTGTATTTATGGACGGTTATTGTTCATCCCGAGTATGACCAACTAGTTGTTGGCTCAATTATCAATTGGGAAAGAAACGCAAAAATCAGTGATACATTTGAAAGCCATGAATATTACGGCCACACAGGTGTAATCAAAGGTCTAGAAAATGGGCGTATTCAAACCTATGAACAAAATGCAGAATCAGGTGGAATTGTGGCGGAATATGATCGTGAATTCTTCGGATCTGGTCAGATAGCTTCTATTTGTATCCCACCTGATTTTGAGAAAGGAGTGGTAATTAATGGCAAAGTGGAACGTAGTACTCAGCACAACTGAACCTTATAACTATGTCGGTATGATTCAGGTACGGCAAGGTAATAAGAATTCAGAAGTTATGGAAGCAACCATCACTGAAAATGGAATGCCCTATGATCTAACTGGTTGTAAAGTCTATTTTGAATCAGTTGTCGGAGACAAATACCCAGTTCAATTAGGTACTAAAGTCATTGATGCAAAAAAAGGAAAAATTCAGTACACATTTGATCAATATTCGATGCAATGCCTACATCGCCAAACAGCAGATTTATCATTTATAAAGAGGATGAGTTAATTGCTACGACGCAAGATTTCTCTTATTTTGTGATTAAAGCCGTCTCAAAAACAGAGGGTGAAATGGGATCGTATTGGCAGACAGTCGAAGATTTAATTGCGGATATGACAGCTTTTATCAATGAAAACAAAGGCGACTTCACAGATTGGATGAATGCACGCAAAAAAGAATTTGAACAATGGCGACAAGATCAACAAAATACATTTAAAGCATGGAGAGAAGGACAAGAAACCGATTATTTAAAATGGTTTGAATCAATCAAAGATATTTTGAAGTCTATCGATCCAGGTGGAGTAATGTTAGCCGAATTAATGGATGCACGTGTTGATATTCAAGGAGTTCGTCAAGCGTCTATTTCAGAGCGCTTGCTGGCAGATATGGATTATCTATATCAGAAATTACGAGCACACTTTCACGATTGAATACGGTGAGATTGAAGTGACTGATATTTTACAGGATGATCTCTTTTCAGATAATCACGAAGTCGAAAAAGTTGGAACTGTAGAATTCCCGATTGAAGAAGGAGCCTTGATCATCGCAACCGTTGATGATCCAAAGCAAAATGTGTTCACTCTTGAGAAAGTAGGGGTGATCTAATGGCTAAAACTAAACGAATGATGGAAACGGATGAAAAAACAGGTGTACAACGCCAATTCTTTCCAATCACACATGCTTCCGCAGTTCTTGGGTTAGAAGAAATAATAGCAGGAGAAGCAACAGTTTTATCTGTTAATGGAAAAGTTGGAGCCGTCGTCATTACTAAAGAAGATTTGGGATTAGAGAATGTTCTCACAGAATTACCCTATGCAAGTGAAGAAGATGACGGCATTATCACGGCAGAAATGTATCAAAAAATTTTAAACAGTGGAGAAGGTGACTACGTGTTGCCAGTTGCCACTATCGACCGTTTGGGTGGCATAAAAGTTGGTGAATTATTGACGATTGATGAGACAGGGAAAGTCTCTGCAGTCAGACAATCTGATGTCAATTTTTCGCTGGAGTTAAAAGAAAAACTCGATTCACTGAAAAATTACACTGCAGGAGAAAACATCACTATTGATGAAGATGGAAAATAAATGCAGATGTGACTGGTTTTTATGTTCTACCTACTGCCTCTGAATTTGTAAAAGGTGGTATTCGCGTTGGGGAAGGTTTAACGATGACTGATGATGTGTTATCGGCCGATAAGCAATTCAACTATACTGCCGGAGCTAATATCAGTATTTCAAATACAGGGGTAATCAGTGCTACTGGCGGTGGTGAAGGTAGCGGAGTTAATCAAGAATATGTTGATCAAAAATGAGTGAAGCATATCAAAATGCACAAGCTTATACAGATTCAAAAATACCAAATTTTATATTTGAAAAGGTGGGAGAAGCAAATGGTTGATATTGTTCAATTAAAAGAAGACGGAGTTGCCAAATATTTAAAAACTCATGCGGATGCTATAGATGGTGTCGATGGTAAGTTAGTAAGGGCAACTGGGAATGAAACAATTTTAGGTGCTAAAAACTTTCGTGATGGATTACAGTTCAATGGATTGCCTGTGCAAGCAGGTATGATCGAGCGAGCTATCACACTAGCTGATCGAAGTGATACAACAAACGTAACTGATGTGAATGGAAAAATAATCAGAATCGGAAACATCGTATTTCTTACTTTTAATTTTAAATGTGGCACATGGCCCGAAGGATCAGAAACTCGTTGGATTTTAAAAATCCCGGACGGTTTCAAACGTGATCAAGGCTATCCAGCGCAAACCGCGCTTTCACTAGTTAGAAATGCAAGTCAGCCAGCGGATGCACGTGCATTCATTGATCAAAGTAGCATCATACAAGCCAAATCAGGTTCAGGTAGTTCATATATTTCAGGTATGTGGATCACTCGAGATCCTTGGCCGGCTTAACAGATTACTAATTGGAGGAAGAGTAAAATGAAAACAATATATAAAGTATTGTATCCAATGGGATATGAAGAACATCAAGTAGAAGATAACTTTCCAACATCTTTACCATTTGTCGAAGTTCCGCCTATTTTGTTTGAAAAGAAGGAAGATGAAACGGATGAAGGTTTCGGAAGAAGACAACAGTCGCAATTTTTTAACTTCACTGAAAATAAGTGGGAAGAAGCAGTTAACACAAAATTATTCTAAAAAATTAGAACTACTAGAAAATTTATCTATAGTTACAGGTAGATAATACTGCATTGAAAAAATCAAATGAAGAGTTAACGGAAAAAGCAGATTCGATGGCGCAGTTGAACGCCAAACTGATGCTTAATGATTAACAATTAATAAAAAAATTGAAGTAATAGAAAAACAAATTGGAGGTGCTTCATAATGTTTAGTTTTAGCGATGTAAAAATGATGTACGATTGGGGCTGTTTTACTGACGATCAAGTTCGTGAATTTGTTCCACTCTGCATCACAGAAGATGAAGCAGATAAAATTATTAGCAAAGAAGAGAGCGCATCTTAAGTGATGTGCTTTTTATTTTGATTCAAGGAGTTGTCACATGATTAATTTAGGGGAATGGGGAGCGATAGCAGGATCAATAACCGCTATCGTTTCTTTGATTTTATTAGTAATTAGACCGATTACTGCATCTTTCTCGAAGATTACTGAGACTCTTTCAAAAGTAAGCCGAAATTTAGATTTACTGACTAAAGATTTAGAATCGAGCAAATCTGATCGGCTTACGATTCATGAAGAATTGAAGAAACATGATGAAAGATTAGATAAGCATGCAGAAAAATTGGTGGAACACACGCAACAAATTAAAACTTTATTTAGAGAAAGATCTCGGTAAAAAAGAAAAGGAGTTGAGAAGAAATGATTTTACCCGATAAGTATTATCAAGTTATTAAATGGACAGTTTTAACAGTATTGCCAGCTGCATCTGTATTAGTTGCAACACTAGGCAAAGCATATGGATGGAATGGAACAGATATGACAGTTCTGACTATCAATGCGGCAACAACATTTTTAGGCGTTATCACTGGTGTGTCTGCATATAACAACTCAAAAAATAGGAGGAAACAAATGAAAAGAAAATTATATTACTGCGATGAGCCTATTAATGGCTCTTTTTTTATTGCCAATTAACGGGTTCGCTATACGATCAACAATGAATTTAATTTGGGCCAAACGAAGGCGATTCTAGGATGGCTTATCAAAACTATATTCTGATCCATGAAACTGCGACACTTGCTCCTGCGCGTAATGTAGCAGCTAATATGAAGAATAATTATAATGGTATTAGGCCTTATACAACTGATGTTGTTGGAGATGGAGGGATTGTTTACCGAGTAGGAGAACCAGGCTATGTTTCTTGGGGTGCACTGAATGCGAATCCATATGCTCCGGCACAAATTGAATTACAGCATACCTACGATCGCGGCTTGTTTGAAAAGAATTATCGAGCTTACGTTGATTTGATTCGTGATTACTGTAAACAGTTTAATATTCCAATGACGTTAGATACTCCATATCCAAATAAAGGTGTTAAATCACATTTATGGGTAACGAACACTTATGGCGGAGATCACACCGACCCTTATGGATACTTATCAGAAATGGGTATAAGTAAGGAAAAACTGGCTTACGATTTAGCTCATGGTTTTACAGATAAAAATCCAACAACTTCTGAGAACAAGCCTGTCATTGATCCAACCCGAGCAGGTGCTGCAAATCCTACGTTGACAGATGGAACAAATTACGCCCACATTGATCAGTTCGGAGAAATCGAAAACGCAAACTTGCATGTAGCTGGATGGCACATTGCTAATTATAAATACGAGTATATTTTCATTATGGATTACAATACTGGAAAAGAATTAGCTCGAGTAAGAGCTGATGGAATTTATAGACCAGATGTAAATCAAGCTTATAATACTTCTGGAAACGTTGGTTATCATGTATCTTTCAATATGCGTAATTTTCCTAATAAGAAAGTCTATGTCATGATGCGTGCAGCGAATGATCCAGAAGGGAACACTAAAGGCGGTGCGCAAGATTTTCATGACAAGCGTTGGTATTTAAATATTCCGCAACGATAAAAAAATAGCCCCTCGATGAGGGGCAGTACATATTGTGATAACCCAAAGGTTTATTGATTGGTTCGAATGTTATTAAAAAATAAAATACAAAAAAACATACCCGAATTTCATACCCGAAAACAAAAAAATGTCATCACGTACACTCTTTTCGAAACTACCGAAGTAGCCAAGAATGTACTGATGACGTGGGTTTGGCACCCAATGGGCCGTGAGGGCTCGAACCCGCGACCCGCTGATTAAGAGTCAGCTGCTCTACCAACTGAGCTAACGGCCCATACAAAAAGTACTTAATAATAGTAGCACTAAGAATTTTAAAATGCAAGACTACATTTAAAAGAAAATCAGAAAAATCTTTACTTCCTTATAGGAAATCATTCATAGATTATTCACATTTGCTCGTTATTATATAAGCATACCAACAAACAAAGTTCTTGCAAGAGAACAAACCCTAACACTTTTTTCATTTTTTACTCCTTTCCCGCCGTCTCCCCGGCGGGTCTCCTGTTCTTAACGATAAAAGACAAGAAGGCTTGGCCTTCTTGTTTTTTTGCTTTTATAAAATTCCATTAATTAAATCATCTAGTTCAAATAACTAGATTGAATGTTTATGGTAACTTTGGTATCATGTTAATGAAATGAAAAAAGGAGCGATTACGATGGAAAAAATGCGTCAGCAATTAATGGAGTGGGGAAAAGAACTGGAAACATTCCGTCTGCCTCACTGGGAAGAGCTCCCCGACCTAGAACTTTATATGGATCAAGTCAGAACGTTAGTTGATCGTTATCTTTCACCTGTGATACAAGGAGAAAAGCATCCATTGCTAACCTCCTCTATGGTAAACAACTACGTTAAACTGGGTTTGATACCAGCACCAGTTAAAAAAAGATACAACAAAGAACATGTAGCATTTTTACTTGCAATCACTACATTGAAACAAGTATTGACTATTCCTGAAATCAAAGAAGGAATATTGTTCCAAGGAAAAACAGTGGGGATTCGTGAAGCTTATAATCTATTCTGTGATGAACAAGAAGCAGCTGTATGGATGGTCAGCCAATTAGCACAAGGCAAATCCCATCCCCAAAAATTCCGACTCAGGCGACCCTGTAGAATATATTGCCTGTAAGTAAG
>ENA-OQJX01000590-OQJX01000590.1-human-gut-metagenome-genome-assembly--contig:-NODE-590-length-16788-cov-2.172859_pt1 | contig 16788 bp, 24 predicted proteins | sample MGYA00242615_ERZ504782 | MGnify/ENA primary metagenome ERZ504782 (study PRJEB26092, sample SAMD00036354) | human gut metagenome | host: Homo sapiens | study: EMG produced TPA metagenomics assembly of... | reverse complement strand
TTGTTTATAGATTCATGGAGCAATGAAATTGATGAAAGATTGAAGAAATAGATGTCTTAAGTATTGAGGTTTTAAATGTCATGCTCTTGCAGAATCTAAATACCATAAATTAGGGTTATCGTTTAAAGGTTATGTACCTTCTGAAAAGTATTATTCTGATTTTGTTAATGCTTTATTAATGGTGGGAATTGAACTAAAAAGGTTGCATTATAATATTTTAAAGTATAGGTTTCAAAGGGGGGTATAATAAGTTATTGATGTTATGCGAAAGAATTATGAAATAGCTTAGAAATTAAAGTATCTAATTATCGAATTGTAGTATCTGAGTTAATATAGTATGGATAAAAGAATAGCTTGTATTGTTGTTACCTATAATAGGAAAGAACTACTTTTTAATTGTATTCAACATATATGTAATCAGTCCTATAGACCTGAAACTATTTATGTTATTGACAATGCTTCTACAGATGGGACATTGGAAATGGCTGATAAAATGAAAAAAATAGCACAAGGATTGAATTTTAAATATGTACGATTAGAAAAGAATTTAGGAGGTGCTGGTGGTTTTTATACAGGTTTAAAAATGGCACATGAAAGTGGAAAATTTGATGCTTATTGGGTCATGGACGATGATGGAATACCCGAAAAGAATTGTCTTAAACAATTGTTGCAGTATTATCCTCAGTATGATTTTTTGTCTCCAATGGTTCTTTCTGTTGATGATCACAGTAAGTTGGCTTTTAATTATCATGGGAGATTTGAATCAGATGAATTGATTGCTACATTTGGGAATGTAGTACCAGAATATTCTTGTCCTTTTAATGGTATTTTATTATCAAGAAAACTTGTAGATAAGATAGGCTATCCTATACCTCAATTATTCATTTGGGGGGATGAAAGAAATTATACATTAAGAGCAAAAGATTCTGGAGCTGTTATAGTTACAATAACTTCTGCTATTCATTACCATCCTAGTGATAAAATGACTTTTTCACGAACCTTATTTAATAAGTCAATAGTTACGGTTCCCAATAAGTGGAAAGGTTATTGTTATTGGCGAAATACGGTATTTAACGGTAAAGGACGGATGAGTTTGAAGAACTATTTTTCTTTTTATGTTTATAATGCTTATTATTATTTATTTATAGCTAAGGATTGGGGATGGTTTCGATGTTTTAATGAAGCCTTTTTTTCGGGATTTAAGAAATGTCCAGATGAAGGATTTAGAAAATATATGCCTTAAGTCTATTGTAAAATACTGTTTTTTGTAATAATTTATAACTAGAGGGCGAATCATGACATTTTATGATATTGAATATATAATTATTATTGTAGTTTTAATCTCTGTGTTTTTTATAGGTCTGAAGTCTAGAAGTATAGAATATGATAAATTGTATTTACCATTTGTAATAGATAAACAAATGGCAGTTGCATTAAAAGGACTTGCATGTGTTCTTATTTTGCTAGGGCATTGGGGACAGAGAAAATTTGATGTTGATATGCCCTGGGGAGTTAGTAAAGTGGTTTGGAATACTACAGCTAACATAGGTTTAGTTTGGTTTATGTTTTTTTCTGGATATGGAATGTCTTTGAAAAAAGGTACAGAAGAGGTCGGGTTAGATAGGTGGTGGCATAGGATGAAAAAAATATATGTTCCTCTTTTTTTTGTTTCTGTTATTTCTGTAGTATTGTATGTCATTCTTGCCCGATTGTTTTCAATTGGAGAAATAAAGCAGCTATGGATACCCGAAACGTATTCATCAATTGCATAATTTTTCGATGTCTGATATGTTGTCAATAATAAAAACATGTTAGGCTGGGGGATTGGTATGTAGCTTGTATATTAATGTTTTATACAATTTTTATTTTGCAGTTTATATATCGTGTAAATATAAATTAAATACTACCATTCTTTTAGCGATATTTTTTTGTATTTATTATATATGGGCATATTTTTATTATGGTCCGTTAGAAGGTCACTATTATAGGTATGTATGGGCTTTTTTATTTGGGCATGCAGTGGCAAAGAGAACAAAAGTATCATGGATAGTGGTAGTCGTTTCTTTGTTTACATGGTATTGTGAGGGTAAAATACTTTGGGCGTGTTTTATAATAGGTATTGCAATTTTATTTTTATGTTCATATTTGAATTTAAAATATGAAATGCAAAGCAAATGTTTGCTGTTTTTAGGTGGCATTTCATACTTCTATTACTTGTCCCATATAAGTAGGATATGTTTTTATAACGTATATGCAGATAGATAGTATCATTGTATGGTGTATACTTACAACTTTAATAGCATACTTGTTTAATAAAGCCTATTTTTATGTAGTGAAATAATATTATCTTTTTTCCTTTATATGGAATTAAATGAACAGACGAATTCTTGGATTGATGAACAGTCATACAAAGATGAGTTTGAACGTGTGGAACAATTTAAGAAAAGAAATGAGTTTATAAATATGAAGATACTTTGGTTGAGTGGTAATCCTGCATTGTATAAGCGTAAATCTATGATAGACGGTGGGTGGATAGGAACTTTGCAAAAAGAAATTGTAAAAGAGAATATAGACTTAGCTATTGCTTTTCCTTACTTGAAAGATGATAGTTCATCTGAAGAAGATGGCGTAAAATATTATCCTATGTATTTGCCTAAGTGGAAAAAGAGAATTTGGTACTTTAATCAAAAGAAAGTGAATGGCTTTTTTCTACATAAAATAAAGCAGATTATTGGTGATTTCAGACCGGATATTATACATTGTTGGGGAAGTGAACTTTGTTATGGTCTGATAGCTCAGTATATAAGTATACCTGTGGTAATGCATATTCAGGGAATCATCAATCCCATTTATCAAGCATTTCGTCCGGCTGGTATGGACGGATTTTCAATATTGAAAGCTTCTGATTATAATTTGTTGAAATATTATAAACTTTATTGCCGTGCGAATGTGGTTATGAAACATCAAGCTACAAGAGAAAGGGATATGCTGAAACATATCAAGTATTTCATTGGAAGAACTGAATGGGATAGACAAGTGACTCGACTCATGTCTCCGGAATCTACTTATTATTATGCTCGGAAGCCTTACGCACCCATATAACAAATTCTCCTAAATGGACATGTAATTCAAAACGTAAGTTGATAATTTCTTCAACTATTTTACCTCCCTTATATAAAGGAGCTGATGTAATATTAAGAACTGCTAGTATTTTAAAGACCTCGTATAAAGGTGATTTTGAATGGAATATTTATGGAATGAATAGTATACATCTACAAGAGAAATTTACGGGTATAAAGAGCGGACAGGTAAATGTGTTTTGTAGAGGAAAGGTGGGGCCGGACATCCTATCAGAAAAGTTATTAAAGTCAGATGTTTTCGTTCATCCGAGCTATATAGATAATAGTCCTAATAGCGTTTGTGAAGCACAATATTTAGGTGTGCCAGTGATTGCAACGTATGTTGGTGGAATTCCCTCATTAATAGCAGATGGTGCTGGTTTGCTAGTACCTGCTAACGATGTATATCAGACCGCATGGAACATTATTCGTTTGAAAAAGGATATTGATTTAGCAGAATCTATAAGTGAGAAAGAAATTACACTAGCAGAAAAAAGGCATAACCTGAAAACTATAGTAAATGATTTATTGGGGGTTTATGAACAGATAAAAAGAAAAAATACAGATGAAATATGATGTTGTAATTCCTGTAGCAGGAAAAGATATAGGGTTTATATCTAAAGTTGTTAAATATATAAGGCAATGTTTTAATGATGCGGATGTTGTGTATATCATAACTAGTGTTAGATATATTGACAAACTTGTAAATTTGTTAAAACGATATGAGCGATGTATTGTACTTGATGAAAATACACTTATTCCTGGCTTGACTTTTGATAAGCTAACAAAATTATTGCGTTTGCATAAAGAGGGCTTATCAACAGGGTGGTTTTTCCAGCAGTTTTTAAAATTAGGTTTTGCAAAGACAAAATATGCAGGTGAATATTACTTGACTTGGGATGCTGATACTTTACCTCTTTCTCATATTGAATTTTTTGATGGGAACCATCCATATTTTACTCGAAAATATGAGTATAATGAGAATTATTTTTTTACAATAGAAAGAATACTGGGAATGCAAAAAAAAACAAACTTTTCTTTTATAGCAGAGCATATGATGTTCAATTCAAGAATAGTGAAGCAAATGCTTGGCGAGATAGAAGGAGCTCCTGTTGATGGTGATAGTTGGTATGAGAAAATAATAAATGCGGGAAACTATGAATCTGTGCTACCTACGTTTTCGGAATTTGAGACCTATGGAACCTATGTAATGTATAACTATCCGGATTTTTATCATATACGTCAGTTGAATACTTTCCGATGCGGTGGTTATATACAAGGTTATAATATTACAGATGCTAAGCTTCAAGAGATTTCATTTGATACAGATACAATATCTTTTGAAATACGTCACGAGCCTCTTTTCCCGTATAATTTATTTAATAAAATAGTATTATTGAAAATGAAGATAGCAAAGGCTAAAAATCGTTCTTTAATGGGGAATCTTGAGAAAGTTGTGAAACTGATAAAAAATAAGTGTTGGGGTAATAAATCTCAAGAAGAATATTTGGAAAAAATTACTCGGATAAAAAAATAAGCGTATTTTTATTATTAAAAGAGGATCTTCATATTAAGATGTCGCTCTTTATGTTTGGTTTTGAGCAATATAACTATTAGATAAAAATTATATATGTTAGAAACTAAGATTTCGTATCAATATGAAAAATGGGATTATTTTGTAGTACTGACTTTTGTATTAACAACAGGAACTATTATTTGGTTCATTACTTGTCTCCAGGACTTTCTTTATCTTTTTATTTCTAATTGCAAACTATTAATTTGTTAGTTAGAGATAGAAAAATTAGGCTAGTTAGGAATCTTTCTTTCTATTATTGTATTTATATATTATAATAGCTTTGTTGGGAGGAGTTCTTTTTTATAGTCATTACGTGGAAAATGCAACAATCGGATATTTAATTTCTGCAATATCTTCATATTTGATAATTTCCACTTACAGTTTTGTGTACTTTAAGAAAATATTAACCAATGTGGTGTTTTATATTACATTGATTGGAGAATTAGTCTTTATTTTGTCTGAATTTGATTTATTGCCTTTGCAAAGTATTGTTATAGCAGGTGATGTTAAAATTATTTTTTATGGGTATTCATTAGGTTGGCCTAATTTATTTCATAGATTTGCAGGGCTTTGGCATGAACCTGGAGCGTGCCAAATAATTTTGAATACTGTTATTTGTTTGCATTATCATGAGTTTGTAACATGGACATGGCAGAAAAATCAATTGTTGAAAATGATAATTATAATAATAGGAGTATTGTTAACTCAGTCTACGGGTGGCTATTTCGTTTTTATGTTATTTATGCTAAATGTAATGTTTGGTGTGAAATTTAAATATAAGCATGCCATGTTTCTTAAATTATTGTTATTCATTTTAGGAGGGGTTATTATTTGGCATTTGTATCATTCACCTATAATACAAGAAAAAATATTTAGTGATGAAAATGGTAATGAAAGCATGTCAAAAATTCAAAGGACTACTGAAAATTTAGCAATGTTTCAAATGTTTTTAGAAAGACCTATATGGGGGTGGGGATTGGGAACACATGAGCAAATTGAAATGTTTGACAAGTTAGATAATGGGGGATGTAGTAATGGTGTATTGTATATGTTATGTTCTTGGGGAGTAGTATGGTTTTTTCCATTTTTATGGATGGTGTATAGAAATATGAAACAAATGTATGGACATTTCTTTATGATAATGCTTCTTGCGTTTTTTTTGATGCAAAGTAATGAAAGATATTTAGAGTTTCCTATGTCATTCATTTTTGTATTTCAATTTAAAAGAGAGGGTATATATGGATAAGAGTTCTTTGAAAATATCAATTATTACTGTATGCTTTAATGCGTCTAATACGATTGAAGAAACTATAATATCTGTTGTAAAGCAAACTTACAAGAATATTGAATATATTATAATTGATGGAGGAAGTTCTGATCAGACAAATAATATAATAGATAATATAGTGAATTTATTTCTTACTATTGTTCCGAACCTGATGATGGAATTTATGATGCAATGAATAAAGGACTAGAATATGTCACAGGTGATTATGTTCTTTTTTTAGGTGCGGATGATCATCTGATTTCTTATTCGGTAATTGAACAAGTATGTAACAAAATATTGTTATATAATGAAGAAAAAGTTTTTTATGGAGATGTCTTTAGGCCTATTTTAAATGATATTTACTGCAATAGATTCACCAAAATTAAATTAGCTGTAAAAAATATTCCTCATCAAGGAGTGTTCTATCCTAGGTGTGTTTATAAAAGATACAAGTATGATTTAAAATATAACTTGTTTGCGGATTATTATTATAATATTTCATTATTTTCAAGAATAGGATTTGAATATTTGGGATTGACGATTTCATATTTTAATGATTTAGGTAGTTCGGCAAGATTAAACGATTTGAATTTTGAAAAAGATGAAAAGAAAATAAAAATCTCAAAGTTAGGATATTTACCTTTTTTATATTCTGAGCTATACCATTTTTTGCGTAATCTAATAAAAAAATGAAAATAAGTGTTTGTTTAGCGACTTTTAATGGTGAGAAGTATCTGCAACAACAAATTGAATCAATACTGATTCAAATTGGGAGATAATGATGAGTTGATAATTTCAGATGATGGAAGTTCAGATCAAACCTTAAATATCATAGAATCGTTTTCCGATAAGCGTATTCATATTTTTCACAATAAGATGAACCATGGGTTTATTGGAAATTTTGAGAATGCTTTGCGCATAGCAACGGGAGACTATATATTCTTATCTGATCAAGATGATGTTTGGTCTTCTGATAAATTGCGGATCTCTTTACAAGCACTGGAAAAAGCGGATTTAATAGTTCATGATGCTGAGATGATAGATGGAATGGGAAATAGTTTAGGAAAAAATTATTATTCTATGATGCACTCTGGTACAGGATTTTTGCGTAATTGGTTGTATACAAGATTTCTAGGGTGTTGTATGGCGTTTAATAGAAAAGTTCTTAATGCCTGCTTGCCATTTCCTAAATATATAACAGGTCATGATTATTGGATTGGTATGTATGCGTTACTGAAATTTAGAGTTCGTTTTATTCCTGAAAGATTGGTGTATTATCGGAGGCATGGTAATAATGTTTCATCTTCTAGTGAAAAATCGAAAAATACAATGGGCATATAAAATTATAATAAAACGTTTGGGAATAATATGGGCGTTGATAAATAAATAGGAATGCATTGTACTTTTAATCTTGTTGAGATACACTGTTTGTGTCACTATAATTAAAATCTTATAGAAAATATACATTAGAAGTGATTTGGGAGATTTTTTATTTGTTATAGGAGTAACTTATGTTTGTCAGGCTTGAAATATGTGAAGAAATTCTTTCGTGAAATCGTAAACGATTGTAGAGGGTATAAGAGGCTGTTGTTGATGACAATCGAAATCAAGATTAACAATATTAAAAAATTAAGTTCCAATTTTTGATTTATTTATAAGAAAAAATCCCGAAGAGAGACTTTCGCTATGTGATACGTCAAATTGGACATTTGCTTTATACTTATATAATATCAAAAAGATTAATTTATGCGTATCTTGCATATTTCAAAATATTACTTTCCTTATTTAGGAGGCGTAGAGGGTATCTGTAAATATCTTGTGGAAAGGATGCCAAAACACATTACAAGCGTGGTCTGTTTTAATAATCAACGGGAGAATGCTGTAGATGAAATAAATGGTCATCGTATATATCGTATTGCAACTTTTGTAAACATTGCTCGTCAGGCATTGTCATTGTCGTATAAAAATGGATTGCGATGGGCTATTTTAACAGAAAAACCAGATGTAATACAATTTCATTGGGCGAATCCTTTCCCAGCTATATTGTTGCGATTAGTAATGCCGAAGGATGTTAAGTTGGTGTTGCATTGGCATATGGATATTATACGTCAGTGGTATCTATACTGGGCGGTACGCCCTTGGGAAAAATGGATTATTAAACGAGCGGATTGTATTGTAGTGACGAGTCCGCAGTATAGGGATGGTTCTAAGCCTTTACAAAAAGTGAAAGAAAAAATACGTATAGTACCGAATGCAATTGATGAAAAGTTATTTGAACTTCGGATAGGAGATAAGGAACGTATTCAGGAAATAAGGGCACTATATAATGGTAAACCTATTGTTTTCTTTATGGGCAGGCATACTAAATATAAAGGTTTGCCGCATTTGATAGAGGCGGAGCAATATATGAAATCCGATTGTGTCATTGTTATCGGTGGTAAAGGTCCTTTGACAAAGAGATTGAAAGCATTAGCTAAGAAACGTAACTCGGCACGTATTCATTTTGTTGGTAGGTTGTCTGAGGATGATTTGCGTTGTTATCTGTATGCGGCCAGTGTGTTTGCTTTTCCTTCTGTCACAAAGAATGAAGCATTTGGTGTAGCATTGGCCGAGGCTATGTATTGTTATACTCCAGCTGTTACTTTTACAATTGAGGGGAGTGGCGTAAATTGGGTTAATCTTAATGGAATTACTGGCATAGAAGTTTCGCAAAAGGGGAACTTGAATCAAGTTTATGCGGAAGCATTAGATAAATTGGTTAGAGATACAAGTTTGCAAAAAGAATATTCTAAGGCCGCACATAAGCGTGTTGCAGAAAATTTTTTAATAGGACATATGGTGGATGCTATGGAGAAAGTGTATCAAGAATTATGATGATAAAAACAATGATTAAAAGTGGATTCTTATTAAGCCTGTTTATATTCATCGGGACAATATATGCGGATGCTCAAATCAACTATGGTACCACAGGTCTGATGAACATGCCCACTGCCGACATGCAGCGTGATAAAACCTTTATGGCAGGTGGAAACTGGTTGAATCATCACGCTACCGTTCCCCGTTGGTGGTATGACACATGGAATTACTACATAAACATAACTATTTTTCCTTGGTTGGAAGCCGGATACTTATGTATGGGGCATAAAGCAGTACCCACGGACTATGGTAATCGCTCGGGCTATTGGGTCCCTTCCACGTATGGTAAATTTGTCAACCAGGACCGTTCCTTTCATTTTCGGCTTAGAGTGTGGAAAGAAGGCTGGTGGAAAGAATGGACCCCCAGATAGTTCTCGGGGCGAATGATGTGATAGGTGATTCATGGAATGGAGGATCGCTGTCCAAACCTTCAGAATTAAATTATGGTAATGGTTTTCTTAACCGCTATTATCTGGCCATAACCAAACATTTTTATTTTGAGAATGTGGGTACATTAGGTGCACACCTGTCATGGATATACAGCAACCGTTTTGATAACAAGTTGAATAATCCGGCTATGGGTGCGAATTTCCGGTTTCATTTGAAGGACAGTGATTCTTGGGTGCATAAAGCCATTAATGGTGTTAATTTAATGGCAGAAGTGGTTCCCGGTTATACGGATGTGAAGGAGGATTTGACTTTTGACCCTGACGGGGCGAAGTATCAGGTAAATCTTGGTATGGAGTACAGCTTCTGGAAAGACTACATCAACGCCATAGTAGAACTGAACCGTTGCAAGTACTTTTCCGGTGGCTTAGTCTTCAAAATCCATTTAAAATAATAAAAAGCGCTCATTCATAGGAATTTCCAGATAGAATTCGTTTCTTTGCGGTCAGAAACCATAAAATCATCTTTATTATGTCATCCCGCTTTGTAAACCCTTTCACGGATCTCGGCTTCAAGATAATCTTCGGACAGCCCGCCAGCAAGGATCTGCTGATAATCCTGCTTAACGAACTGCTGTCGGGTGAGCATCACATTGAAGACCTGACGTTTCTGGACAAGGAGGACCGTTCGGAGAATATTCACGACAAGGGCATCATCTATGACCTTTACTGCCGTACCTCTACGGGCGAGTACAATCGTGGAGATGCAGAACCGCTGGCACAGTCATTTCCTGGACCGTACGCTTTATTTATTATGTATGCCGTGCGGTGAGCCGCCAGATGGAGAATCCATCCTCCAAGGAGGTACGTGTTCCCGACACTCCGTTGGAGGAGGATTGCGGTATGCTCAGGGAAGAAGAGGCTTCTTACGGTCTTCGTTACAGGCTTCCTGCTGTGTACGGCGTTTTCCTGATGAATTTCAAGGAGGATGGTCTGGAAAGCAAGTTCCGTACCGACACGGTGGTTTCCGACCGGGACAGCGGTCGTGTGGTGAACCGGAATTTCCGTCAGATTTATCTCCAGTTTCCTTATTTTACGAAGGATCTGGACGAATGTTCTATTTTATCCGATAAACTAATGTATGCACTGAAGAATATGAACAACTGGAACAGAATGCCCGATGCGCTGAAAGAACAGGTTTTCAGCCATCTTGACCGCCTTGCCGCCAAGGCTCACCTGTCTGAGAGTGACCGTATCGCTTATGATAAGGCGGTGGACCGTTATAACGTGAGCCGTATTGTGGAAAATGATATCCGTGAACAGGCTGTCGCGGAAGGAAAAGCAATAGGAAAAGCGGAAGGAGAGACGGAAGGACGTTTGAAGGGACGTTTGGAGATCGCCCGTAAACTGAAAGAGAACGGTTTTTCCATAGCGGATATTGTCCGGGTTGCCGGACTTTCAGCGGAAGAAATTGATAAGCTGTAACGGTGTGCACGATTGATTGTACTGCTAGGTGATTTGCTTCTGTTTTGTAGAAAGATGAATGGTGGGTAGGGTAAATTAGAATGATGTCAATGTCGGTTCTCTATAGGGCTATCGTATACGATTAGTATGGTAGTCTGTAGATTGAGTAAATTTATTATTGTAAAACCTTTCTACAAAGAAAAACAAATCATACGTAAGGGCATTCTCCATGCAGCTTCCCCCAAAGAAGAAACTGCATGGTGATTGCCACTTTCTTTATTATCTCTCCAAGTACCCGAACACCCCCTCCGCATCGAAACACGGACAAGCCTTCGGGATACTTCCCGGCATATCCCTGTGTCCCCTTATCCGGACACCGGGAAAGATTTTCACCATCCGCATCAGCAACAAAATAAATTGTTCCGTCTGTTCCGGTGTCCGGGTATCTGTCGGACGTCCGTCCGCATCCAGACCGCCCTCATAACAGATATCTATGCTGCAACGGTTCCAGGGGCGGCAGTGTGCACCCACTTCCAGAAGCTTGCGGTGCTGGGTCACACTTCCGTCACGACGGATATAAAAATGATACCCCACCGTGCGGAAACCTCGCGTTTTGTGGTCACGGAGCAGTTGCTCGGCGGTGTAATCCCGGGTGGAGCGTGTGGCGCTGCAATGAATGACGATATATTTCACGGAAGCGGAGGATGCCATCATCGGGCCGTCCTCCTGAGTGAGGAGAGCACGTTCGTTCGGAATCTCTTCCTCACCGATTATCATAGGGAAAGTTTCTTGAATCATGGTTGAATTGAAATAGGGAATTAAGAATTAAAAAGTGTCATGCGATGGGTCAGGGGCTTTTTAAAAGAGAGTGGTGCAACTGGTTACGCCCAAGGCGGTGAGCGCTGCTATGGCAGCTTGGATAATGGCGTGCAGAATTTGCTTCCAGGTGATTTTCTTTGAATTGTTCATAGGAATATTTGTTTTAAAGGATTTGTTTTTTTCTGTCATTCCGGACAAAGACGAGGAATCTGTGGGCATAAAAATGATTGCATTCAGATTCTTCACTTTGTTCAGAACAACAGTTTTATTTCAGAAAGGCAGATCTTTACAGAAATACAGGTCTACTTCAGAATAACCGTTTCATTTCAGAAAGACAAATACTATCAGACTTCAGAAGTCCGGAAAGTTCAGGCGTTTTCTTCCGTCTTGTCATCCGGTCCGGAAGCCTCTCCGTCAAGTCCACAGTGTTTTTCCCCGCTTTCAGGGCTTTAACCACCAGCTTGGCGGCCTTTCGGGTAGGGACCAGGTTGAATACGCTGTCTTTCAGCAAGCTGAGGAAACGGGTTCCGGCTTTCCAGCGCACGTTCAGGTCTTCCACATGGATGGCGGGATTGTATGTTTCCAGTGATTCGGCTCCCATGCTGTTGATATGAATGGAGAAAGTGCCCAGATCGCCCATCTGGATGCGTTGTCCTGCCAGAAGCTGCTCCCGCATACAGTCCACCGCTTGGATCAGGACCGCCTGGATGTCGGCACGGTTGTATTTGGAGCCGTGGGTCGAGATATGCTCGGCAAACTTGTCCAGTGTCATGATTTCTGAGTACTGGGCGTTGGCATAAGCTTCTTGGGAGCATCCTGGTCACTGGGATTGGCACGGAGTGAGATACTGTAGTTGATCATCGTTTTTGTTTTTAAAGGGTTATTATTATCGGAAAAGTGTCAGGTAGGAGCAAGGCGCACACTGCTGTGGCATCCGGTGAAACTTGGGGCAAGATCCGCGGAATCTTGTACCAGGATTTTTGTAATCTTGTGCCGGGTTGCGGCTTCTTCCTTCTGACACTGCAAAGATAACCTCACGTCCGTGCGGCGTGACCCCTTCCGACCCCTTTTGACCCTTTGGGGAGACTGTCCGGGAACTCGGTCAGCGCTTGCGTCATGTGGTGACTTCAGGCGCGGATTTCACGGTTCCCTCTTTATTCTTTCCGCGTAATCCACGTCTCAGAGAGAGAGGAAGAGTTCTCGGACAGTCTGTGGCAGATTTCAGGGGGAATCACGGTTCTCCCAGGTGGAGGTAGACGAGTTGCAACTGGCGGCAGGTGAAGGATTTCTGGCAGGGATGGTATCCCGTGGCTTCCAGGGCGTGGAGTAACGGTGCGCACTGGGCGATCCAGCGCATCAGATGACGCACGGCTACTTTCGGCGTACTGTCCGGAAAATAGAGAAGGGCTGTTTCGGTCTTATTCATGAATGGTTTCTTATTTAACGTGAGTTTGATAGATGATAATAAAGTTTATCCGGAGTTTTCTGAACAATCCAAATAAACTGCCATAAACGATTTTTGCTATCCGGGAACAACAGCCGCACGGAGCAGCGACGGGGACACAGGGACAGTGGGGACACCCCCTTTTTTCCTCACACACATACGTGTACATATAGAAAGCCGGGTCAGTTCTTGTGATACGTCCCCTTGCCGTCCACACTTACCAGCGCCCCCTGTTTGGTGAGCCGTTTGAGCCAGGTAAGCGCGGTGGATTCAGGTATCCTCCTGTCGTGCGCTTTTTCCAGCAGCAGCCGGCGGGTAAACTCGTCCTCCATTTCGGCAAAGAGCATATTCTTGTCCGCCGTGCTCCGGCGCTTGATAACGGAGGAGGACAGAAACGAAAGAACATGGGTGGCGTGCAGATAAAGCGGCTCCACCAAGGCAAGCACGGCATGAAAGTCATCGTCTGTAATCACCATGTTCCAGCGTGGGATGATACGGTCCTTCAGATTATCGGAAGAAATATGCGCGTCAGGTTTCACCAGAGAAGAATCTTCCAGGCTTCGCAGGATGGCGACTATCGACATCATGCGGCACGCATTGACGGCAAGACGGATGACGGAACTGCTCATCTCGTCCCCGTTGATCTTGCCGGAACGATGGAACAGCTTGTCGAACAGGAAGTTGAACTGTTTATGCTGGGCATGAGTCAGCTTCAGGGTAAACAATCCCCGAAGCGTCAGCTCGTCCAGCGTGTTTTTCCATTCGTTGCCCATCAGGCGGAATTCCTCGTCCACATCCACCTCATCCTCGCCGAACTGGTCTGCCCACTGGGTGACGCGTGGCATATAATAAAAGTTCTGGCGGGAGAACAGACCGTTCTCCGCCGTGGGGATCAGGGGCTTTACCTGTGCGGGCGTACCCGAGAGCAGCACGGAGAGATAGCTTCTGCTCACCTCCTGATATTCGCGGTCGGTGCGCCGGTTGTAGGACAGGCGGTCGTGGTCGAACGCCTTGCGCAGCGTGTCGCTCCAGTTTCCGTATTCGGTCCCTATGGCGGTGGATACGGTGTCCGCCTCACTTTCGCAGATGAGGCCCGTTCCGTTGGAATCCATGATATTTTGCAGGATGCCTGTTCCGGTGTTGTTTCCCGATATGAGGAACATCCGGTTGGGAGGCAATACGGGAGCTTCCTGATTTTTCCGTTCCTTGCCCAGAGAGTCGTAGGCAGCCTTTTCCCGGCGGTAAGTTTTCATCGCCTCTTTCACCTCGCTGCGTATCTTGTCGTGTATGGGTTCGATGAGGAGCCGTACCCACGTCAACGCGCTTTTTCCCGAGGCAGACGGGGCCACGATGAAAGTCTGCATACAGGGGGCCTGCCACTTCCGGCCGTATTGGCACCGCACTACGTGGGAGAGGGAGGCACCCAGTACGGTAAACGCTCCCAGGAGCAACACATCACGCTGTTCGGGCTTTTTACCGAAGGAGATGATTTTCTCCAGCAGCTCCGGCCACACATAGTCCTGTGGAAAGGTAGGCAGGGGGGAATAAGGCTCGGAGCCTTCGGTGAGCTGTTCCTCCTCGTCGGTATCATCGGAAACGTCATTTTCCACCTTATTATATCGCGCGCACGTGTGTGGAAAATCCGGGGTTGTCCCTGCTGTCCCCATTGTCCCTGCCTTGTGGAAGCCGGCGCTGCCGGAAATCTTCACTCCGCATTGTCCGGCCAGATGGAATACGGTTCCCAGATGTATATCTTCTTTATCGGCATGAAGCGCGTTCGAGAACAGTGCTTGTGCATTTTTTTCGTCGTATTTGGAGGAAAGGGAGCAGAGGGAGAGGAAATCATTGCGTCCCGCTTCTCCGCAATCGTTTGCGATGCGAAAGCCAGTTGTACATATTCAATATAGGTAGGGGCAATGTCTGCGCCTGCCATGCGGACAGCTTCGGTCAGCTGCCGCAAGTTTTCTAAAGGATTGTTCATGTTCATGATATTTGTTATTTTTTGAGTGCCTGTTTAAATTTTGTCCGGCATTCTTTTGAGTATGTTTTTCTATTCGTTTTAAATTTCCCGGCGTATCAATGCTTCCTCGTCATACGAGAGGAAACAGGCCCGTACCAAGTCCTTGCCGGAACGGTCCACGCCTTTGCCGGAATGGTTTGTTTTTTTATCTTCTGTCCGGGTGGCTGCTGTGGAAATCATAGATTGCTTGTACGTAGTTCATCGCCCAGTGGATGTTTTCGGAGGTATTTTGTTTGGTGTCGGGTATGCGTGCCAGGTCGTAGGGGATGAACGCTTTTACTCCGTGTCCGCTGGGGCTGGTGAATGCCAGTACAGGGCGCAGGAGGAGGTCGTCGAACAATTGTCTTTTCAGCTTTTCCGCTTCCCGACGGGAATCAAGGTGGTCTATGTCCACCACAATCAAGCCCGACGGTCCGGTCAGGCTGTCGCTTTTACGGTAGGAAAAACGCCGCAGGGAGTAACGTAGGGTAGCGTCTGTTGCTTGAGCATACGATAGACTTTTTCATCCCCGTTTTCCGCTGCCCGGCGCACGGTCTCGGTCAGTGTCTTCAGGCGTTCGCTGGATGTGATAAGTTTGTACACTTCCTGTAAGGTTATTTCCTTGTAGGGCGTTAAGGTGGGCGGCTGGATGATTCGTCCGGTGGTACTGTCCTTTACCGGTGATATAGGTGGCAGAAACAGTGACATTTTAAATTGGTTCATTCGTTTTTATTTATTAAATTTGCAAGCCCTGATATTTATGAATCAGGTTATTGATTTTCAATGTTACAAAGTTCGATATAATAACTGAGATACGTGTGTTTTTGTCCTGAACGGGGACATATAAATGATTATTCATATAAAAAATACGATTTAATCCGATGGAACATTTGAATCCTGTTGATCAGGCCCGGCAATTGGCTGCGAGGTAGTGAAACGTCTGGGCCAGTTGAATCTGCACAGACGGGAGTTGGAGCGTAAGCTCCATGTGGCTAATGGCTTTTTTACCAGCCTGGAAGAAAAAAAATAACATGACGCTTCTTCTTTTTTTCGAGGTGAAGGCGGTTATAGAAGAACACTATGAGAGGCGTATCGAGTTTTACAGGTATGTCAATCCGCCGCTGTCACGGGAGGCGGAACGTGAACTGGGGGAGTGGAAAGGAAAAGTGAGGGAGATAATGAGGATGTGTTGAAGTTCCGATAGGGGGATATAGCGGGACATTTGGTCCATAACACGCTGAAAGGCAATATGACTATTGCCCGTATGTATCTTGCGATAGCCGGGGGAGATATGGACGGTGCCTTGCGTCTTCTTCGGGAATTCCTTTCTACTGTTCCGTATTGTGATAACACGAATTATGAGGGACATTACAGCAACTGTTCTACATCATCTTTTCCCTGTTCGGGATGTATGTCGATGTGGAAGTGCGTATCCCGAACGCTTTTTCCTCAGTGGATTGCAAGTGGTGAAGGTAGGGATCAATTTTGATGTGGAGAAACACACCTTGGGGGATTATATAAATCACCGATAAGAATTAATCTGTAAAGAATAGGATATTTACTATAGCTGCATGCAATGATGCATGTGGCCTTCCCTTTTTTGTTGCCGGTAGCGACCGGCATCCGCTTATGTATTACCCAAACGACACTCTTCGTGATTACCAGCAGGAGATGAAGCTCCGCCTCTTTGAGGAGTGGGAGTTTCATCGGAATGTGATGGTGCAGATGCCACCGGTACGGGAAAGACGCATCTGCGTGGCCGCCATAGTGAGGGAATTCCTGCGTGGTCCGGGCAGCC
>ENA-OQJX01000589-OQJX01000589.1-human-gut-metagenome-genome-assembly--contig:-NODE-589-length-16808-cov-2.796055_pt1 | contig 16808 bp, 16 predicted proteins | sample MGYA00242615_ERZ504782 | MGnify/ENA primary metagenome ERZ504782 (study PRJEB26092, sample SAMD00036354) | human gut metagenome | host: Homo sapiens | study: EMG produced TPA metagenomics assembly of... | reverse complement strand
TTCCCTTATTACGGTTACAACCAATAATAGGTTCATCAATACATATTCACAATAGCCTCAAGAAATTTCTTAGCAGAAAGTATGTCGTTCAGCGTACTGGCGCGATACTCCGTCAGTCGTTCAGCCATCCGATTAAAACTATCAGCCACTTCACGAAATTCCTCGTGTCCACTCATATCCAGACGTTTCTCATAATTATGGTTCGCTATTTCAAGAATCCCACGCGTCAGTTCTTGAATAGGTTTGCTGATGGAACGGGGAAGCCATACCAACAATATGATACTGGCAAAAATACATACCCCACCTATCACAGAAATCCAGAGCAATGCACGTTGCAATCCCGGTACAGCAGCAGGACTATCCGGCTCTGTAGCCGTCAGTATCTGTAGATTCACCACAGAAAGAGCAACCAACAAAATAATCATTCCAGCCAATACCCCTACGCTGAGTATCAATTTTGTACGAATATTCATAATGTTCCTAAGAATTAATATTATGCAAGTATAATCAAATCTATGTTTACTTGTGCCAAATCACGCACAAATTTTCGGTATTTCAATATCATGAACAATGATTTCGGAAAAGAAAGTGACGGACTTCCCATGCAGACAGTTGTTATCTGTTTCTCCCTACAAGTATCAACAATGCTTCCCAGCACATCCGGCGATTGCACCTGAACGACCTCCCCTCCCAGTTCGGTCACCAATTTGAAGTGGTTCAATAAATACCTTTGATTTGCCAGACCGATGCGGTCAGTACTTTCTCTGGGAGTCTGCACATAAAGGGCAACAAATGAAGTATTGTAGCGGGTTGCCAGACGTGCAGCTTTACGAATGATGCGTCGTGGTGTTTTCTCGTTGCTGCTGATACATGCCAGAAATCTCTCATGACGGACTCCCACACTGGTAACCACTTCATTCTCCACTTTCTTTTCCACCCGTAAAGCCACCTCTTTTAAAGCCAGTTCACGTAATTGGAGAATATTTTCCGTTTTAAAGAAATTGTTCAAGGCAGTAGAGACCTTTTCCGGCTTGTAAATTTTTCCAGCTTTCAGACGGGCTATCAATTCTTCCGCAGTCAAGTCAATATTCACCACCTCATCTGCCTCTTGCAAAACGCTATCGGGAATACGTTCCTTCACCTCAATACCGAGATGCCTTGTACTTCTTCATTGACACTCTCAATGTGCTGGATGTTAACGGCAGAAATCACATTGATACCCTCATCAAGCAAATCCATCACATCCTGCCAGCGTTTCTCATTCCGGCTACCTTCCACATTGGTATGTGCCAGTTCATCCACCACTACTATCTCAGGGTGTATCTGGATAATGGCATCCAAATCCATTTCTTCCAGCTCTTTTCCTTTATAGAATATCTTACGACGAGGAACAACGGGCAATCCTTCCAACATAGCATCCGTACCGGCACGCCCGTGTGTCTCTATATAGCCTATCTTCACATCTACTCCGTTGTCAAGTAACTCGTGTGCTTCCTGAAGCATACGATAAGATTTACCTACACCAGCAATCATGCCGATGTAGACTTTGAACTTGCCACGCCGCGACTTTTTAATCAAATCAAGAAAATGCTGTACGCTTTCTTCCCTACTCATTTCTTCTGTTTTTTTACTTGTCTTATATATGCCATATAACCCGTAACGATCATCACGACCGCCACGGGCATCCAACACTAATTCATGAGTTCTAAAGTTATATCTAAATAAATCATGGCCTTAAAGTAAAGCCGAATACCAGATGTGCATCTTCCATACGAGGGTTCCAAATGGCTTGTGCAAATACAGGTATTGAGAAATTGTCAGTAATCTTGATTTCCGTAATACCTTTCAGTGCCACATTGGTTACGGCAAACCCGCTGTTAGGAACGCCATATACTCCTACCCCAGCTTCATAAGGCAGAAATCCGCAAGTCAGGTTCAAATCTACAGACTTAACACTGAACGGATAGTTGAGTTCAACATACGAAGAATAATTCTGCCTGCCTTTATCATCTTTGTCAGCTCCGGCAAACATAGTGTACCAAGCGATTGACAAAGGAAACTTTTCAACCGGCAATGTATAGGCTAATCCCGCTTCAAAGTGATGAGCTGTTTCGTGGCTCTTAAAATTAAAATACTTTCTTGCTCCTTGTCCGCCCCACCACAAGCTGGCAACAGAAAAAGTTAGACCTGATTCTCCCAAAGCATAGGCAGCCGTCAAATCAATCTCCTTAGCCGCAGCCCCTTCCCCTGAAGAACTCCGTCAAATCGGTAGAGCCCCATGCCGTCAAAGAAAAATCACCGACCCCAAAACCCAAAGTGGGCTGAAAACTGACTCCCGTCTGGTAAAAGCCGCGCCAAACATAAGAACTGACTAAATCACCTTGTATTGTAAATTCCTGAGCTTGCACTTTGCCGGTTCCCATAAAACAAGCAGCTACCATACTCGCAAAAACTAGAATTGATATTTTAAACTTTTCATATCCAACTATTTATTTACCATTACTAATCAATCGTTGAAAGGCAGGAAGGAAGTTTCGGCTCCCCCTGTAAAATGACAGTCTTTCGCTGCCTGAACAGAAATACTTCCGCTCCTGCCCATAACACATGACAAACACAACTAAAAAATTATTTATTCTGATCGGCTTCTTCTAATGCAATGTTCAGTTCCAGCACATTGACAGTTTCCGTACCAAACACCCCCAAAAAGGGTTTGCTGATGTTCTTGTCTACAATGGCTTTCACTTCAGCCTCGTTCATGCCACGTGCCTGAGCCACACGCTTCACTTGTACATAAGCACAAGCAGGTGTGATATGTGGGTCTAGACCGGAACCACTGGCGGTTACCATTCAGCAGGCACATCCTTGCGGCTCAGATAAGGATGATGTACCAGAAAAGTATCGATACGGGCTTCCACTTCTGCCAGGTATTCATCGTTCGTAGGTCCCTTGTTACTACCACCCGAAGCATCGGCTGTATAATTACCCGCAGATGGGCGTCCCCAGAAATAAATATCTTGCGTAAACATCTGCCTACATTGGCTGCACCTACCACTTTACCATTGAGTGTTGCCACCTCTGCATTTCCCTTGTTGGGACCGGCGAACTGTGCAAATATCCACAAAACAAGGATATAGAACAGAAGAGAAAAATATGCAAAATGCAATTGTTATTTTAAATGATTTCCAAAGAGTTTTCATTTTATCCAAGTTTTAAAAAAACAGACTAACTATCATATCTATCAGTTTGATGCCGACAAACGGAGCAATGACGCCACCCACACCATAAATCAACAGATTGCGACGAAGTAGAGCACTGGCACCGATCGGCTTATACTGAACACCTTTCAAAGCCAACGGAATCAAGATAGGAATAATGATAGCGTTGAATATGACAGCCGAGAGAATGGCCGTTTCAGGGCTATGCAGTCCCATAATGTTCAGAGGAGCCAACTGAGGGATGGCTACCATAAACAAAGCAGGGATAATAGCAAAGTACTTGGCAACGTCGTTCGCAATGGAGAAGGTAGTCAACGTACCGCGTGTCATTAACAACTGTTTGCCAATCTCCACAATTTCAATCAGCTTCGTCGGATCGTTGTCAAGGTCCACCATGTTACCAGCTTCTTTGGCTGCCTGCGTACCGCTGTTCATTGCCACACCCACATTAGCTTGTGCAAGGGCGGGAGCGTCGTTTGTACCGTCACCCATCATAGCCACCAGCTACCGGCCTGCTGTTCTTTTTTGATATATTCCATCTTGTCTTCCGGCTTGGCTTCAGCAATGAAATCATCTACTCCAGCTTTCTCTGCAATATATTTGGCTGTCAAAGGGTTGTCACCGGTCACCATCACAGTTTTCACGCCCATCCTGCGAAGACGCTCAAAACGTTCCTGAATGCCCGGTTTGATAATATCCTGCAACTCAATTACCCCAGTAACTTTCTGATTGACACATACCACCAGCGGAGTTCCACCGTTGCTGGTAATTACAGCAATCACCTCTTCAATCTCTTTCGGGAACTTATTTCCGGCATTTTCCACAATCTTGCGAATAGCGTCGAATGCGCCTTTACGTATCTGAGTACCATCCTGCAAATCCACACCCGAACATTTTGTTTCGGCTGTAAACTTAATCATATGAGCACCGGTAGTATTCAAATCACGCATACGATGACCGTTTTCACGTCCCAGTTCAATGATAGACTTACCTTCCGGAGTCTCGTCAGAAAGTGAGGACAACAAGCAAGCCTCTACGAACAAATTCTCGTCAACACCCGAAGCCGAATGAAACTTAGTAGCTTTACGGTTACCGATTGTAATGGTGCCAGTCTTGTCTAGCAACAAGGTATCAATGTCACCGGCTGTTTCTACCGCCTTACCGGATTTGGTGATTACATTAGCGCGCAAAGCACGGTCCATCCAGCAATGCCGATGGCAGAAAGCAGTCCGCCGATAGTAGTCGGTATCAAGCAGACAAACAAAGAAATGATGGCTGCAATGGAGATATAAGTTCCCGGATGGTCAATATTCGTATAGTCAGCCATAGGAATCAACGTCACACATACAATGACGAATACCAAGGTGAAACCGGCCAGAAGAATAGTCAATGCTATCTCGTTCGGAGTCTTCTGGCGAGTAGCGCCTTCTACCAAAGCAATCATCTTGTCAAGAAAGCTCTCACCCGGTTGCTGCGTCACCAATACCTTGATTTTATCAGAAAGAACTTTTGTACCACCAGTTACGGAACTCTTGTCACCACCGGCCTCACGGATAACCGGAGCAGATTCACCGGTAATGGCACTTTCGTCAATGGAGGCCAAACCTTCCACAATCTCACCGTCGGCAGGAATCGTATCTCCTGCTTCACAAATAAAATAGTCGCCTTTCTTCAAACGTGAACTGCTAACGGTATGGATTTTACCGTCAACCAGCACTTTAGCCGGAGTCTCTTCACGGGTTTTACGCAAGCTGTCAGCTTGGGCCTTACCACGCGCTTCAGCGATGGCTTCAGCAAAATTAGCAAACAGCAACGTCACAAACAAGATGACGAATACCAAGAAATTATATCCGAATGCTCCATATTCCGAAGTACCCAATGAAAGGAAACAGACAATCAGCATGACGACTGTTACGACTTCCACCGTAAACATAATCGGATTCTTTATCATCACCCGTGGATTTAGCTTCACGAATGATTGCTTCAAACTTTCCATTACTTGCTCCTTCTGAAACAGAGAAGCTGATTTATTATCTTTCATACCTATGAAATTACTTTTTACAAACTACTATTACAAACTGAAATGTTCAGCAATCGTACTCAATGCATGTGCCGGGAAGAATGACAAGGCAGCCACAATAAAGATAACGGCAAAAGTCATCACACCGAAAGTTACTGTATCTGTCTTCAGCGTACCGGCACTCTCCGGAACATATTTCTTTCCGGCCAACAGACCAGCAATGGCTACCTGACCTACGATAGGCAGGAAACGTCCTAAAATCAGCGTCCAGCCGGTAGTATAGTTCCAGAAGTAAGTATTGTCGCCCAATCCTTCGAAGCCAGAACCATTATTGGCCGCAGCCGAAGTATATTCATAAAGCTGCTCACTCAGTCCGTGGAAACTGGGATTATTCAACCAGCCGCCTTCACCTGCCACAAATTCAGGATAATGAGCGAACAAAAAGCAAGAAAGTGCCACACCGCCCAAGATGATAAGCGGATGAAGCAGTGCCACAATGGTAGCAATCTTCATTTCACGCGCCTCTACCTTCTTACCGAGAAATTCCGGAGTACGTCCCACCATCAGTCCACTGATGAATACGGCGATAATGATGAATGTATAATAGTTCATGAAACCTACACCCACACCTCCAAACCACGTATTAATCTGCATGTTCAGCATTTCCATCATACCGGAAAGAGGCATCGTTGAATCATGCATACCATTCACAGAGCCATTGGAAGTAACTGTAGTCACAATACTCCAAAGAGCAGTAGCAGCAGACCCTAAACGGACTTCTTTACCTTCCATTGCTCCATTGTCTTGGGCAATTCCCATCTCATCAATGCGCGGATTACCTCCCATCTCCTGCGAAACATTGATGCAAACACCGACAAGAAAAGCAAAAAGCATTACGCTATAGATAGAGTAAGCCATCTTCTTACGTTTGATGTAAAAGCCGAGTGCAATCACCATAGACATTGGTATAATTAGGATAGACCAACATTCTGCAATATCTGTCAAGTAAGTAGGATTTTCCAACGGATGTGAAGAGTTACATCCAAAGTAACCGCCACCGTTCGTACCCAATTGCTTGATAGGAACAATCGCTGCCGTAGGACCTTGTGAAACCAACTGGGTTTGTCCTTCCATCGTCTGAACTTCCAGCTTACCATCAAATCCCATCGGAGTACCTTGTAGAATGAGGATGAAGCCCACAATCAACGAAAGCGGTAATAATACACGTGTACAGCTCAAAACCAAGAACTTCCAGAAGTTACCGATAGTCTTCGTCGATTTAGCAGCCATACCCTTCATGATACCTGCCATAGCTGCCATACCGGTAGCGGCGGTAATGAATTGGAACAACATAATGACGAACAACTGTGTAAAATATGTCAGTCCGCTTTCACCGGAATAATGCTGCAAATTACAGTTCACCATAAAACTGATACATGTATTGAATGCCAGATCCGGTGTCTGGTTAGCGTTTCCATCCGGATTTAACGGTAACCACTGCTGTGTACAGAGTAGCACCATGCCCCATACAAACCAAAAGGCATTCAGAATCAGCAGGGCTTTCAAGAACTGTTTCCAGTTCATCTCTTCCTCCGGATTGACTCCGGCCACTTTATAAATCAATCTCTCGACCGGCTTCATGAAATCCGACCATGTCTTTTCGCCTTTGTAAACCTTGGCAATATACTTTCCCAGAGGATAGGATATCACAATCAGCAGAACAATCTGCAAGGCTACACCTAAAATTTCAGTGTTCATTTCTCCACTCTCCATTCATTAAAACTTTTCGGGTCTTATCAGCACATAAGTCAGATACCCGAACATTACAATACCTAATACAAATAAAGCTGTGTACATAATTCTCTCTTTTAAATCTTCTCAAACCAATCTACGCATTTCCAGAAAAGCCAAAAGGCGAACAAACCGCTCAATAGGCAAAAAATAAATGATACTGTTATTCCCATGTTTTTACCTTTTAAAATGTTACTACATATTTTTGTCTGCCAGGAATGTGCCAAATATGTGCCAAAAAGAGCGCATATACCATACACCATTAATTATCAACAGAATACATACTAAACAAGTATAAAAAGAAACAGGTTGCACCCTTTCAAAATGAAAAGGTGCAACCTGTTTTGATATGTTTTAGCCCATAGGCACTTTCTGCTTCTAAGCCTGTTTCAAGAATAATCTTGCCACGGTCCTATATCGAAGGTACCTCAGTCGTATACTGAGCCCCCTATTATAGATCTGAGATCTTGTATTCCTCAATCTTCCGATACAACGTCGTCAAACCTATTTTCAATAACCGGGCTGCTTCTGTCTTATTCCCCTTTGTATACTCCAGTACACGGGCAATGTGCCGGCGTTCCATAGCTGAAAGTTCAAAACTGCCGGGACTTGAATCATTGGAGTGTTCATAATGGGCATTCTGAATATCAAACGGCAAATCAGCAATGTCCAGATATCCGCTCTCGCAAACAATCATACTGCGTTCTATCACGTTACGTAATTCACGAATATTTCCCTTCCACGGTTGGGAGTCCAATGCTTCAAGAAATGCGGGAGCTATTTCAACCACCGGACGCGCCAGCTGTTCCGCAAAACTCTTTATAAAAGCCTTCGCCAACAGCCGGATATCACCTGCACGTTCGCGCAATGGCGGCAGATGTATCTGAAATACGCTTAATCTATAAAACAAATCCTCGCGGAAACGTCCGGCAACAATCTCCTGAGACAAGTTGCGGTTCGTAGCGGCAATGATGCGGACATTGACACGGGTAGGTTTCGTATCACCTATCTTAATATACTCACCGGTTTCAAGAATACGCAGCAACTTGGCTTGCAGTTCAAACGCCATCTCACCGATTTCATCCAAAAAAATAGTCCCATTATTCGCTTCCTCGAACAGTCCCTTCTTATCCTTCAATGCGCCGGTAAACGAACCGGCTTTATGACCGAACATTTCACTTTCCAGCAACTCCTTGCTGAACGAAGAACAGTTAACCGCTACAAAATTCTGCCGTGCACGCTTACTACTGTAATGGATGGCCTGGGCAAATACCTCCTTACCCGTGCCCGTTTCTCCAGTCAACAGTACAGGAACATCAGTCCCTGACACCTTCTGAGCTAATGAAACAGCATCCTTCAGGACTTTGGATTCTCCCAGGATAGAATCAAAAGAGTACGTCTGTCCCACCTTCTTCTCCAGTTTTTCCAACCGCACATTCATACGCGCTTTCTCTACAGCACGGCTTATCAGAGGAATAATCTTGTTATTATCGTCTCCCTTGGTGATGTAGTCGAAAGCACCGTTCTTGATGGCCTGCACCCCATCGGGAATATTGCCGTGCGCTGTCAGCAGAATAACTTCCACATTGGGTGCCGCCTTCTTGATAGCCAACACCAGGTCTACCCCATTTCCATCGGGCAGAAACACATCACACAAAACTACATCGGGATTTTGGAGTTCCAGTTGCTTCAGGGCAGCCCTGCAATCACCAGCCTGACAGACGTCATATCCCTCCAACTCCATCATCCGTGTCAGAAGGGTACGGATTTGTACCTCATCATCAATGATTAGAATCTTACTCATATCTATTCGATAAGTTTTTAAACTGATAACGGTAAAAAACAGGGTGTGCAAATATAAGCTTTTCCCAAATACCAACGGCATATCTTTTGAACTTTTATAGGTGAAGGGGCAAGAGCCTGCCACCAACCGGGATATGAATATCCCACCACAGCAATGCCACAGCGGCATTATGCAGGCCTAGTCCCAGTGAAAGCCCCTCATGCCTCCCCCTTCCATTTTGGAAAGAGGCCACCTGAAATGAAAAGCCGGAAGGAAGAACATCCGGATGAATGCAATTATGAAACTGTTAAAAAAGAAACAAGAAATGAAAGTTTGTAAATTCGGCGGAACTTCCGTCGGCACCGTAGAGAGAATGAAACATGTAGCAACACTCATTAAAGATGCAACACCCAAGATTGTGGTACTGTCTGCCACCGCAGGCACCACCAACCATCTGGAGGAGATTGCCGCCAACTTGTTCAACCGTGAAATAGAACAAGCCCACGACCGTATCACCCGGTTGGAATTCCAATTCATCGAATTTGCCAATGGGTTGCTGACCGACGAGAAACTGAAACGGGAAGCAATAGATTATATCCTCGACCGCTTCCAGCAACTATGGAAATTTACCAAAGATTCCTTCACCTCTGTCGAAGAGAAGGAAGTGCTGGCACAAGGCGAACTTATCAGTACCGCCCTAATGCACTTCTACCTGCGCGAGCTGAAAGTTCCCAATGTACTGCTTTGTGCATTCGACTTCATGCGTATCGGCCCCGACAACGAACCCGACTTGGAATATATAGAACAGAAACTCCGAGAGCAGCTTGCCTGCCATCCCGGCATCAATCTCTTCATCACTCAGGGTTTCATCTGCAAGAATGCCTATAACGAAACAGACAACCTAAAACGCGGCGGCAGTGATTACACCGCTTCCCTCATTGGCACCGCCTCCAAGCAGACGAGATACAAATATGGACGGACATAGATGGCATGCACAACAATGATCCGCGCGAGGTGTCAGGTACCCGCCCCGTGAAACGCCTCAGCTTCAACGAAGCCGAACAACTGGCCTTCTATGGTGCCAAGATACTGCATCCCTTCTGTATCGCCCCGGCACGCCTAAGGAATATTCCCGTCCGGCTGCTTAACTCTATGGAACCGTCGGCAGAAGGCACGTTGATTTCCAACCTGCAGGACGACAATATCATCAAGGCCATAGCCGCCAAGGACCACATCATATACATAAAGTTCGAATCGAACCATAATCTGTTTCCCTATCTGTTCATCAGCAAGATTTTCGACATTTTTGCCAAGTACCGTACCCCCCTCTGCCTGCTGGTATCCTCCAATCTGGACGTATCTGTGGCTATAGACGACTGCACTCGTTTATCGAATATCATCTCCGAACTACGCCAATATGCCCATGTATTGGTAGAAGACCGCATGACCATCGTCTCAGTGGTGGGCAACATGCAATGGGAATATGCCGGGTTTGAGGCAAAGATTATGGAGGCGCTAAAGGACATCCCCCTACGGATGATTTCATATGGCAGCAGCAATAATGACGTGGCATTCGTCATTAAGAATACAGACAAAAAAGGGCTTTACAAGCCCTAAATGATAAGTTATTCCAACCGGAATATGCAGAACGGAACTAAAAGAAATGGTTCCGTATCTCCTTCGCGATGTAACGGCCCATCAGCTCCTGCCCCGGTTTGTCGGGATGCAACCCGTCGCGCAGATAGCGCCCGCTACCGGAAGGCTGCTCAAACTTTTCGGTGATACCACAGTTGGAGTAACAGTCTATCAGCTGCACGGAAAGCGCCCGGCACAACTCACGCAAGATGGCAATCTTCTGCAGATTCAGTGCATTGTGTTCGGGGTTGCCGGTCTGAATCGGCGTGCACACGAATACGCGGCATTGGGGATAATGCTCCAGAATGGTCTGAATGGACCAACGGGCACCGCCCGCCATGGTGTTGACATCTACTTCATCGAGCGTCTTCCCTTTAAGGGCCTCTTCGGCACTACCCAAGTTACGGTCATTCGTTCCCATAGAGAACACAAAGACATCGGGCGCAGGGTAAGCGCCACTTTCCACTTCGGCTATGAACTTCTGGATATGCACCTTTGACACGTTGTTGTGCCGCATCTGTAACTCATGCTTATCCTCCGTAACCTGCCAACCGCCGGAGATGCCGGCAAAAGCTTCGCTGCCATAATCCTGAGTATCGGGATGGCATGCCCATGTGGCAGAACCGACCGCCACGTTGTGATGTGTAGCGAATCCGAGTTTATCCACTACAGTCTTAGACCATTGTTCGCCTGCGGTAATGCTGTTTCCGTCGCACCCGAAGTTCAGCTTGCTGAAGTCCGGATAAAGAGATTGCGCATGCAGCGCAATCCCCATCCAGACAAGAATCCCCAAAACCATCAATCTATTCATCTTCTTATGATAGAAAACCTATGAAAAACGTTCAATAATTTCCATGCACATACGTCCGTTGTGATACGGACATTTCCAGAATCCCGCCTTGTCATCATCGGTGTTCACCGTGCCGTCGGCACGCACGCTCCAATGCCATTCTCCGTACTTGTAGTCTACCAGATGCTGCTTGATGAAGTCCCAACATCGGAGAGCCTTCTGCATGGCCACTTCGTCATCAAAGTGCTGGTAGAGGTTGGCATGTCCCACTACGTTCTCGGCCTGCACCCACCAGTGGCGGTCAGTATCGGTCTTTCCTTTATCCAGAAAAGTCTCGTATATCATGCTGCCGTCGGGCGTCAATCCTTCATCGGCAGCGGCAGCGATGTATTCTACAAGTGGTTCCACTTTCTCCAGGAGGTCCTTATCGCCCAGAACAAGGGCAGCCTCGTGTATCAACCAGGAGGCTTCGATGTCGTGCCCATAGGAGACAATGCGGTATTTACTAACCCAATCATCATTGAAGAACAATTCCAGATGACCGGTCTTGATATTCAGAATCCGTTCCGTGAAAAGGCCTATCAAATTGCGCAGTTGCCTCTCCAGACGGGTATCCTTCCACACGCGGAAAAGATTGGTATAAGGTTCCAGAATATGCAGATGGGTATTCATCGTCTTGCGCTCGTTCTCATCCTTGGCGCTGAGGCGCATGTCGGCTATTTCTCCCCATTCGCGGGTCAAGGCTTCGCAATAACCGTTTTTCACGGGGTCGAAGCTATGCTCTTCGATGGTCTCGAACAAGCGGATGGCATATGCCAGCGCTTCATCATCGCCCGTGGCACGAGCATATTCACTCAGCCCGTAGATGGCGAACCCCAAAGCATAAATCTGCTTCTTGGTATCGAGCGGATTGCCTTTATAGTCGAGAGACCAGTAAACTCCGCCAAATTCATTGTCATAGAAACGGTCGATAAGAGTACGTTTGGCACGCGTAGCCGTTTCCAGATACTCCGGCCTCTTCAGCAAGCGGTATGCAGCCGAGAAGGTCCACAAGATGCGGGCGTTCAGGATTGCCCCCTTTTCTGCTTCGGGCTTCACCTCCTCCCGGCCCGTGATACGGCCGTAGAAACCGCCGTTCACTTCATCCGTCATTCTATTTATCCAGAAGGGGAGGATATTGGAAACCAGCTCCTCCTCCATCTCCTGTTTCATCTTCTTGATATCCACAAGTTTTTGAGTTATGAGTTATAAGTTATGAGTTATTCTGCTGAAGGTTCTCACGGCGCTCTTTCAGGTCTGCATTGATGGCTGCCATACGCGTCTTATTCAATGGATAGATGAATACGACAACGATGGAAAGTGCGGCTATCGCAGCAGGAATAAAGCTCATCAGATACTTCAAGCCATCCAGCGCCTCGGGAGTCTGCACGGCATTCTCTGCGGTATTGTAACCGAAGAATGCCAACAGTGCCATTACTGCCCAGCCTGCAAATGCACCGCCAAACTTCTGCGCCATAGAACCGGAAGAGAATATCAGCCCTGTAGAGGATGTGCCATCCTTTTGCTCGGCATAGTCCGCCACATCCGCATACATGCTCCAAATCAACGGAGATACGATACCGGTGCAGATGGAGATAAGCACCTGGAAAATCATCATCAGCCACCATCCCAGCCCGTCATTCGGCACAAAGAAGAAGAGCACACTGAACACTACCAGGCACACGAGCGAAATGATATAAGTGGACTTCTTTCCAAACTTCATGGACAGAGGCACAGCCAGCGCCACACCAATCATATTACACACTTCACCCACCATCAGGAACAAGCCGGCATACAATACCAGATTGAACACCCCGAAATCGAGGAATGCATTGGCACTGATATAGTCCTTGAAGAAGTAGGCGGCAGTAGCTCCGCGTACCGTATTGAAGAAATTCGACAACAACGCCGCACCATTCAATATCCACCAAGGCGAATTGCGCACCAGTGACTTCACATCCTTACCGATGGATTCGGACGCCACACTCTTGACATGCTCGCGCGTCATGCTAAAGCAAAACAGAAAACCCAAAAAGCAGAGCGTGGCAATGCATACCATGGCATATTGCAACTGGAAGCATTGCTATAGTCCATTGATTTAAACCAATTACACAATGGCTCCCATGCTCCCAAAGCGATAAAACTACCTCCGTATGCAAAAAACATACGGTAAGAAGAGAAAACCGTTTTTGTGTTCGAATCATCAGTCATTACTCCCAACATAGCCCCGTATGGTACATTGATTGCCGTATATACCGTCATCATCAAGATGTAAGTGACATAAGCCCATACCAGCTTACCCGTTGTCCCCATGTCGGGCGTTGTAAAAAGTAAAATCCCGGCAATGGCAAAAGGAGCTGCAATCCACAACAAATAAGGACGGTATTTACCCCAACGCGTATGAGTACGGTCTGCAATGACTCCCATCATCGGATCGGACACTGCATCCCAAATACGTGTCACCAGCATCAGCAATCCTGCATCAGCCAAGCTCAAGCCAAAAATATTCGAATAGAAGAACGGTAAGTAATAGGAGAATATTTTCCAGAACATAGAGGAAGACATATCCCCGAAACCATAACCGATTTTCTCTTTTAGTGTTGCCATAGTATGTTGTATTTTTATTATTTCATTATCTGCAAATTCTTGTCTATCAGTTTCTTCAACGTTTCTACCGAAGCTGATGAAGACAAGCCGTCAGCAGGCGTATTCATGCAATAGTCCACCAGCTTATCAATGGTAGAGGTAGCCACATGCATCCGCGTGTCGGAAGAAGCGTAGTAGATGAATACTGTTCCGTCTTCGTCGGCAATCCAGCCGTTGGTGAAAAGTACATTGCTTACGTCACCTATACGCTCCTCACCCTCGGGTACCATAAAGGCCCCACCGGGAGTGGCAATCAGTTTCGTCGGGTCTTCCAGGGAAGTCATGTACATATAGAGCACATAACGCAATCCGGCGGCACAACCGCGGACACCATGAGCCAGATGCAACCAGCCTTTCGGAGTCTTGATGGGATGCGGACCTTCACCATTCTTCACCTCCTTGATGGTGTGATAGTAGCGCTGGTCGATAATCTTCTCTTCCTTCACCTCGGCATGGGTTATGTCGTCCACCAGCGCCCAGCCGATACCACCACCGCTGCCGGCATCAATAAAGCCATCCTGCGGACGGGTATAGAGGGCATACTTGCCATCTACAAACTCCGGGTGCAGCACTACGTTGCGTTGCTGGCTCTTGGTCTTCAGGTCGGGTAGGCGTTCCCAGTTCTTTAAATCCTTGGTGCGGGCAATGGCAGCTGTAGCCGTAGCCGAGGACAAATCACCGGCAGGCGCATTGTCGTCGTGGCGTTCGGCGCAGAAGATACCGTAAATCCAGCCGTCCTCATGAGCCGTGAGGCGCATGTCGTATACATTCGTTGCCGGAATCGCGTCTTCGGGCATGGTGATGGGATAATCCCAGAACCGGAAATTATCAATGCCGTTGGGACTCTCGGCTACGGCAAAGAACGACTTACGGTCAGCGCCCTCTACACGTACCACCATCAGATACTTGCCATTCCACTTAATGGCCCCCGAATTCATGGTCGCATTCATACCGATACGTTCCATCAGGTACGGGTTGGACTTCTCATCCAAATCATACCGCCAGAATACAGGTGTATGAGCAGCCGTCACTACCGGATATTTATAGCGGGTGAATATGCCATTGCCGTCTTCCACGGCCACATTCTTTCTCGTAATCAACTCTTCGTGTTTCTGAAAGAGCCTCTCTACCTTTTCTTTAAAAGCTTCCATGTCTGTTATATTGATTGTTTGTTTATTGATACAGATTTACATCAGCTGCAAACAGCGTCTTGGGATTGTTATAAAACTCCACAAAATCCTCCGCAGATGTCTGTCCCGGATAGGGGGCATAGTAATGGGTCACCTTTTCACGGGCATTGCGCCACACCAGCACATAGGCAAGCGGATATTTCTCCAACGCAGGCAGCAGAGTACCAGTCCACCATTTGGCATCGGGAATTCCTTCGTAACCGGTTTCGGTCACAGCAATCACCTTATTGTGTGCTTTCCCTATACTGTCGATAATGGAAAGTGCCCTATCCATCCCGGCAAGATAGGCATCCCGATCGAACTGATAGGTATCGAAACCGATAACGTCTATCAACTCATCGCCCGGATACTTCTTCAAATATTCCGTCGTGTCCTTGGGTTCCGTGCCGGAGAGTAAGCATAAAGTGCATTGTCCACTCCTTTGGCCTGCAGAGTATCCACTGTCATGTGCCACAATGCCTTATACTCCTCAGGGGTACACAGCTTCTCACCCCACCAGAACCAGCTGCCGCTGTGTTCGTGCCAGGGACGGAAAAGTACGGGTATCTTCACGCCGTCTGCCGTCTTCAGCGAATGAAGGAAATCGGCCACTCCTCCAACCAGCCGGCAAACTTCTGATGATTCTCGCCACCGGGCAGGATGGACTTCACCACCGTCGTATCCGATACATCCCAGGCATCACCGCCCGTCTTGGGATTGCGCGCATGCCAACTGAGCGAAACCATGCCGCCCCGCTGATACTGATTGATTATCTCTTTCCTGATTTTATCGAAGGGAACCTTATCCAGATTGGCGGCATTCCCAAGTTCCAGCTCTCCCAAATCAAAGCTGATGACAGCCGGATAGTCGCCACACACGCTTTTCACATCCGAACGGCCTTCCTCACCTTCCCAGCCGATACCATATACCGTATCGTCATGATGGCCGAGCATGATACCTTTGGAAGGGATTTTTTTCAAGTTAGCCAGTAAGTTCTCCGTTTCCTGCGTACGTGCAGCAGCCGTCTCTTCATTCACACTCTGTTCTTTCTTGGAAGAACCGCAGGCGGTCAACAGACTTACCGCCAGCATCATCATAGCAAATTTTACTTTTCTCATATCCATGTTTTTCAATCTGGTATTATTATTGGTAACACTAATTCCTGGCACAAAGATAGCGGATTGCACCAAGAGAAAATGATACAATTTTATCCCTTTACTATATTAAAAAACAGAATATAAAAAACGTATCATCTAACTTTCACCGGAACGCGCTTCCGCGAGACAATTCCCCGTTCCACTTTCCGGCGTTCCAGCTTCACCGGTTCGCTTGTAAAATCGGGAACATTGTACGAGTAGACCAGACGGTCGTAATACTCCCAAGGATTTTCCTGAGGAAGCAGGAAAGGCTTGCCCACCACCCCATTCTCATCCATACTTGCCAGATACAGACGAGTATAAAGCCCATCTCCCCTGCGGCTACTGAACACAAACCATCGGGAGTTACTGCTCCAGTTATGGAAACTTTCCGTATCATCGCTGTTCACCTCCTTTATGGGACGCATACCGCCATCCTTCAAATCCAACAGCCATAAATCGGCTTCTTTATGCCAAATTGAGAAATTCCCGTAATCCGACAAAGTAAACATGATATACTCGCCATCGTACGAGGCCTCGGGAAGGAGATGCTTTCTTCATAGCTTGCCGCAATTGACCAGCCG
>ENA-OQJX01000587-OQJX01000587.1-human-gut-metagenome-genome-assembly--contig:-NODE-587-length-16882-cov-2.862071_pt1 | contig 16882 bp, 15 predicted proteins | sample MGYA00242615_ERZ504782 | MGnify/ENA primary metagenome ERZ504782 (study PRJEB26092, sample SAMD00036354) | human gut metagenome | host: Homo sapiens | study: EMG produced TPA metagenomics assembly of... | reverse complement strand
CGTATAATGCCCGTTATCACAAGGTGTAAAGTCGGGATTTATGCGCTTTAAGAGTTCTATGGCAGGTTCGTCATTCGGATCTTGTGGTACCAACTTGCCATGAATAGCAAGGTCAAGAATTTTGCTTTTAGTTTGTTTGATGATGGTCTGTAAGTCGGCTTTGCCTTGTTCTATTTGGTCAATTAAAGCAAACCAATGTTCAATCTCGGCAACTATGCGTTGTTGCTCTGTTAAAGGTGGCAAAGGAAACCCCATCTGTTCTAAATTGTATTTTGGCAAACCTTCACGACCACTACCCGTAATTTTCATAGATTTAGCGAAGTATGAAGATAAAACTAACACATGAAAATATTCAGGTTCAACTAAAACAGAACGCATAATACAAACGTGTTGACTGACATTACCACAATTAAAATCAGCAGGAACTACGGCGCATCTTCCCAATGAACCACCAGTAATATTCAGCAACAAGTCGTTAGCAAGCACTTCCGTGCCTTTCATCTTCTGATGAACTTCTTCGGAAATATACTTGATGTCATCATAAACAAGTCTGTCATTATATACATTTTGCGAGCGGAAAAATGGAATCCCGTTCGCAGAATAGTTACTTCCCCTTGGTGTGCTACCAGAACCTATCTTTGAGCATATTTCTTCAATCGTTGTCCACATCCATGATTCCGGCACCTCAAACGGCACGTTCTCATAATGGGGCGTATCGGAAGGAAAAAAGGAGAGAAAAAATCCTCTCCTTAACTCTAAACCATGTATTAGACATTTAAGTTTTTCATCGGCAATCCATAATTGTTTTGGTTGAAAATTTATATGCAGCATATTCACATTCATACTAATCAGCCTTCTTCATTCTAATGGTACAAGTTACATTTGATAAATAAAATAAGAAACAAAGCACTTATTCTGCATTTATCCGATAAATAACCATCGGAAACAATGCTGTCATTGCAGCAGGTTTGATCGTGACAAGAGAGGTTCCGGCAAATACGGTTGTGGGCGGTGTTCCTGTCAGACATATCCGTAATATCAAGGAATAAAGAAAGGAGAAAACAATAGAAAGTTATAAGCAAATATGCCCTCATGCTCTCATTATGCATATAATCCATTGATAATGAGTGTTGAATGAATGATGGTAGCATATTTTTGAAGAAACAATTTGCCCTCATGCTCTCACTGTTTAATTATACTGATTACTATATAATGTGTTTATATTCAATGTGATATAGCTGAATTCGTTTCAAAATCACTCAGGTGAGAAAAGAGTCTATTTTGCCGTTTTAGGTGAAGAAAAGTGGCATAATGCTACAAGATCTCTTTTATATACACGAATCTTATCATATTTTGCTAGGAGAAACAACGGTAACTACTACATTTTAGGGAGTTCTTGATAGTTTATATAGAGATCATTATATGATAATCGGGCATTCATATTGCAGTTCTTTACTATTATAAATTGCTTAATCACAGTTGTGATTAGAGTTAATCACTATCGTGATTAATTTTAGTCACAAAGGTGATTAAACTTAGTCACAGTTGTGGTTAAGTAATTTCAAATAATAGAAAAAACAAATAGCAAAGTACGATGAGTAGAACTTATCAGCATGAAAATGTAATCGGATGCTTATAAAATAGAGTACACTGTGATGAAAAAGCTCAAAATGCGATGATTGATAAACTTTTGAATTAAGACTTTGTATGTGTTCATATTGTTGATTATCAGATAGATATTACTCTTTTTGTTTATTCTGTAGAATGAGGGCATGAGGGCAAAGATACTTTTTGAAATATGCTATCATCATTCATTCAGTATTTCATTATCAATATGTTAACTTCTTAGTGAGAGCATGAGGGTATATTTGCTTATAACTTTCTATTAATATTGGTGTTATGTTGAGTCGATTTATTGTGAAATACAGAAGTGTTTTTAATGCTTGTTGTAGCAATTATTAAAAATAATCGCTAAGAAACGTTTTTCCTATTTAAGAAATTATTATATTTGTACCGACTATTCTACTATGGCGTAGTAGAACGTTACATATTTTAAGAAGCGTTATTGAAATTATCTTCTATCGTCAAACTTCGCAACTTTGAACTGTACCTGAAGATGATAACAACAACGCTCACGTCTGTGTTATATACCTGCCATTACTGTGGCATCTATATATCTAATGGCGTGGGTGGCTGTTGTTTATCTAGGTACAAGGCAATGCGAAGGCCCGACGATAAGATAAACAAGATACAGCCCTCACGCTTTTTTATTGTTAACAGCCGAACAGAGGAGGGGGAGTTAGGCAAAGTCTTTTGACAAGATAGACTGATCTAACATTTACAGACGTATGAAAACAACACTGCAAGCGGGAATGCGTATCCTTATTTCCCGTTATCTGTCAAGTCGAGGTTGCGGAGACACAGTATATGTCACCGGACCGCCAGGAATCTTCTGCCCACAGACGGCAATTATAGCATCTTTCTATAAAAAATATTCTATGGTATATAATTGGGGCGTATAATGTCTGAACAGAATCATTGAAAAATTATAATCTAAATTTATTGTACGGAAATTATGGAAACAAACAATATGGAAATGTATGAGGCTCCTAAAGTGGAGATTATCGAAGTAGAAGTGGAAAAAGGATTTGCAGTAAGTGGTGGAACAGAAGACTATGACCAACATCCTTGGTAATTGAAATAAATAATTTAAAAACATACACGTATGAAAAAGATATTGTTCACATCTTTGGCTGTTCTTGGATTAGGAATAACCGGTTGTTCCAATGAAGATTTGGGCGTGGCGAAAAGTGGCGTTGATGAAGTATGTGCACTATGGGAGATGCTGAATCGCGTACTGCTATGAATGGCAATTCTGTCGTTTGGAGTACAGGTGACGAGATTGGCATTTTTGTAACGAATGGAAGTTCTTCTACATATACTAACACTAATTATTCATTATCCAGTGGAGCCGGGACCAAGAACGCAGGTTCTCAGGAGTACTGGAAGGTGAGAATCCTGTAAAGAAAGCTGCTTTTTATCCTTATGGCAGCGATGCTTCTTATGATGGAAGTAAAATATCATTAACGTTGAAGGATACCTATAATTATAAGGAAGGAGAAAACAGCAGTGCTCTTATGGCTTGCCAAATAAATGAGAGCGCACAGGATGTCTTGGCATTTAAAAATGCAGGTGCTTTGATGAGCGTAACTGTCAATAATATCCCGAAGGACTATATTTGGGCGAAATTGACTTCTATGACCGCTCGAGAAAGAACTACTGCTCCAGCCATTGCAGGAAATGCACAAATAGCATTCGCCGAAGGTATCCCTACATTGACAACCACAGGAACATTAAATTCCTCTTCCATAACTATAAACTTTACTGCTGGCAATGACGTGACTAGTAAAACATTCTATTTCCCGTTGCCTGTAGCCGAGTATCCTGCCTTGGAACTTTCCATTGGTAATGGCGCTACAAGCCAGGTTTTAAAGACAAAAGCTTTAGATGCTAAACGTAACGAACGTTATACCACAACTATAACGTTGGACGAAGTATCCGGAAGTGTACCGACAACAGTTGAAAGTGTATCAGCGGTAGCCGATGCTTTAGCAACAACTAATTCGGTTTCTGTGACTGATGTGGCTCTAACTGAAACCAGTCCTACAGTTTCAATACCGAAAAAAAATACACCGGCAGAAAATGTCAGCATATCCTTTGAAAATATTTCTACTACTGCTACTGTTGCTATAAAAGAAGCGAGCACTGGCGCTAGTGGTAATTCAGCACCTGAAAACGTGTTGGTATCTGTACCGCAATTAGATACTGCGCCTAAATTTGAGATAGAGCTGCCTTCTTCTACCGTAACTTTGGCTGCCAATGGCGAAACAGCTACTTATGATGAAGTAACGGCAACTACTGCTGCAAATACATTGGTTCTTGATAAAGGGATTACGGTTAATACATTGAAGGTAAAAGCCGGTAATGTAAGAGTGAAGAGTGGTGCCAAAGTAACAGCCATCAGTCGTGAAAGCGGTAACACTTCAACTGTCATTATTTATAAAGAAGAGGGGGCTGAATTACCCAATCTGTCCGGTAATGACGCATTTGAAGTAGTTGATGCTGCCGTAGCCGACTTGCAAAATGTCGCAAAAAATGGTGGAACTTATACTCTTGCCACAGACTTGACGGGAGATTTTACTATTTCCGCAACAAAGGAAGTTATCATCAATTTGAACGGTCATAAAATTACCAACAAATCTGGTGATACATTTACCGTAAACAAGGATAGTAAACTGACAATCAACGGAAATGGTACAGTGGATAATGTAAGCCACGGGAAAGCTTGTATCTATAATAACGGTACAGTAATTCTTAATGACGGAACCTATATTAGAAGTAAGGAAAACGGTCAGAATTCAGAAAGTTCAGGTGGTAACAGCTATTATAATATTCTGAATCATGGCGAGATGACGATTAATCCAAATGTGGAGATATCGCAAAACGGGCATTATTCTTCGATGATAGCCAATGGGTATTATGATTATACCAATACGAATCCGCGAAATGGATATGTAAGTGGTACCAATCATCAGAATCCTTCACTTATCATAAACGGTGGTACATTTGCCGGAGGTCTTAATACCATTAAAAATGATGATGGAGCCCAGCTTGTCATCAACGACGGTACGTTCACCAATATGTCTCAGGCAACCGTACAGAATCATCATGTGGCTGAAATCAAAGGAGGTACATTCAATACGACTGGTTCCGCTCAGTATGTGGTGGATAATGAAGGTCATAATGGTGCAGCCAATGACTTGGGACAGATGACTATCAGTGGTGGTACACTGAATGGCAAGATTTATGTGGTTGGTGCAGGTGCATCGCTGGCTGTTACCGGTGGTACTTTTTCCGATCCGTCCGCACTTTTATACTTAAGCGGTAATGCTAACGTGAAGATACGTTTGAATGGAGACGCTACTTGTAATGGCTTTAAAACGCAAAGTGGACAATCTGTAGAATTGGACTTGAACAACCATGTGCTTACACTTGCTAAACCGACCGTTGGCTCGGCTGGCACAGAAACGAACAGTTGTCAATTGTTGAAAGGTTCTACCGTTACTATGAAAAACGGAACACTGGCAAGTGATAATGATAAAATTATGATTCAGAACTACTGTAATTTGACGTTGGATGCTATGACAGTGAAGGGGCTAAATGCCTTATATGTATTGAGTAACAATTGTGGTAATATTTTGATTAGCAATACTACGATTAATGCCGGAATTGGTGCATATGCATTTGATGTTTGCGGCTATTCAACCTACACTGACGGAGTTAAAGTAACTGTTAAAGGTACTAGTATTATTAATGGTAACGTGGAATTATCAAAAAGTACCGGAAACACCGAACCTATGGAATTGAATATTGAGGGTGGTACTTTTAACGGCAATTTGGTTGTTGATTCATCGATAACAAATGCTTCTTCTATCATTAACGTGACTGGTACTCCTTCTTTTAAAGGAACCGGTTGGGATAGTTATAAAAAATAAGAGAATTATTTGCTATCATGTTATTAGTCATGGCAGAAAGTGAAAGAAGGTCGTCCTGTTTCGAAAGGTCGGGCGGCTTTCTTTTTTTAAGATTAGAAGATTATGAAACTTAATCCCCATTTCAAACTCCGCTCCATAGCCGGAGAAACAATAATTGTGAACCAAGGTGTTCCCGATACTGATTTGACCCGTATTATTTCCTTTAATTTTTCCGCTTGCTTACTTTGGAAACGACTTTCGGGAAAGGATTTCACTTTACAAGAGGCAGTCTTGGTGTTGGTGGAATCTTATCATATTCCTCAAGAGCAGGCCGAAAGAGATGTGGTGATTTGGGCAGATGCACTAAAAAAATGTTCAGCCTTACTTGATTGATATAACAATGGATATAATACTCGATAAACCGGAGCAAATGCTATTTGCCTTGCTCGATCCGCGTTGAACAGCACAAAGCCGGTTAGTGAAATCCTTTTTACCGATATATCTTCTGCCCTTTGGCAGGCGTGTTACAAACTAGCTTGCACTCAGGGAGTGATGGCCTTGGCATGGGACGGAATACAGACCCTGCCGGCCTGTTTGCAACCCCCGAAGGCTTTGAAATTAAACTGGGCGATGGCGGTAGAGAACTATGAAAAACGCTACCGGCGGTACTGCCATACCATAGCCGAACTTTCAGCTTTTTATAAAACGCATGGCATTACCACGGTCCAGTTGAAAGGAGTGGGCCTCTCCACCTATTATCCCATTCCTTCGCACAGGGAAGGGGGAGATATAGACATCTTCACTTATTCGGCAGACCATTCCCGGAAAAGTGATGCCGAGGCAACCGGCTGGCAGACCGGTTAATGGAAGAAAAAGGAATAGAGGTAGACCTTGAACACTCCGAAAAGCATAGTATGTTTTACTATAAAGGTATTCCGATAGAAAATCATAAAACCTTCATTAATTCGGAAACATACCATATAGCGGTGAAGATGGATAAGCTCCTTCAAGAACTGCTACAACCCGTATCGGCGGAATTGGACGGAAAATACCCCATTTTCATTCCATCTTCCACTTTTAATACTGTATTTCTCGCTTTTCATGCCGCCCAGCATTACGCACGCGGCCTGGCGCTTCATCATCTTTGCGACTGGGCTTGCCTGCTGAATAGATACGGCCTGCATATTCCTGAGGAAGTGACGGATATTCGTTTTAGAAATATGATGCTGGCAATGACTCACCTTTGTAATGATTATTTAGGAACTTCCGTTCCTGTATATGGAGGAGAAGGGTTGGCGGAGGAAATCTTGTGGGAAATCATCCGGCCACCCTATACTAAGTTTGTTCCGGCGAAGAATAAATGGAGCATTCTGGTTTATAAAACCAAACGTATGCTGCATACTCATCGTGCGTGTAACAGCGTGTTGCGCATTTCACTGTGCAAATGGGTTGGAATTTCTATTCTGTTGCATCTGCGCTCTCCCCATACCATCTTCCAAACGGAACGAAAATAGGCGGTTTATGTTGAAAAGAATCTGCCGTTTGTTGTTGCCTGATGAAAGGAAAATGGGGATAAGGGTGGTTTGTGCCGTATTTCTTTGCGCATTACTTGACTTTGCCGGACTCGCTGCCCTGTTGCCTGTCTTGTTTTTTCTGTTGGATGACGGGAGGGATAAAGATGCCGCCCTGTTATTTTGTCTGGTGGCAATAGTCTTTATTTTGGTGAAAAACGCTTTGGTAGCGGGGCTTTCACGTTTTCAAAACCATTTTCTGATGTCTCTTTACCGTCGGCTCAGCTTTTCTCTCTTTACTTCTTACTATCAACGGGGATTATTGTTTATACGCAGCAGGGGGAGTATCCGGCTGGGATATGAGGTAAATTATATTTGTTATGCTTTTTCTTTAAATCTTCTTTCCCCCTTGCTTCGCATGACAGGAGAACTGCTGCTTATTTTATGGGTGACGGCAGCTTTGTTGGTTTACGCTCCGTTGACGGTACTGATGCTGTATATTGCCTTTCTGCCTTTTATGTTGATTTACGGATGGGGGATCAGGAAACCGATGCGCCGTTATGGTGAGCAGGAGCAGCAGGCTCGTCGTGAGCAGTCCCGGCTGGTCACGGAAACGATGAAAGGGTATGCCGAATTGGAACTGAATGCGGCGTTTCCTTTTTTTCAGCAGCATTCGCCGAGAGGATAAGGAAAATCAGTGAGAGTCGTTTGAAACTGGAAATGATACAGCACCTTCCTTTTTGCCTTTCCGAAATGGCAGTTATATCGGGACTGACCTTGCTCACCGTTTTCGGAACAGGGGATATCAAAGCGTTGGTAGGTGTCTTTGCTGTGGCGGCTTTCCGGCTGTTACCCGCTTTGCGCGGCATCTTAGGTGGTTGGACACAAGTACAGAATGCGGTCTATTCTCTGCGGATTATAGAGGAAGGGTTGGGGGATAAGGGGATAGAAGCAGTTTCTCCATCATGGGGGCAGGAAGCGTTTTCTTTTCAAAAAGAGATACGGATAGAACACCTCACCTATGCTTATCCTGAAAGTAAAGAGGTTCTAAAGGATTTTTGTTGTACTATTCGTAAAGGGGAATATGTAGGTATCTGTGGTGAGAGTGGCGTGGGTAAGTCTACCTTGTTTTATCTGCTTTTGGGATTTATCACTCCGGATAAAGGCGCTATTCGGATAGATGGCAGGCCGCTTGTCGATGTGCCGAGGCAGGAATGGCATCGCAAGGTGGGATATGTGCAACAGGAAGTGTTTGTGCTGGATGGGACCTTGGCGGAAAATATTGCTTTGGGATGCCGGTTTATAGATAAGGAATGGGTAGCGGAGATAGTGAGGCAGGTGAGATTGGATGCTTGGGTGGATGAATTGCCGCAAGGAATGGATACTCCTTTGGGTGAAGGGGGAGGAAGGCTTTCGGGAGGTCAGAAACAACGGGTAGGCATAGCCCGTGCTTTGTATAAGAAAGCGGAGGTACTTCTACTGGATGAGGCTACTTCTGCATTGGATAATGAGGCTGAACGGGCTGTCAATGAAATGCTTCTCAGTCTGATGAAGGAGTGTAGGGGGCTGACTATTCTTACGATAGCCCATCGGGAAAGCTCATTGGCATATTGTCATCGTGTAATCAGATTAAATGGAAAAGACAATGGATCAAATTTATAAAATAGGTGGCCACTGCTTCGCATTGCCGGACGAAAGGTTGATGGAGGTGGTGGATGGTATCAGCGGTTTCAAGCCTTTTATTTGGCAACCGGATCTGGTTTTGGTAAAAGATGTATATGAGGGTGCTTGGTTGCCGGATTTTACTGTTTGGGAGGGAAACGGTTGGGATTTTCCGGCTTTTCAGAGAAAGTCCTATGGGTTCGGATATGAAGATGTAACCGGTACTTTCGGTGTGAGTGGGGATAGTTTTTTGTTGGAACTGGCTCCGCAGGGAGAACCGTCGCTTTATCTCCGGACGATGGGTGAAACTGGGAAAGGTATCTGTTTATATGGTCATTATTCTCCCCGTCTTTTAAGATTTGCCTTATGGATGGGGTATGGCCTGATGACGGTACGGAAAGATACGGTTGCCTTGCATGGCAGTTGTATTGTTTATAAGGGGAAAGCGGTTCTTTTTTTAGGTGAAAGCGGAACCGGCAAAAGTACCCATACTCGTTTGTGGAGGGAAAATATAGCAGGAAGTAAGTTGCTAAATGATGACAGTCCCATTGTGCGTTATGAAGAGGGGGGCGTGTGGGTATATGGCAGCCCGTGGAGTGGGAAGACTCCTTGTTATAAGGCGGAATGTTATCCGTTGGCCGGATGTGTACGTTTGTCACAAGCACCGTATAATAAGATACGGAGATTGAACACTTTGCAGGCTTATGCAGCTTTGCATCCGTCTGCTCCTCCTGCATTTGCATACGAGGAGGAATTATACAGTGGGGTTTGTAGTCTGTTGGAAAAGATGGTTTCATCCATTCCTGTTTATCATCTGGAGTGTTTGCCCGATGAGGAGGCGGTGAAATTAGTATGTCGTACTTTATATGGAGATGGGTATGAAGCGGATAGCGAATGAATGTTTCTTTGCGTGGGTGGAGTCGGAAATCAAAAGTGGCAGGAGTGTGAAGTTCCGGGTGAAAGGCAATTCCATGATGCCTTTACTGAGAAATGGGAAGGATGAAGTGGTGGTGGGGCCGTATGATAAGGAGGAGTTAAAACTTTTTGATGTCATTCTGTTCCGGCAGACAGACCGGTATGTATTGCATCGGATTATTCAAAAAAGAGGCAGTCGTTATTTGATGCAGGGAGATGGCGTTTGTCGTTTTTATGAGGAATGTGAGGACACGGATATCATCGGGGTGGTGAGAAGGGTATGCAGACCTTCCGGAAAGAAGATTGAAACAGATTCCGCCTGTTGGCGGTTGGAAAGCCGTTTGTGGTTGGGACTTGGTGGATGCAGAGGAATGGTGTTGCGTGTCCTGAATAGATTGGGTTGTTGGCTCCTTTTTTGACGAAAGCCGTCAGCTTGGAAGGAAATATTATTCATAAAGCAGGTATTTCTCTCTCATCTTTTTGTAGGCTTCCAGTTCATTCTGCCATCCTGCACGGATTTCTTCTTCACTGGCTCCTTTCGTGATTTGTTCCCTTACGGTACGGTTCCCTATCAACAGGTCGAACCATTGTGGGCGGGTAAAGAACTTGTCCGCTTTTCCAAGGTCTTGATAAGCTTGATAATAGGTGATGATGTATTTTAAAGAGAATCCTTTCGGGGCGGTGATATGGCGGAGATTATTGCCATAGCAGTATTGGTTTTTATACATCGGATTCTTATCAAAGCCTTCCAAGGCTTCCGGTCTGAAAGAAAAGGAGGAGATGCGGATATCCGGTGAACCGATTACTTGAAAAGGATAAAGAGTACCTCTGCCCACACTGATGGCTGTACCTTCAAACGGGCAGAGTGAAGGATATAAGGCAATTGCTTGGTCGTTGGGCAGGTTGGGAGAGGGCTTTACCGGAAGCGAATAGGGTTGTCCGTGTTTCCAACCTTCTACGGGGATAACGGTCAACGCGCATTTTTTGCCATTGGATAACCAGCCTTCACCATTGATCATTTGAGCCAACTCGCCTACAGTGCAACCGTGTAAAATAGGTATGGGATGCATGCCCACGAAACTTTTCTGATTTTTCTGTCGCACAGGACCGTCCACATAATCGCAAGGATTGGGACGGTCTGTGATGACCAGTTGTTTCCGGTTCTCGGCACAAGCTTCCATTATATACTGCATGGTGCTGATATAGGTATAGAAACGGGCGCCTACATCCTGAATGTCAAACACAATCAGGTCTATATCCTGTAGCTGTGCCGCAGCCGGCTTTTTATTTTTACCGTAAAGGGACAGGATGGGTACTCCTGTACGGGTATCTTTTCCGTTCTTGATGGTTTCTCCGGCATCGGCGTCACCCCGGAAGCCGTGTTCGGGAGCGAATACCTTTTTTATTTGTATATGCGCTGCCAGCAGGGTGTCCAACAGATGAGTTTCTCCTACCCTGGAGGTTTGGTTTACAACCAATGCTACACGCTTCCCTTTTAATATAGGTAAGAGGTGGTCCATCTGTTCGGCTCCGGTAATAACTTTTTGCGCGGTCACGGCGTTGAAAGTAAACAAGAGGCAGCATAGGAAAATGTATTTTGTTTTCATGATATGTGGTGATTATTTTGTAATATTGCACAAAAATAAGAATTTAATTGAGAATGGACGCACTTGCTATCATTAATAAATATTATCCTGAAGATAATGAACTGAAACATATCCTGCTGACGCATAGCCGTTCGGTGGCCGATAAAGCGTTATGGATTGCCGGCAAGCATCCGGAATTGAATCTGGACAAGCAATTTTTGGAAGAAGCGGCAATGCTGCACGATATCGGTATTTTTATGACAGATGCTGATGGTATTTGTTGTTTCGGATCTTATTCTTATATTTGTCATGGATATTTGGGGGCTGATCTGATGCGGAAAGAAGGATTCCCGCGCCATGCGTTGGTCTGTGAGAGACATACGGGGGCAGGTATATCTTTGCAAAGTATTATTGACCAGCAATTGCCCGTTCCTCATCGGGATATGGTTCCGGTATCACTGGAGGAACAGGTTATCTGCTTTGCCGACAAGTTTTTTTCAAAGACACATCTGGACAAGGAAAAAAGCGTGGAGAAGGCGTTAAAGAGTATTTCACGTTATGGGGAAGATGGGATAATCCGTTTTAACCATTGGTGCGAATGTTTCTTGTAAGCCTTAAAAATAAATTAAATATCCGCTAAATAGTTCATTATTGGCGGATAATGCTTAATTTTGCCCCTCAAAAGCGTAAATGATTTGTGAATGACGCCACTAAAACGACATAGATTTATAACATTCCTACTACTATTTGCATGCCTGTTGCTTTCTTTAAGTACGGGTGCTCAACGCAGAAAGCGGAATTCTGCATCCGGCAATGATTCCCTGAAAGTAGATAGTACTTTGGTAGATACGTTGTCTATTGATACGGTTGCACCTAAAAAGAAGCAGCCGTTGGATGCGCCTGTTATTTATGAAGCAAATGACTCTATCGTATTCACTGAGGGCGGATATGCCCATCTGTATGGTGACGGTAAGGTGAACTATGAGAAAATTGAATTGACCTCTGCTGTGATTACAATGAACATGGATAGCAGTACGGTGTATGCCCGTGGTGTTCCCGACTCGGTTGGCGTGGAAAAAGGTACTCCTATCTTTAAAGATGGCGAGACTCCGTACGAGTCAAAAATCATGCGTTATAACTTCAAGTCGAAGAAAGGTTTCATCAATAATATTGTAACTCAGCAAGGTGAAGGGTATGTAACCAGTGAAGAATCAAAGAAAGGTTCCAATGATGAGCTTTATCTGCGTCACGGACGATACACTACGTGTGATAATCACGAACATCCTCACTTTTATCTGAAGCTTTCTATGGCGAAAGTACGTCCCAAGAAGAATGTAGTATTTGGTCCTGCCCAGTTGGTGGTAGAGGATGTGCCGTTGCCTCTTGCTATTCCTTTTGGTTTTTTCCCGTTCAATAGCAGTTATTCGTCAGGATTCATTATGCCTACATACGGTGATGAAATGAATCGTGGTTTCTATTTACGTGATGGTGGATATTATTTTGCTATCAGTGATCGTATGGATTTGAAAGTGCTGGGTGAGATTTTTACAAAGGGCTCATGGGGACTTTCCACGCAGTCCAATTATAATAAAAGGTACAGATATAGTGGTAATTTCAATGCCAGTTATTTGGTAACGAAGACAGGTGAGAAGAATATGCCGGACTATATGGTTACAAAAGACTTCAGAATTGCATGGAGCCACAGACAGGATGCCAAGGCCAGTCCCAACAGTTCTTTTTCGGCTAATGTGAACTTTGCAACCAGTAGTTATGACCAGCGTAACCTGAGTAGTTTGTATAATCCGCAGCAATATTCAAATAATACCAAGACGTCTAGTGTGAGTTATTCGCGTAACTTTCCCGAGATAGGATTGAATTTGTCCAGTACATTCAATATTTCTCAGAATACACGGGACTCTTCTATCAGCGTGACGTTGCCGGACTTGAATATTTCATTGAACCGTATTTATCCGTTCAAGCGTAAGAAGGCGGTAGGTGATGAACGTTGGTACGAAAAAATCTCAACTTCAGTATACCGGTCAGGTGACGAACTCTATTAATACCAAGGATAATCTGATTCTGAAGCAAGGATTGAATAAATGGACCAATGGTATGCAGCACAAAATTCCTATCAGTGCTACATTTACCTTATTCAAATATATCAATATCGTGCCTTCTTTTAACTATACCGAGCGTTGGTATATGCGCAAGGTAGAGCAGAGTTATGATCCGTCGGCACCTAATAATGTGCGGAGAGATACAATCAACGGTTTCAACCGTGTGTATAACTATGATTTGAGTTTGCAGGTGAATACCAAGATGTATGGTTTCTACAAACCGTGGAAGAAATTGTTTGGTGACAAGATTGAAATGATCCGTCACGTCTTTACTCCTTCGGTTAGCATGAGTTATGCGCCGGATTTCAGTACGTCTAGGTATGGATATGTGGGAACGTATACTTATACTGATACGGATGGAGAGGTACGTACTCAGACTTATAATCCATATGAAGGTTTGCCTTACTCCTTCTCACCCAGTGGTAAATCCGAGAATTTTACTTTCTCTATAGACAATAATGTGGAAATGAAAGTGAAATCCGATGCGGATACTACCGGAGTGAAGAAAATCAGCTTGATTGACCAGTTGGGGGCCAGCATTTCTTATAATGCAGCAGCTAAAGAGAAGCCGTGGGGAACTTGAGTATGAATCTGCGTTTGAAACTGACCAAGAGCTATACTTTTAATATGAACGCCCAGTTTGCTACTTATGCTTATGAGTTTGATAAAGATGGTAAGGTAGTGGAAGGTAATCGTACAGAATGGTCATACGGACGTTTCGGTCGTTTTCAGGGGTATAGCGGTTCTTTTTCGTATACATTGAATAATGATTCGTGGAAAAAATGGTTTGGCCCGAAAGATGAAAAGGACAGTAAAGGGGATAAAGACAAGAAGAATGAAAATCTGGATGAGTACAGTGATGATGACAATGAAAACAAGGAGGAAGAAGATAATTCCGGCTTGAGAAAGACAGAGAAGGCGGCTATAGATCCGGATGGCTATATGGCTTTCAAGATGCCATGGTCATTGAGTTTGAGTTATAGTTATAGTATTCGTGAGGACAGAAGTAAGCAGATTAATATTAAGACGATGCGTTATCCTTATTCAATAACCCATTCATTGAATGTTTCCGGTAATGTGAAATTGGGTAGCCGCTGGAATGTGAATTATTCTTCAGGATATGACTTTAATACGAAAGAGATGTCAATGACAACGGTCAATATCAGCCGTGACCTGCACTGTTTCAATATGAGTTGTGGCTTGGTATTTGGTCCCTTTACTTCCTATAACTTCAGTATTCGTGCTAACTCCAGTATGTTGACCGATGCTTTGAAATGGGACCAGCGAAGCAATACGGGTAGTGCAGTGAATTGGTACTAGGAGAAACTGAGAATAAAAAATAAGAAATGGTTGCATGTTGTTATCGGCAACCATTTCTCATTTTTTTTATTCTGGTCTTTAATTTATGTCTACCATTCAATGGGTGTTTGCCCGTGTGCTTGCAAGTATTCGTTGGTGCGGCTGAAGTGCTTGTTGCCAAAGAAACCATTATAGGCTGACAGGGGTGACGGATGTGCGGAAGCCAGTACCAGGTGTTTGTTGCGGTCTATGAAGCTCCTTTTTTCTGTGCATAAGATCCCCATAAGATGAATACAATATTTTCACGTTGTTCTGCCAGTATACGGATGGCGGCATCTGTAAATTCCTCCAGCCCGTCGTTGATGAGAGCCTGCTTGATGGGCACGGACTGTCAGTGTGGCATTGAGTAATAATACTCCTTGATTCGCCCAGCGGGTCAGATTGCCTGAAGTGGGGATGGGAGCACCCAAATCGCTTTGTATTTCTTTGAAAATATTTTGTAGGGAAGGGGGAAAAGGTACTCCGTCATTAACGGAAAAGCAGAGTCCGTGCGCCTGGCCGGGACCATGGTAGGGGTCTTGGCCGATAATGACGACTTTCACTTTATTAAACGGGCACAGATTGAAGGCGTTGAATATAAATCTACCCGGTGGGTAAATAGTGGTAGTCTGGTATTCGCTTCTTACAAACTCTGTGAGTTTGATAAAGTAATCTTTTCAAATTCGGGTGCCAGATGTTGTTTCCAGCTTTCTTCTATTTGTACGTTCATAGGCTTTCTTTTTATTAAAAATGTGCGTTAAAGATAGGGGTTATTTGTAAAAATGACAAATAAAAAGAGGATGACTTTTGTATCACCCTCTTCTTCGATTGCTGATAGATTATAATCAAATAAGTTGCATACCCAATTGAGCGCATTCTTTTCTCATATCTTCGGGCCATATACTGGCTTGGATTTCACCTATATGGGCTTTCTGTAAATAAAGCATACAGAGTCGTGATTGTCCTATACCACCGCCGATACATAAAGGCAGAGTTTCATCCAACAAGCGTTTGTGGAAGTACAATTCTTTACGCTTTTCCTGTCCGCTGAGTGTCAGTTGGCGGAGTAACGCTTCTTTGTCTACACGGATACCCATAGAGGAAAGCTCAACAGAACGGTCTAATATTTTATCCCAAACCAACAAGTCACCATTCAGACCGGGGAGTCCGGTTTCCGGATTAATTGTGGTGTAGTCATCATAGTCAGGTGCACGCAGATCATGTTCTTTACCGTCACTCAGTTTACATCCTATACCTATAATAAATACAGCACCATATTTTTGCGCAATAGCATGTTCGCGTTCTTTCGGAGTTTTGTCGGGATACATTTGGCAAAGCTCTTCTGAGTGGATGAAATGAATGTCATGTGGCAGGAAGGGTTTGATCTGCGGATACATTTCGCATACCATATATTCTGTGCGGCGCATGGCTGCATAAATACGGGTTACTATTTGTTTCAGGAAATCAACTGTGCGTTGTTCTTTGGTAATTACACGCTCCCAGTCCCACTGGTCTACATATAGTGAGTGGAGATTACCTAATTCCTCATCAGCTCGGATGGCGTTCATGTCGGTATAGATGCCATAACCCGGTTCTATATTGTAATCGGCCAAAGTCAGCCTTTTCCATTTTGCCAATGAATGGACAACTTCGGCCTGTGCGTCTCCCAAGTCTTTAATAGGGAAAGATACCGGCCGTTCGGTTCCGCTCAAGTCATCATTGATACCCATTCCCTTCAATACAAATAGCGGGGCGGTGACACGGCGCAGACGTAATTCTGACGACAAGTTCTGTTGAAAGAACTCTTTTATTTGCTTAATGCCTAACTCTGTTTGTTTTAAATCAAGCAAGGCTTTATAGTTAGCTGGTTTAATTAGGTAACTCATTGTAAAATAGATCTAATTGTTTTAATTGCTTGCAAATATAGAAATTATTTGTGATATTGTTATATATTTGGGTAAAAATATAATCAAATTGATTGTTTTGTTCTTAAATTAATGTGCAAAATATTATTTTGATAGATAAATATCTCAAATTATTAGGAGAAAGACAATATATTTTGTACTTTTGCACGTCCAAGTTTCAGACGCACCCGTAGTTCAATGGATAGAATACCGGATTCCGGTTCCGACGATATGAGTTCGATTCTCATCGGGTGTACAATTCAGTAACCTCTTTGCAAAGAATTGCAAGGAGGTTTTTCTTGTTATATCTTCTCC
>ENA-OQJX01000586-OQJX01000586.1-human-gut-metagenome-genome-assembly--contig:-NODE-586-length-16946-cov-1.085974_pt1 | contig 16946 bp, 22 predicted proteins | sample MGYA00242615_ERZ504782 | MGnify/ENA primary metagenome ERZ504782 (study PRJEB26092, sample SAMD00036354) | human gut metagenome | host: Homo sapiens | study: EMG produced TPA metagenomics assembly of... | reverse complement strand
TCCACAATAAAACCAAGATACAACAAAGAAAGAGAGGAAAGAACAGCTGCCAAAAAATAAAAAGGAACAGTTTGGCTTTAGAAAGACCAGTCAGGCGCCAATTCATCAATTCTTGCTGGTTTTGCCTGAGTGAATAGTAAAAGAAAAAGATAAAAAAGAAGGCAAATAGAAAAAAATAAACTGAAATATGCCTTTTAGATAAAATCGGCTAGCTAATTCTAAAGCCGGAAGAAGCTCCGTAGATGCAGAAGCACCAATAAATGAAAGCCGATCTTGGACTTGATTCGCTAAAGCCGATTGCAAATGGTAGAGAGTCAGGCATGCTATCAATAAAAAGCAGAAAAGCTTGAAAATAAACAATAGAGTATTGTCTGCTTTTTGTAATAAATTAATCGAGCAGTAGCATAGCGGATCATTTTCATACTTTTCACCTCTATAAAAAGTATAAAAAATGAATATGAATAAAGTATGAAATTCCTTTAGTAAAATCACGAAATTAAAACCAAAACCAGGAAACCTCTTGCTTTTTGCAAGAGGTTGTGAAAAAAGAGCTGCGACAAGATGTTTGTCGCAGCTCCTTTCAGATTTGTTTTATCATTCGGAAGAACCTGTGGTCGTTCCGTGAAGTTCTTGATACGTTTGTGTTTTATAAAGATCAACAGTTGATTGTCTGTTGTGTTGACTAAAGACACTAGTTGATTTGTCACCTAGAGATTTTTCAGCTTCTTTTAATTTCTCTAAGCCATTCTTGTAGTCATAATCACTGGTATCAATTGGATCTAATCCACTATTCGTATAGAAACGAAGAAGATCACCGTTATTGATTTGATCAGAAACAGCTAACTGTTTATCAACTTTTTCTTTGAGTGAATCAATTTCATTCTGTACTTCCTCAGTAGGTTCAGTAATGGCTTCACCAGTTTCGTTACTGTAGATGGTACCACCGTAGTAAGTATATTTTGGAGTAACAAAATCGCCATCACGGAAAGAAACAAGCTGTTCATGATCTTTCGAGAATAGATCTTGTCCTAACTGAATATAATTTTTTGTATCTACACCTAGTAAATGGAGCAGTGTAGGCAAAGCATCAACTTGGCCGCCATAAGTGTGATTGATCCCGCCTTGTGTTTGTCCAGGAATATGGATCATATAAGGGACACGCTGCATTTGTGCATTGTCATAATTTGTCCAAGTAGAACTTGTTTTTCCAACTAATTCAGCTAGATTTTTATTTCTAGAATTCGAAACACCATAATGGTCACCGTAAAGAACGATAACTGAATTATCATACAAGCCGCTTTCTTTCAAATAGTTGAAGAATTCTTGTACGGCAGTGTCTAAATAATTGGCTGTCGCGAAGTAACCGTTAATCGTCTCATCGTTTGTATTGGCTAACGGGAATCCAGCTTCGTCATTGGTGAATTTCGAATAAGGATAATGGTTAGATACAGCAATGAATTTTGAATAAAATGGTTGTTGCAGACGTTCCAAGTATTCTACAGATTGTTGGAAAAATGGTTTATCATGACAACCGTAATTGGAACGAATTGTCATCATTAACGTCATAATAAGAAGAATCGAAGAAATAATCATATCCTAAATTCTTATAGGTCTCGTTTCGATTCCAGAATGTGCCGGCGTTCCCATGAAACACGGCACTCGTGTAGCCTTCTGTTTGACTTAAAATATCAGGTGCAGCTTGGAAAGTATTTTTTCCGCCTAATTGTGTGAACAAGGAGCCTTGATTCAAGCCAAACAATGAATTTTCCATCAGCGTTTCCGCATCACTTGTTTTTCCTGCTTTTACTTGATGGAAAAAGTTGTCAAAACTGAACGTGCTGTTGCTGTGATAAAGACTATTGATGAAAGGTGTAACTTCATGTTGGACACCATTCTCATCTGTCAATTTATAATCGATCAAGAATTGTTGGAAGCTTTCTAAATGGATATAAATCACATTTTTTCCTTTAGCAAGTCCAAACAAATCATCATTTGGTGCTGCGTAATGTTCTTTTACATAATTTTCTACTTCTTTCATATCATTGGGACTTGCTTCTGCCCGCACTTGGTTTGTCTGGTAAGTTTGAACGCCATCGTAAACCATGAAAGCATTCAAGCCAAGATATTTAACCAAATAATCCCGAGAGAATGTACGAGTCAATAATTCTGGACGATCAGCTTCCGCCATAAAAAGATTTCCTGAGAAATCATAACGGCTAATGTAGAAATCGCAAAAGCCATTCTTGCTCGAATCGGACGAGGGTCCAACTTGATTTTTTTGGCGATCAGTAGAACAGTCAAGATAATGAAATCGATCCAATAGATCACGTCATATGGGCGAAACAGTCGAATGGCACTTTCTCCCAGACACTTGCTACTTTCCCAGCACCTAAAATCGTGTTGATCGTAATGAAGTCCGTGAATTCTCGATAATAAGTGACATTCGAAAAAACAAGCAATGTCAAAAGAAAATAAATGACCATCATCGTGATATAAGCAACTCTGGGCGTCTGATATAAAGAGCAATTCCAAGTAATAACAGTGTAGTTGCAATAGGTTGATAAACAAGATAAAGTATTGAATGCCACTTTCAATTCCAAGATGGAAATCGACCAAATAGGCAAAAATCGTTTTCAACCAAAGTAAAACGACTAGTAAAGAAAAAAATCCGAGCCTCTTATTCAAAAAGGCAGGTGTTTTTATATATTTCAAGATAATCTTCCTTTCTGCACTTCTTAATCACAGAAGTGTCATGAAACCATGTTACACAGCTCACTCATTCTCATTTATTTACTAGTATGACATATAGTGTCAATTGAAACCAGAACTTTGTGCTGTTTCATTAAGTTTTCTTTAAGCTTGAATGAAAAAGGAGCAGTAAGACAAGTCCTAATGTTTTTTGTTATACTTGAGAAGAAGAAAGCTAAAAGCAGGTGAAGGAATGAAAGTACAAGTAAAAAAAAGAGCAAGCAGTCGATTAAAAAAAGGATACCCACTGATCCAAAAAGAAGACCTTGCACATCCCCAAAAAGAAACCACGCAATGGGTGGAATTAGTTGATCCGCAAAACCAATTTATCGCAAAAGGATATCTAGGAAAGCAGAATAAAGGGATCGGTTGGGTATTGAGCCAGCAGGATATCCCATTTGATCAATCATTTTTTGAAGAACTTTTTGTGAAGTCAAAAGAAAAAAGAACTTTCTTTTTTTCAGATTGATTCTACTACCGCTTTTCGTATATTCAATGGAGAAGGAAACGGAATTGGCGGTCTGATTATTGATTATTATGCAGGTTATGCTGTTTTTTCTTGGTATAACGAGACGTTATATACACATCGTGAATTATTGATTCAAGCTTTTCGTGAAATCTATCCGGAAATCATTGGCGGATATGAGAAAATTCGTTTTGAATCAGTGAATCTGCCTGAGAGCCAGTTCATTTACGGAAAAGAGGCACCGGAGACCTTGGTCGTAAAAGAAAACGGAGTAAAATTTGCCGTTTATTTGAATGAAGGATTGATGACTGGTATCTTTCTAGACCAAAAAGAAGTACGGGGATCATTAGCAGAAGGTTTCGCTTCTGGGAAAACAGTTTTGAATATGTTTAGTTATACCGGCGCCTTTTCTGTTGCTGCCGCAATGGGAGGGGCAATCGAAACGACAAGTGTCGATTTAGCAAAACGCAGTTTGAAAAAAACACAAGAACAGTTTGAAGTGAATGGCCTGGATGTCGATCAGCAAAAAATCATTGTTATGGACGTATTCGAGTATTTCAAATACGCAAAAAGAAAACAATTTTTATATGACATGATTGTATTGGATCCACCAAGTTTTGCCAGAAACAAGAAAAAAGTCTTTCGCGTAGCAAAAGATTATGGGGAACTGATCAAGGATAGTCTGGATATTTTAGCAGAAGATGGGATACTTATTGCGTCTACAAATGCTGCGAATGTCTCGATCGAACAATTCCAAACAATGATCGAAGAGGAATTCCATGCCAAGAATGTTTCTTTTGAACAAATTGCTTTATATCGTCTGCCAAAAGATTTCCAGACGACGGATACCTTTTTAGAAGGCAATTATCTGAAAGTGTTTGTTTATCAAATTAAAAATAACCATTAGAAGGAGCGATGCAGAGTGGTTCGGATAAAGGGATTGAATATAGGAAGCGGTAGACCAAAGATTTGTGCGCCTCTTATCGGAGCCGTCCGAGAGGAAGTATTACGTGAAGCAGTTCTTGCACGTGAAGCAGGGGCCGACTTAGTCGAATGGCGAGTCGATCATTATCGTAAGGTTTTTTCTTTTGATGAAGTTGCAGAAACATTGGTTCTTATCCATGAGATGCTTGATGGATTGCCGTTATTATTTACGTTCCGTACCTTAGCTGAAGGCGGAGAACAAGACATATCGATCCGTCAGTATCGCGATCTTTATGAACATTGTGATACACACTGGATTAGTAGATATGTCGATATCGAGTTGTTCAAAGTTGAAGTTTAGGGAAAGGACTGATAGAGGAAATCAAATCTTTAGATATCCCTTTGATCATCAGTAGTCATGATTTTAAAGAAACACCAGCTGACCCTGTCTTGCTTTACCGGTTGAATGTCATGGAACATTTTGGCGCTGATATCGGAAAGTTGGCAGTGACTCCCAACAATGAACGAGATGTTTTGCGGTTGATGGAGTTGACTAGACGGGCAAATGCTTTTGTCTCCATGCCTATCATTACGATGTCTATGGGCGATCTGGGGAAAATTTCTCGTCTGGCTGGCGGAACGACAGGATCCGTCATGACGTTTGGTTCCTTAAGCAGTGATTCTGTTTCTGCTCCAGGACAATTACCGGTCAAAGCATTGAAGCAAATTATCCAATTATTAAATGAACCGTTGTAGAACAAGTTTGAGGTGATATTTTTGGCAAAGAAAAGAATAGTAAAAACGAATGCGATCCGTATGGTCGAACAAAAAAGATTCCCTATACAGAACACGAATATGAATGGGACGAAAACCACCTAAGTGCGTCCTCTGTCGCCGAACAGCTCCCAGAGAGCCAATCTCGTATATTTAAAACACTGGTTGCTGTGGGCAATGTGACGGGGCCTCTTGTTGCTGTGATACCAAGGAGAAGCCGAATTGAATCTAAAAAAATTAGCAAAAGTTTCAGGGAATAAAAAAAGTAGAAATGCTTCATTTGAAAGATTTGGAAGCAACGACCGGATACATACGTGGTGGCTGCTCGCTATAGGAATGAAAAAACTATTTCCTACTTATTTAAGATCAAATCGCAGAAAACTATGATCAAATCATTGTATCAGCTGGCAGAAGAGGGCTGCAGATGGAATTAGCTCCTCAAGATATCTGTGCATTAACGAGCGGACAATTTGCAGATATAAAACAATAAATCATACGTATAAAAGAAAGAAGGAGGCCGGGATGTTGTTTGCCCAGTCTCCTTCTTTCTTTTTTATACATTATGCTCTTTGCCCAGCATTCATTCCTGCTACATGTCCTGTAGCGAAAGCCGCTGTGATATTAAAGCCGCCAGTATAACCATTGACATCCAGTAATTCTCCGGCAAAATACAGACCATCAATGATTTTACTCTCCAACGTTTTAGGATGAATTTCCTTTAGAGAAACCCCTCCGCCAGTTACAAATGATTTCTCAATAGGAAAAGTCTTGTTGATTGATAGCTTAAACTCTTTGCATAATTGAACGAAATCTTGAATTTGTTTTTGAGAGGCTTGTTGTCCTGTTAGGCTGTCCATTTCAAGCCGCTCAAGAAAGAAAACCAACAATCGCTCAGGTAATAGACCGTGCCAAGCATTTACTAAGTTCTTTTTGGTGGCTTTACTTTTTTCTGTCAATAAATGAATAAGCTCTTGTTTGGTTTGTGTGGGGAAACAATCCAGAGAAAGCATCACTGGTTCTCCCATTTTCTCTAATTCTTTATTGACAAAACTTGAACAACGCAGTGCAGCCGGACCAGAAATACCGAAATGGGTGAAAAGCAAATCCATCGTATGTTCAGTCAATACACGGCCTTTTTTATTTAGAACACGTAAAGTGATGTCCTGTAAAGAAAGCCCTTGAAGTGTTTTCTCTTGAATATACGGTTCATCCGATATCAAGGGGGACTCTGTCGCATAAAGAGGCGTCACCGTGTGACCTACTCGCTTCACGATCTTGTACCATCTCCAGTAGAACCAGTAGAGGGATAAGTCCGACCACCAGTCGTTAAGATAACGGCAGGAGCATGGAACTCTTCGAATTCCGTGCGTATACCGTAAATTTTATGTTCTTTGTGGATCAATTTCTCTACTCGAGTAGAGAATAGGATCGTCACATCTAGTTCTTTCAGACGATTAAGTAATGCTTCGATAATCGTTTTTGATTTATTTGTCACAGGAAACATCCGTCCATGATCCTCTTCTTTTAAATGTACGCCTTGTGATTCAAAGAAGTTCATGATATCGAAATTATTCCATTGCGCAAATGTACTATATAAAAACTTTCCATTTCCAGGAATATGTGCGATTAAATCATCAACAGGACGATTATTCGTGACGTTGCACCGACCACCACCTGTCATCAGTAGTTTTTTCCCTGCTTTTTTGTTTTTTTCAATCAAAAGTACGCGTGCGCCTTGTTCAGCTGCACTGATCGCTGCCATCATCCCGCTTGTTCCAGCGCCGACTACGATCACATCATACAGTTTTTCCATTCCCTCACCTCAAGGAAAGTGTAGCATATTTGAAGAAAGAAAACAGAAAAAAATGTTTGAGCCAAAAGAGAAAATGAGCTAAAATGAGGAAGATAAGCAAAGGAGCGTGGAACGATGACAAACGCAACAGAATATGTTCAAGCAATTCAAGAAAAGCTACATCAAAAGGATCAAGGACAAGAAGAATTTTTACAAGCAATCGATGAATTTATGCCCACAGTAATGTCTTTTTTGGACACTCATCCCGAATATATCGAAAAGAATATTTTAGAACTTTTAACAGAACCAGAAAGAATTATTCAATTTCGAGTACCTTGGCAAGATGATAAAGGAAACTGGCGAGTAAATAGAGGCTATCGTATCCAATACAATTCAGCTATCGGCCCTTATAAAGGTGGATTACGCTTCCATCCCAGTGTCAACCTAAGTATCTTAAAATTTTTGGCTTTTGAACAGATTTTTAAGAATAGTTTAACTGGTCTGCCAATCGGTGGAGGAAAAGGTGGGAGTGATTTCGATCCTAAAGGGAAATCTGATAATGAAATCATGCGTTTTTGTCAAAGTTTCATGTTGGAATTGTCAAAACATATCGGGCCATCGATTGATGTTCCTGCGGGAGATATCGGTGTAGGAGCTAGAGAAATCGGCTATTTGTTCGGCGAATATAAACGATTGAAAAAATATGATACTGGTGTGTTGACAGGTAAACCTCTAGATTTCTGGGGAAGCAAGATACGTACAGAAGCGACTGGATATGGATTAGTGTATTATGTCAAACATCTATTGAACGAAGAAAAAGATTCATTTAATCAAAAAATAGTTTTTGTTTTCCGGAAGTGGGAAATTGATAGCCATTTATGCAATCGAAAAAGTGCAAGAGCTAGGCGGGAAAGTGGTTACATGTTCAGATTCCAACGGGTACATCTATGATCCAGAAGGAATAGATGTGAAACTATTGAAAGAAGTCAAAGAAATCAATAGACAACGTTTGACGGAATACGCGAACCAACGTCCTTCTGCTGTTTATCATGCTGGAGAATCTGTTTGGACATTGAAAGAAAAGGCGGATATCGCTTTGCCATGTGCTACTCAAAACGAAATAGACGAAAGCTTGGCTGAAATCTTAGTAGAAAATGGGATCAAAATCGTAGCAGAAGGCGCTAATATGCCATGTACAGTAAAAGCTGTTTCTGTTCTTCATGAAGCAGACGTGTGGTATTGTCCAGGAAAAGCTGCTAATGCTGGAGGTGTGGCAGTATCTGCTTTAGAAATGAGTCAGAACGCCCAGCGATTGACTTGGGAAAGAGAACAAGTGGATGAGCAGCTGGATCAAATCATGGAAAAGATTTACCATACGTGTCGCCAAACAGCCGCTGAGTATGGCGATGAAAAGAACTTGCTTCTTGGAGCAAATGTTGCTGGATTTGAAAAAGTTGCCAAAGCAATGGCAGCAGAAGGTTTAGTTTAAAAAATGAAACTTTCTTGGAAATATTGTCAGCATTTTGTTTATTTGCTTGAAAAATAATAAAAAAAAACGTAAAGTATTACCTGTAGAGTAAACCTATAAGGAGGAGAACAAATGGCACACATTCATTTTGACTATTCAAAAGTAGCACCGTTTGTCAATGAACATGAGTTAGGGTACATGCAAAGCCAAGTAACAGCAGCCCACAACGAATTACGGGAAGGAACTGGTGCAGGAAGCGACTTCCGCGGCTGGATCGATTTACCAACGAACTATGACAAAGAAGAATTTGCACGTATCAAAGAAGCAGCTAAAAAAATCCAATCTGATTCTGAAGTATTAGTTGTTATCGGTATCGGTGGTTCTTATTTAGGCGCTCGTGCAGCGATCGACTTCTTGAATCACACATTCTTCAATCTATTAGATAGCGACACACGCAAAGCACCACAAATCTTCTTTGCCGGAAATTCAATCAGTTCAACATATATCGCTGATTTGATCGAAGTAATCGGTGATCGCGACTTTTCAGTAAACGTTATTTCAAAATCTGGAACAACTACTGAACCAGCGATTGCTTTCCGTGTATTCAAAGAGCTTCTTGTTAAGAAATACGGACAAGAAGAAGCAAACAAACGTATCTACGCTACAACAGATAAAGCAAAAGGTGCAGTTAAAGTAGAAGCAGATGCAGAAGGTTGGGAAACTTTCGTGATTCCTGATGACATCGGCGGACGTTTCTCTGTATTAACGGCTGTTGGTTTGTTACCAATCGCTGTTAGTGGAGCAGATATTGACGCATTGATGCAAGGAGCTGCTGATGCAAGCAAAGCTTATTCAAGCGACAAACTAGAAGAAAACGAAGCTTACCAATACGCAGCAATGCGCAACATTCTTTACCGTAAAGGCAAAGTAACTGAGTTGTTGATCAATTATGAACCAGGAATGCAATACTTCTCAGAATGGTGGAAACAATTGTATGGCGAATCTGAAGGAAAAGACCAAAAAGGCATCTACCCTTCAAGCGCAAACTTCTCAACTGATTTGCACTCTTTAGGACAATTCATCCAAGAAGGACGCCGCAATATTTTTGAAACAGTTGTGAAAGTTGAAAAACCTCGTAAATCAATCACGATTCCTGAACAAGCAGAAGACTTAGACGGTCTAGGCTACTTGCAAGGAAAAGAAGTGGACTTCGTAAATACAAAAGCATTTGAAGGAACATTGCTTGCTCATACAGACGGTGACGTACCTAACTTGCTAGTCAAAATTCCAGAAATGGATGCTTACACATTGGGTTACACAATGTACTTCTTTGAAATTGCTGTAGGTATTTCAGGTTACTTGAATGGAATCAACCCATTCGACCAACCAGGTGTAGAAGCTTACAAGAAAAACATGTTCGCACTTCTAGGCAAACCAGGCTTTGAAGACCTTGCTAAAGAATTGAACGAACGCCTTTAAAATAAGGGGTTTTCGCTAGATTTAAAAAATCAGTGATAGAAACATGTTCGCTTCTAAATAAAATTAGTGATAGTTTTAGTGATAGTGAACTTAAAAAAGCACTCAATTTGAAGTGCTTTTTTATTTGCTTCTTCTATATAGTTTTCTAGTTGATTCATTGATCTTTTTTTCACTTCGGGAGAAATATGGGCATAGACTTGTGTAGTAGAAACATCTTTATGACCTAAAAAATCTTTGATATCTTCTAAAGGTATTCCTGCTTGTCTCGTTCTAGCTGCAAAAGTATGTCTGCCATCATGCACAGTTATGTGGGGGAGATTAGCACGTTTTTTCAATTCTGTGAGAAGCACCATTAACAGTTCGATCCCTTATTGGAATACCTTTATTTTTTCCGTAAGTGTTTATAAAAATAAATGCTTCGTGGTCATCTGTTTCAGGTAAAAAACCAAATTCTTTTATTACTTGATTTCTTAAAGTCAATAAGGCTTTCTTTACTCGTTTTGTCATAGGCAATGATCGTGTACCAGATGGGGTTTTTGTGTCATCTGTAATAATCAAACCTTTGTTAGGTCCTTTTTCAGCAGCCCAAGACGTTCACGATTAATATTAAGTGTATTCTGAGAAAAATCAATATCAGCCCATTGAAGCCCTAAAGCTTCTGATTTTCGCAATCCTTGATCAAATATAATAAGAAAAAAGGGATACCATATAAATGATTTTTCTTTTTTGGCAAATTCGAGAAATAGTTCAGATTGATCAAAAGTATAATATTTAACTTTCTTTTTATCAGATGGATTTCTTGGAAACTCAACAAAACTAGTAGGGTTATTCTTTATATATCCTAACTGAATAGCTTTTTTGAAAGCATTGCTAAGAGTGGCGTTAATACTTTTGGCTGTTGTTACCTTGAGAGACCTTCCTTAGTTCTCCCCAAACCCTTTTTAGTAAGTAACTGATTGATGAATCTTTGATGATCAGCTCTAGTATATTTATCTTAGTTTATATTTTCCAATATATGGATTGATGTACATTTTTATATTTGCTCTGTGAACAATTCTTGTTCCTTCTTTAACATTCATTTTATAGTTATTAATCCAATCGTCCATAAACTTTTCTATAGTCAAATTTTTAGGGTTTTTTTGTGTATATTCTTCCGAAGCTATTTCGCCTTCGACAATTTTTGCGAATCTTTCTGCTTCTTCATGACTTTTAAACCCTTTTTTATGAATCTTTTTCTGTAGCTTAGTACCAGGATCAATTCCATTTGATATATAGACTTCATAACGATATTCTTTTGATTTTTTTAAATAGTACTTTTTAATGGAAGCCATTAAAACCAATCCTTTCGTATTTCATTCCTAATAATAAGAATATTTTAGGGAGGTATGTTATTTGAACGAATATTTAGAAATCGTCGTATTAGCAGAGTTTTTATACGAACTTATGTTCTTTTACGTTTAAAAAGAAAAGCCCGAAGGCCAGTCTTTATTGTAAATTTAAGTTAATATCATATGTGTGATACGAGTTTTCATCATCATAATTATCAGTTTCATAGCTAGAATCAATCTTCAATCGAAGAGATTTGATTGAAGATGCATCAGGAAGTTTTGATAAAGGATAGATGCCCAACCATCTTTTTTGTTCCTTTCATGAAGTCACCATCCCATGAATCATAATTAAAGACTCCGCCATCATCAACTTGCTCACCATAGTCAGTTACAATTGTGGCTTGATTAGTATATAGATACATCTTGTTGTGTATTATCTATGTTGTAATGCACGGCTACAAAACCATTGTATTGATTATCTGAATAGTCTTTGATTATCAGTAGTTTTCACAACTGAGACCCGATCGATATTTAGGTTAACACCCGCCCAAGAATTATCATTAAAATTGGTTGAATAATCTTGTTTACCTTGTACTTCTATGGATTCTCCATCAGGTACATTATCAGCTATTTTCCGAAATCTGAATCACGATAGAAGATTAGTCTTTTTTTCCACAGAGCTACTGAATTCAAGAGAAACCATTGTAGAGCTCGCAGTGGTTGTTTCTTTAGGCGTATCAGAATTTGAATTACTATTTCCACATGCTCCTAGTACGATACTAGAGAACAGAATTAATCCTACCCCAACTATTTTTTTCATTTCTTCCTCCAACAAATAAAAATATATTTACTCCCACTTAACGGCAGGTAGTGATAGTCGCCAATTAAATTAAAAATCTATACGAATTTTTAGGAAGTCCATATAAATTTGTTAAATCTTCAATTTTTCTAGGATATTGATCATTATCTTCTTTATAAAGAGAAACAATAAGATTGGCGGCAAAGCAGTTTGCCTCACTCTCTGATTTACTTCTGGAGGATCGGGTAGAGACATAATAACTAGATAAACCTTGATGAAAAACTGCGTGACTAGTTCGTGAGCGCAAATATAGAACCGTTCCTCAGAATACTTTAGTTTCGTGATTTAGAAGAATAATCGAACGTCCTAACAATTCTTGAAATTGTCCCTTTGGGTTATTCAAAAAGGAACATACCTAATTTGTAATATCCATTTTTCGTCAAATTAGTTAAGGGAAGTTGGCCCAATTATTATTTTTGTTTCAGTTGCCAACTAGACTAATTACGTCCATCTCCATAGAAAATCACTTCTCTTTACTTTTGTCTTCTTTTCTAAATTCCCAAAATAGACCAGTTAAAACATCTTTTACTCTTTGTTTCTCTTCATCAGTTAACGTTTCGCCACCATAAGCCATATTAACATTGGAATCGAGCATTTTATCTAATTCAACTAAATCATTTTCATCAGCCCATTCAGGAGTTTGATTTCTTCCGAGTAAGTAATCAGTAGTAACATTAAAAACTTCTGCTAATTTCTGGAGTTCTTCTGTAGAAACTTTTCTAGTGCCATTTTCAATTTTATTCATTTGCTGATTTTTCTAATCCAATTTTTCTGCCAACTCTGCTTGGTTCCAGTCACGTTTTTCTCGTAAATCTATTATTCTATTCACTAGATCTTTTGACATTAGACTACTCCTTTCGTTGCTTTTTTCACAACTATTTTACCATAGTTGCGAAAAAGATATAAAAAGATGCGAAAAAAGATACTTTTTCTGTTGACGTATCTAAAATCGCAATGTGTTATATGTATATAAGGTTGCTAAAAAAGAAACTTTGGAGGTGCTAATATGTATCAAGTAAATCTTGAACTAATAAAAGAGCGACGCAAAACAAAAGGTTACTCTTTAAAAAAATGTCTGATCTTATGGGTTTTAATGATAAGCAAATATTATAGAAGAGAAACTGGCGAATATAAATTTTAAACCAGAAGAACTGCCTTATTTAGCAAAGCTATTGGATATCCCATTAGCAAAAATTTTTACCCATAAAGTATCTAAAATCGAAACTAGTGATAAAGAAAGGAGAAACACCAAATGACACGACAAGAAAAAATAAACATCGTACTTGATGCAAGACCTAGACTAGTTCACATCATTAAGTGTGCTACAGATGATCAACTTAATCGTTTAGTTGAAGAAGTTCAAAAAGAGCTTGAACGTGAATTAGACGAAGTAGCTTTCGTTTGATTCTTTAAATTAATAGTATAAAAAAAATTGCTCGTATTGATATACGGGCGAATAAGAAATTGAGGTGTTTAAACTGTTAAAACAATCAGCTGTCATTCGAGAATCATTAATTAAAGTGATAAATAAGAGTGGCAAAACGAAGAAAGAAATAGCAAAGCAAGTTAATGTATCTCAACAGTCATTGAGTGACTGGACAACGCCACATAAGACTAAGCCTGTGACGTTAGAAAATGCTCAAGTGTTAACAGATCATTTCAGAGATTCTAATTTTACTATGCAAGTGATCCATGAATTTTTTGGACTATTCAAATCTATTGATAGTGATGTTTATAGAAGAGATCCTTCTTCACTAGATAAGCTTCAAATAATTGAATCCGATGAGCGAAAGCAGAAGAAACAATATGTCGAAAAAATTCTTCTCAAAAACGTTGAGTATTTAACCGTTGATGATCGTCAACAAATAATTTCATACGCTTATGAGTACTTAGATGAAATCATGGTGGAGGTAACTCTAATTAGTACTTTGTGTGAAATATTAGGTATCGATATTCGGAAACTAAGTGAAGAGCGATTATCATATTGGATTAATCAAGGATACATGAAAGGAGAGTTAAAATGAAAGTTCACAAATGGAAAAAAGTGGTCCTTTAAGCATCCAAAAAAGAAGCCAAAAGAAAGAGTATAGGAAGAAAGCTAAAGATATTGCTGAATATTTCGGTGTCTCAGTAGCTACTATTTCCAAATGGACTAATTCAAATAATGATCCATTACCTTCCCGAAGAGTTAGAGGTGTTTTGCAATACGATTTTGAATTAGTTAAAGAATGGGAAGAACGCAATACTAATTAGAGAGGAGAGTGAAGTAATGAGAACGGTATTTAAAATGACTGTCAAAAGCGCTTTGCTTATGAGCCTAGTAGCAATCGTACTGGCAAGTATTAATCCAGCATATGCACTTATTTATTGGGGAACCTTAGTAGCGGTTACTGCTGTAAGAGAAAGTTTCAAAATGCCAACACAAAAAAGACCGACCAGCGACGGCAATCGCTAATCGGCAACATAACAAAATAACTTAACTGTATTTTAGCACGAAAGGAAGTCTAAAACAATGGATAGGCTACAATTAACTAGACAGAAAAATTAAGGTGTGTAGACTAGAAGAAAACATACCAGGAGGAATTTTTATGTCTAAGAGAACACGAAGAACTTTTTCACAAGAATTCAAGCAACAAATCGTCAATCTTTACTTAGCTGGAAAGCCACGTGTAGAAATCATTCGAGAATATGAACTAACGGCTTCAGCATTTGACAAATGGGTAAAGCAATCTAAAACGAGTGGTTCATTCAAAGAAAAAGATAATCTTACGCCTGAACAAAAAGAATTGTTAGAACTACGTAAAAGAAACCAGCAATTAGAAATGGAAAATGATATTTTAAAGCAAGCAGCGCTGATATTCGAACGAAGAGACAAGTAATCGATGCGAATAAGCATCTTTACCCTATATCAGCGATGTGCAGAATATTAGGTCTATCACGTCAGTCCTATTATTATCAATCAAAACCAAAGAAAGACGAATCAGAACTTGAAGAAGTAGTCGCTGAAGAATTTATCCGCAGCCGAAAGGCCTATGGCTCAAGAAAAATAAAAAAAGCCTTATCAAAACGAGGCATTCAGATCAGCCGACGAAAAATTAGTAGAATCATGAAAAATAGAGGATTAAAATCGAGCTATACTGTTGCTTATTTTAAAGTACATCATTCTACTTGCAATGAAGCCAAAACGACAAACGTATTGAATCGTAAATTCTTAAGAGACAACCCATTAGAAGCGATCGTAACAGACTTGACTTATGTACGAGTCGGGAAAAAATGGAATTATGTCTGTTTCATTTTGGATCTGTTCAATCGAGAAATTCTCGGCTATTCTTGTGGAGAACATAAAGATGCCGTTCTAGTAAAAAAGCATTTAGCCGTATCAAACAACCTCTGACAGAGGTTGAGATTTTTCATACTGATCGTGGAAAAGAGTTTGATAACCAAGCTATTGATGAATTATTAACAACTTTTGACATCAATCGATCATTGAGTCATAAAGCTGTCCTTTTGATAATGCCGTAGCTGAATCAACTTATAAGTCGTTGAAAGTAGAATTTGTCTATCAATACACATTTGAAACCTTACAACAATTGGATTTGGAGTTATTTGACTATGTCAATTGGTGGAACCACCTTCGGTTGCACGGTACACTTGGCTACGAGACACCGGTTGGTTACCGTAACCAGAGATTGGCGCAGCGAATCCTTGATAATGAGCTCGGATGTGCTAACGCTAGCGAGGCAGTCTAACTTTAACTGTTAGCTCCTGCCGAAGATCGTCACATCCGAGGAGGCTCATTGTCAAGGACAATCGGAATAGCATACGGAAAGAAGTTCTGCACCTTATAAAATTTGTCAAAAAAACTGTTGCCATTCCATCTACATAAAATAGGTGAAATTCTATTGTTTTTTCTTTTCGAACATAAATCGAGTTAACAACATTGGTTTTTAACATTTCAAGATGATCTTTATAGATTTTGGAAATAGGGACCTCATTTACATCTACATTTCTTTTAATGTAGTTAATGGTTTTTTCTTTTTTTCACGCAGTGTATTTTTTCTTTATATTTTTCAAAAAGAAAATCCGTATCTAACAATATTCCTTTTCAAATAAGTATATGGATCTGGTCAATATAACTTACATAAGGATTGTTAAATAGTAGTTTGGTAATAATCGTTTTTTAGTAACGTAGCAAATATTCCCTAAAAATTAATAGCTGTTTGCTATGGTGGTAATAAACTCAAAGATCTATAACACAGGATCATTCAATTTGTAATGATTATATTTCGAAAAGGCTTCTATCTTATCGAAATGCTATCTACGTCAGCTGTTGCTAAATCCTGATAAAGGATTGGAAAGCCCATTTTTTTTGATCTCATCATTCATATAAGCTTGATCCATTTCATTGTACATAATCAAATCAGCTTGGGGAATATCAGTAGTAATATCGTAGCTAATGATTGAAAGGTCCCATTCGGTTCAACTTTTATACGTAATTGTTCCTGAAGCTTCTTTGATCTACTCCAGATCATACCGGCTCCGCTACTCTTAAGAATTCCCCCTCTTGTGTTTACCGAATAAATCCATACCAGCTTTTTCATACCTTTCACTCCTTAATACTTTTATTGTGTCTATATAATATAAGTAATGTAGTATATACTTTAATACTCTTGAACTTGATAGTTATCTTCAGTTAGCAGAGAAGATCATTATCTGTTCATTTAACCTAATCATAGACCACTCTTGGAAATAATCAAGTTGTTCGTATACAGTATACTTTTCAACATACTGAGTTGAGTACTGACTAGCTATAAATCACTAATTCTATAATTTCATTAACAATAGTAGCTTTAGGGAGCTTAAGACGTATCTCTTGAAGTTTCTTGCGTAATAAAATTTTTTATAAACTGTGAGGGGAGCTAACAAAATGGCTAAACACACGACACTTTTCCTTGTTTACGGTGTTTGCATAAGATTTGCAATAAGAGGAGAAAAATTGTTATGTAGCAAAAAAGCAGGTCCTTATCAGTTAAGCGCTTTTGAAGCTTAAGGTGTAGCCAAAGAATCAGGAAAAGGATTGGCTAAAAAAGTATGATCACCAGAAGTTT
>ENA-OQJX01000584-OQJX01000584.1-human-gut-metagenome-genome-assembly--contig:-NODE-584-length-16976-cov-2.766811_pt1 | contig 16976 bp, 18 predicted proteins | sample MGYA00242615_ERZ504782 | MGnify/ENA primary metagenome ERZ504782 (study PRJEB26092, sample SAMD00036354) | human gut metagenome | host: Homo sapiens | study: EMG produced TPA metagenomics assembly of... | reverse complement strand
CTCCTTTGCCATATACCTTATAGATAATATACAATTAGAATAAACTCTGTTCTATAGTCAAACGTAAACAATTGTTTTTAGCAATTATACACTTATTGTAGTTTCCGCGAAAACTTTGGTGATTTCGTATATTGGTATGCAGACGCAGGAAGTGGCGATTAAGCGAGTGTAAAGGTGACAATGAGAAGCAATGCAGAAGCTTTGGATGAGGTTGTGGTAGTGGCATACGGTACTGCTAAAAAAGAATCGTTGACCGGTTCTATCTCGGTGGTTGACAATAAGAAAATAGAGAAGCGCATCACAACCAGCGTAACCGGTGCACTTGAAGGTGCCGCACCGGGTGTACAAGTGAACAATACATATGGTGAACCCGGTTCTGCCCCCAGCATCCGTATCCGTGGTTTTGGTACATTGGTTTCAGGTGCTTCAGATCCTCTGTATGTAGTGGACGGAGTCCCTTTCGATGGAAACATGGCCGAACTAAACTCTAATGATATTGAAAGCATGTCCATCTTGAAAGATGCTGCTTCGGCTGCATTATACGGTAACCGTGCTGCCAACGGTGTTGTCATCATTACAACCAAGAGCGGACGAAACACTCATAAACCGAGTATTACGCTGCAAATGAATCAAGGTATGTATAACAGAGGTATTCCCGAGTACGACCGTCTGGATGCAGACCGCTGGATGGAAGCTACCTGGATGGCCAAGAAGAATGCCATGATGAGCAATGCCGGCATGTCGGCAAGCGATGCTGCCGCATATGCCACGGGACACGTGGTTAGTGAATCTATCGGTCGTAATATCTACAATGCCGCTGGTGATAAGTTGTTTGACAATAACGGAAAACTGATTGCCACTCGCCTGGCTGGCTATGACGACTTGGACTGGCAGAATGCCATCGAACGCACGGGACACCGTCAGGAATACAATCTTTCCGCCGCCACTTCGGGAGAGAAATACAACGTGTATTCTTCCATAGGCTACTTGAATGAGAAAGGATATGTAAAAGCCACAGGTTACGAACGTTTCTCCGGGCGTATCAACACTACTTATACACCTAACAAGTGGTTCAAGGGTGGCGTGAACTTGACTGGCTCGTGGACCAAGCGTGACTATAACAGTAATGCCAGTGGCAACTATTACGCCAATCCGTTCTACATTACTCGTTATATGGCTCCGGTCTATCCGTTGTTTATGCACAATGCCGACGGTACATACCAACTGGATGCCGATGGTAACAAAATTTATGACACCACTTCATCTTATCTGAGTAACCGCAACATCGCTTACGAAATGTTGTATAATAAGCAGGAAAGTGTGCGCAACGTATTGGGCGGACAAGCTTTTGCCACCATCTCGTTGCCGTATGGACTTTCATTAACTGTAAAAGGTGACCTGAACAACAGCACTTCGAACAATAAGAAATATGACAATCCCGAAATTGGAGACGGTGCTACGAATGGCGGTCGTTTGACAAGTTATGCCTACCAATACAAGACTGTAACCTTGCAGGAAATTCTGAGCTGGAACTATCAATTTAATCAGGTACACAACGTGGAAGCTATGGTGGCTCACGAGAACTATAGTTGGGAGCGCAAGTACACTTCCGGAATGAACACCGGTATGGCTGTAGACGGAAACCTTACTATGGGCAATTTCCTTAACAACTCTTATTTTTCCGGAAGTGATGATGAGGACAAGACGGAGTCTTATCTGGCACGCGTAAAGTATAATTATGACAACCGTTATTTCGTAGAAGGTTCGTTCCGTCGTGACGGTTCCTCACGCTTCCACAAGGACAATCGCTGGGGTAACTTCTATTCTGTTGGTGCCAGCTGGAACATGAAACAAGAAGCTTTCTTGCAAGATGTAGATTGGGTGGATGCCTTGAAGTTGCGCGCGTCCTATGGTGAAGTCGGTAACAATATGGCGTAAGCCTTTATGGTCACATGGCTCTTTATACCATTGACAAGAACGGTGGTGAAGCCGCTTTGGTAAAACAATCACTTTCAGCACCGGACATCAAGTGGGAAACTACACAGACGGTGGATGTTGCCGTAGAGGGGCGTCTGTTCAACCGTCTGAACTTCCAAATAGGCTATTTCGACAAACGTTCCAAAGACCTGCTGTTTGAGGTACGCCTACCGCTTTCTGCCGGTTCTTATCCTTGGGTCGATGATACTGCCCCGATGAACCTGACGCAATACAAGAATATCGGTACCGTGTCCAACCGTGGCTGGGAAATCTCTTTGAATGCCGATGTCATCAACAACAATGACTGGAAATGGAACATCGGCGCAGACGCTACTTTCCTGAAGAATAAAATCGTGAAACTGCCCGATGGAAAGGACATCTTGCATGGTATGCAAAACTACTCCGAAGGACACTCCATCTACGAATGGTACACTTACCACTTCGAAGGTGTGGACCAGATGACCGGTACTTCTCTCTATACACTGGATCCGGACAAGAAAGCCGCCGCCCAAGAAGCCGGTGCATTGACTACCATCAACGGTACGGACTATGCTACCGCGACTTCATACGCCAAACGTGACTGGGCCGGCAGTGCACTTCCTACGGTTTACGGTTCTATCAGCTCAGCTCTTTCTTGGAAAAACTGGGATTTGAACATGCTGTTTACTTATTCTTTAGGCGGTAAAACATACGATGCAGTTATGCCAGCTTGATGGGTGTGTCTGAATCCGGTGCTGCCGGCAGCGCTTACCACAAGGACATCCTGACTTCTTGGAAAGAAGTTCCTGCGGGAATGACAGAAACTTCTGCCAATCGCATTGATCCGAACGGAACTCCGCGCGCCGACTTTTACAAATCGTCCGACCTGAATGCCACCAGCGACCGTTGGCTGACAAGCTCTTCTTACTTCGTATTCAAGAACCTGAACCTCTCCTACAGCTTGCCCAAGCGTTGGCTGAAAAGTGTAGGTATAGAAGGCCTTTCGCTGACTGCCGGTGTAGAGAACCTTTTTACATTGACTTCACGCAAAGGATTGAATCCGCAGTATTCCTTCAACGGAGGTTCGGACGATACGTATGTGACAGCCCGTGTTTATAACTTCGGACTGACTGTGAAATTCTAAAGGTATAACCATATAATTTGTATTAGAAATGAAAAAGATTATCAATAAATTGTTCGCAGGAAGCCTATTGGCAGGTATGATGCTGGTGTCTTCTTGCGCCGGTGACTATCTGGATACAGCACCTACAGACTCAACCGGAGCAACCGATGCCGTAGGTACCACGGCCAATGCCATGAAGCATTGAACGGTATCGCCAAAATCATGACAACACAACACTCCTATTTTGGAGGTGGATTTGCTGGTGAGAACAACATAATGATTCAGTATGAAAGCTACCCGAGTGAAAATTACAATTACAACCTCTACGCATCCGGTTGGTCTCCTATCTTCAATCAAGAGTTCCACACACGTGCCAACTCCATTTACGATGCTTACGCATGGTATTACTATTATACCATAGCAGGTAATGCCAACACCATTCTTGCCAATATAGACAATGCCGAAGGTACGGAAGCGGAAAGGGATTTTGTCAAGGCATCTGCACTGACTTTTCGTGCATACGCTTTCGAAAAACTGGTACACTATTATTGCTGGCGCTGGCAAGATTCCAACAATGGTGCTTCGCAGGGGATAGTACTTCGTTTGGACGAATCTACCGGTGGACAAGGTTATGCCACATTAGCTGAAACATACGCACAGATTTATAAAGATTTGGATGAAGCCATCATGCTGTTTGAGCAAAGCGGTATGGACCGTAATGCCTCACAAGTATGGATGCCGAACATCAATGTGGCACATGCCATCTACGCCCGTGCCGCTCTTACCAAGCAAGATTATACCAAAGCATTGACAGAAGCCAAGCTGGCTCGTCAGAACTACCCACTTATGAGCAATGCGGAATATCATGCAGGGTTCTGTAATCCGACTAGTGAATGGATTTTCGGAAGTTTTGGTAGCTCACAAGAGAATAATTGGTATTGGAGTTATGGTACTCAATATGCATGTAACGGATATTATGCGAGCACTCAACAGACCGGTGCAGGCTCTATCGGTCGTGAACTGATTAATCGCATTCCCAACGACGATGCTCGTAAGGCACTGTTCCTAACCGAAGACAAATTCCCCGGCTATAACTTCAATGACGGTTCAGCCATGGATTTAGGCTACGGCATTCTTGGAATGGGAGATGATGAGAAAAAAGCAGATGCTCTTTGGGAAGAAGCAGCTGCCTATTGCCAGAAAATGGCGGTCAGTGGCCTGGAAGCTCCTTATCAGGCTGGTTATATGTATCTGGGGGGACAACTGAAGTTTTATGTATTCGACACTCCGGGCGTCAGCTACCTGCCTTTCATCCGTTCATCGGAAATGGTATTGGTAGAGGCAGAGGCTAATTATTTCTTGAATGACGAGACTGCTGCTCGTGCCGCACTGGTAGAACTGAATGCCACTTCCGGACGTAATCCTGAATACACTTGCGACAAGAGTGGCGAAGCTCTTTGGAATGAAATTATGGACTATCGCGAATTGGAACTCTGGGGTGAAGGTTTTGCATGGAGCGACTACAAGAGATGGAACCGCGACATAGTCCGTCACAGTTTTGCCGAAGGTGGTAATGCTCACATTTCCGTTGCAAAAACCATTCCTGCCTCCGGTGTCAACAAATGGACATGGGATGTACCTTTGAATGAAACTGATTACAACGATGAGTTGAATCTTGGAGGAAAATAATTCTACCGGAATTATTCTATAAATAAAGTGTTTTTTGAGAGAGGGGATGCTATAAAGCATTCCCTCTGTTATTAGAGGAGAACAATAAAAGCGTTTCCACACTATTCTCAGGATATTTGCCTGCCATTTGGTATTCATCAATGATCACTAGAGGGGAGAGCTATCTATATAGCGCAAGTGGGAAAGGCAAGTACTTTGCTCCACCTCAATTCGTAAAACGTACTTTGGTAAACAGATATTTCATCAAGAAGAAAATAAGGATAGATGATATGTGAGAAATGTGGAGTTCTCAAAAGAGTCCTGTACTTCTCATACCCGCGGAACAATCAACTTTTAAAAAACAATAACTATCAATTATCCATAATCTTATAAAAATGTCGTATGTTTGCAATTAGATAAATGCATGAATATGGATTCTAAAAAACAGCTCTACATCATTAGTGGTTGTAATGGTGCTGGTAAGACTACGGCATCTTACACTGTGCTACCGGATGTTCTGGAATGTAAGGAGTTTGTTAATGCAGATGAAATAGCTCGTGGATTATCTCCTTTCAATCCCGAAAGTATGGCTATTGAAGCCGGACGGTTGATGTTACAAAGGATTAATGAATTGCTGAGAAATCAACAAAACTTTTCTATAGAAACCACACTTGCCACAAGAACTTACACCCGCCTTGTCCATCGTGCGCAAGAGCAAGGATATAAAGTCAATTTAATATATTTCTGGTTGAGTTCGCCCGACTTGGCTATTCAGCGTGTAGCCCAACGTGTACGTAATGGTGGGCACGACATTCCCAAAGAGGTTGTGATTCGGCGTTATCAAGCAGGTATCAATAACTTTTTCAATATTTATATGCCCTGTGTGGACTATTGGCTATTGGCAGATAATAGCGAGACACCCCGTATTATTGTTGCTGAAGGCGGACGGGGGATGGAGATGCATATACATCATATTGAACGATTTAATAAAATACAAAGTTATGTCAGAGAATGAAAGAAAAGAACTGAGCGAAAAGTTACATTTCGGTTTGGCATTAGCCGAACGCCGTATGCTTGAAGAAAAAGCATTGCGCAATGAATGCATTATACAAGGCTTGCCCAATGGAGAAATTAAAAGTGTACCTGCACGTATCATGCTGCGTAAACTTTATGGAGAAGAACTGAAACAATAGGAGTATCCTTTCTTCAATAAGCAGCAAACCTGGATTGCCCGCACGATATGAGAGCTAGAGTGGGTCACAAAAGCATATTCTGCATTTCCTGATTATGATAAAAATATCTCCACCCAAGCGACGTAATTTCATGTAGACTATATTTTCTCATAATAGGTATTCCTCATCAGAAAAATATAATCCCAAACAAGAAACCAAAAACATTGTTTACTACATAAATCTTTGGGGAATTAAAGAACTAAACCTTGACTGAACAATCGTTTTTCCATCCGAAAAGGGCAGGTTTACATTTTTGACATACTTCCAATAGTAGTTTTTCGCAGTTACAGAGTTCTTTACTTCAATTACTTTTGTATTTGGAATAAACAAACGGATATCTCCATTTAAAATAAGGACAATTGCATAGTGTTCTATGCATAAAATGGATAAATGGGTAAGATGGTATCTATGTAACCTTTATAATTTCAATAATATTTTATATAATGCTTTACGTTTTCATGGATGTAACAAACAATACAAGTAAATAATTGACAAAAAACAACTAAACGATAGATGTTGACATAAGCATTCATTCTTAAAAAAAAGAAATCCTAACGTTATGATTATAACATATTAGTACAGAATCAGACTATTATAAATCAGCACATTACTATTACAAATAGTATCATATAAGTAGATTGTCATGTATAGTGAACATGTATAGAGTATCTCCCAAAGGGGAACACTTCCTTTTGAAACTTTCTTGAATTATTGTACCTCCTTTATTACCAACAAGATACACATATTGTAGTTCCGCGAAAACTCTGGTGATTTCGTTTGTTGGTATGCAAACCCAAGAAGTAACGATTAAACCTCATGTAAAGGTAATTTTGAAATCCGATTCTGAGCTGCTTGAAGAGGTTGTGGTTACCGGTTACGGTACATTTAAAAAAGCATCATTTACTGGAGCTGCTTCTACTGTAAACACTTCCACCTTGGAAGATGTACCTGTTCTTTCTGTTGCCGACAAACTTTCTGGTAATGTCGCTGGTGTTACTTTTGGCTCAAGTTCAAGTAATCCGGGTTCTGTAAGCAGTATCCGTGTACGTGGTATGGGTTCCATCAATGCCGGAAACAATCCGCTTTATGTTATTGACGGAACACCGGTCACAAGTGGAGACTTATCCGAGTTCACTTATAGTGATGCAGGAACTGATATTTTGTCTTCACTCAATACCAATGACATCGAGTCTATCACAGTTATCAAAGATGCGGCGGCTGCCTCTCTTTACGGCTCGCGTGCTGCTAACGGTGTTGTGGTCATTACGACGAAAAGCGGAAAACAAGGCAAAACAAATGTAAGTTTCCGTTCCGACTGGGGTTTCTCAAACATGGCAATAGATTATCGTCCTATGCTCGACGGTGACTCGCGCCGCGAACTCTTATGGACCGGTCTCAAGAATTACGGGTTATACACCGGAAACATGTCCGATGCAGATGCCGCAACTTTTGCAGACCAGAACATCGAGGACTTTGCTTCAAAACCCTCGACCGGATGGACGGATTGGAAAGACCTGCTTTTCCGTAACGGTTCTCATCAGAACTACCAGCTGAGCGTATCTGGTGGCAATGACCGTACCAAGTTCTACACCTCAGTAGCTTATACCAATCAGGAAGGTATCATTTACAAACAAGGTCTGGAACGTTTCACTGGTAATGCAAACCTCACTCATAAGTTTGGAGACTTTGAGGTTCAAGTTACAAGCCAATTCTCAAAAGTAAGACAAAACAAAACCAATGAAGCGACCTCCTATGATGGGCCTGTGGCCAATTACGCATTCTTCCAGAGCCCCTCATCAACCCCTTATAATGAAGACGGCACATTAAACAATGGTTGCGGCGTATTTGGAGTCAATCCTTTGTATGAAAGAGAACACAGCTCCGACGTTTATACCCTGATGAAGGCATTCAATACAATCAAGTTGACCTATAATATTTGGGACAAGTTGAATTTAAGTGAAAAGATTGCTTATGATTACGCACAAGGAACCAATGACGTTCTTTGGGACAGACACTCAAACAATGGTGCCCCCGGTGGTGTCATGCAGCGTATCGTCAATCGTAATGACCAGCTGAATACACAAACCCAGCTCTCTTACATCAACTCTTTCGGTCTGCACAATATTGACGCCCTGCTTGGTTTTGAAACACAAGATACGGAATATGCTTTCAACTACATGGCAGGCCAAGACTATCCGGGTGATTTGTACGAATTGACAAATGCCGGTTCAACAAGTGCCGAAACCAACAGACAGAGCTATCGCATGACTTCGTTCCTCGGACGTGCCAATTATAACTACGCAGACAGATATTATCTCGGTCTCAGCTATCGTACCGACGGAAGTTCACGTCTGGCAAGAGAAAACCGTTGGGGAAGTTTCTGGTCGGTTTCCGGAGCATGGAGATTCATAGACGAAAGTTTCCTGAATCCTGTCAAGAGTGTATTGACAGATGGAAAGCTCCGTGTGTCATACGGTGTAAACGGAACGCAACCATCAGACTATTACGCTTATATGAATCTTTATAAATACGGAATCATATACAATGGACAGTCAGGAATGTCAATCGTCGGAATTGCAAACCCGGACCTGAAATGGGAAAAGAACAAAACATGGAATATCGGTCTCGACCTTTCATTCATCGACCGTATCTCTGTAACATTCGACTACTATCAGCGTAAAACCAGCGACCTTATATATGACCTCCCCGTATCACAAGTCGGCGGATATTATGATGGCAATTATGGGTATACCACCCCGCAAAACATCGGTTCACTGAAGAACTCCGGTTTTGAGTTGACCATTACATCAACCAATTTCAGAAACAAGGATTTCACGTGGACCACTTCTCTGAACATGGCACACAACAGCAACAAACTGACTAAATTGGATGGCCAGCAGAATGAAATCGTATCAGGACCGCTGATTCACCGTGTAGGCGAACCTTACTATTCATACTATGTTTATGAATACGCCGGAGTCGACGCTGAGACCGGTAAAGAAATGTTCTATCTGAATGACGGAACAGAGAACGCCCGCAAGACTACTACAAATATCTCTGAAGCCAACAAAACTATTGTAGGCAAGCATCAGGCTAGTATAGAAGGCGGTCTTACCAACAACCTCAAATGGAAGTTTATCGACTTGGGCTTCACTTTCACTTATTCATTGGGTGGTGATGCTTTTGACTACTCCACTTGGCAGCACTCCAATGGCGGTTCATATCTATACGGTGGTGCCGTACCGACATACTATGACATCTCAAAGATGTGGACGGGCCCGGGCGATACGAATGCCACATTGCCTAAATTTGAATATGGAAGCGCAGCTTCACTGTCTTCACGCTGGCTGATGCTACTGATTATCTACGTCTGAAGAACCTCACATTAGGTGTAAGCATTCCGCAAAACTATATCAGCAAGCTTGGGCTCAGCAAAGCCAGAATCTACTTCTCTGGTTCCAACCTGCTTACATGGAAGTCTAAAGACTTATTTGTAGATCCGGAAATGCGTGTAGACGGACTATGCACATTTGAGACTCCGGCATTGAGAACATATACATTCGGAATAGAATTGAATTTCTAACTAATAAAGATACGAAAATGAAAATATTAAAGACATTATACACAGCAACGCTTTGCGCAGCTATGGCAGTCAGCACTTCATCATGCCTCAACAGTTGGCTGGATCAGTCACCCGCAGACGGAATAGATGCTGAAACCGCAATCAAGAACAGCGATGATTTGGCCAATGTGCGGACGGGACTTTATGCTGCCGTTAAAGGTAACAGTAGCCTGATTAATTATTATGGACGCCTCATGTTCGTATACGGTGACATGAGAGGGGAAGATATCCAATATGAATATAACGGTGGAAGTGGAAGAGCAAACTTCTACTATTATATGGAATATACAACTGCCGACAATTTCACCACCTCAACAGCCGTATGGCAGATGCCTTATGTAGTCATAGCACGCGCCAACCGTCTGATTCAGGCAGCAGAAAGTGGCAACCTGACCGACGCGGCAGAGGCAAAAGCCACTATTGACCAATATGATGCAGAAGCAAAAGTTCTGCGCGCCATGGCACTGTTTGACCTTACACGTATCTACGGTAAACCTTATACGGTAGATCAAGGCAGCTCACTCGGTGTGCCCATCGCTACCTCCCCGCTGGAATCGACAGAAAAGCCAAGCCGCAGCACGGTAGCCCAATGTTATGAGGCTATTGAAAAGGATTTGACAGATGCAATCAACTCAAATGCACTGCCCAAAACTAATGAAGTGGGTTATGTCAACCTTTGGGCTGCCAAAGCCTTGCAGGTACGTGTATATATGACAAAAGGCGAATGGAGCAAGGCTTTATCCGTAGCTGAAGACATCATATCAAACTCGTCTTACAAACTTTGGGAACCGTCAGAATATGTTGCTGCATGGAGCAAAAGTGATGCCAATCATTCAAAAGAAATCATGTTCGAGATTTCCATCAACAACAATACTGACTGGACAGACCGTGAAGGTATTGCCTACTTATATGCAGACAAGGCTGGCGCTTCTCCCGGATATGGAGATGTAATTGTCACAAAAGACTTCTCTGACATGCTTACATCCGACCCGGCAGACATCCGTAACGACATATTATTGGCAGCGGCAGCAGGAGGATTTGACAAACGTAAAGTTTACATCAACAAAATGCCTGCTGTAAACGGAGATGTACGTTACTCCAATGTCCCATTGCTGCGTTTGTCAGAGGTTTACTTGTCAGCAGCAGAAGCAGCTTTCCAAGCCGGAGACAAGAACAAGGCTGCCAACTTGCTGAACGATATCATCTCCAACCGCACAACGGATGAAAGCAAACAAGTAACCAGCGGAAACATCACATTAGACCGCATATACATCGAACGCCGCAAGGAACTTGTAGGTGAAGGACAGCGCTACTTCGATGTTATGCGCCGAGGTGAAACCGTTACACGCTACACGGACGTTAATGACAGAGGATGGCACGACGTACTGAGCGAAGAAGCGCGTACATTCAACCGCGACTCCAAGAAAGCGCTCCCGTTGATTCCCGTCGGTGAAATCAATGCCAATCCGAACATAGAACAAAATCCAGGCTATTAATCAATAGTAGCCTAAAGAAACTTGGGAATTCTCCCAATGTGTTTTTATAAATAAAGTGTTTAGAGGAGGTGTGCCAGTGATGGTATGCCTCCTTCTTTCAATATATCCACCAATATCGGTTTCACTCCGCTGACAAAACACTCAACGGCAATAACCATCAGAATAAGCCCCATCAGACGCATCATCACATTGTTTCCCGTCTCACCCAAGATTTTGACCAGCCGTGTGGAAGCACGCAATATGAAAAAGGTAATCAGATAAATAAAGGCAATCATTCCTATAAGAACTCCTTTCATCTGAATGGTATGGGCATCCTGCATCAGCACAATGGCATTGGCTATGGCACCTGGACCACAAAGCATCGGAATTCCAAGAGGAGTAATGGAAATATCATCGGCATAAGTCTTGATTTCCTCGTCTTTCAGCTTCATTGGGGTATAACGGGCTTGCAGCATATCGAAGCCAATCTTAAAGATAATAACTCCACCGGCAATACGGAAGCCATTGGTAGAGATACCGAAGAATTTAAAGAGGAACTGTCCCGCAAACGTAAAAACCATAATCGTAATAAAGGCAACCAGAGTGGCGCGCGATACTACCGACTGCCGTTCACGGTCCGTCATTCCATGCGTCATGGTCAAAAACACCGGCATGGTGCCAAGAGGGTTTGTCAACGTAAAGAAGGAGGTAAAACAAAGTAAAGCGAAAGGTAAGATTGTGTCCATAGCTGTATAATATACGTTTCTGTAGACAAAAGTACAACTAAAAATTTCAATGTCACAGAATCTGCATCAATTCTTTCAGATTACTGATATGATAAGTCGGTTGGAAAGGCAGTTCTTCCTTCCCCGTTACATTATAAAACACTTGGTGCATACCCACTCCTTTGGCTCCTGCCACATCATTCTCCCAACTATCGCCTATCATCAAAGAATCACACACCTCGGATTGTGTGGCAGAAAGGGCAAAATGAAAAATTTCGGGCCAGGGCTTCAAGATACCGATGTCATCAGAGAGAACAATCTTCTTAAAAAAGTGGTCAATGCCTGCCGAACGTATCTTATGACATTGCAGCTCCTGGAAGCCGTTGGAAAGGATATAGAGGTTATATTTCCCCGCCAAATATTCCAGTACCTCATACGCATGCGGCATCAGCCGACTTTTTGTGGGAATGACCGAAAAGAAATCATCAGAAAAAGCCTCGGCCAAAGCAGCAATCCCCCGCCCCTACTGCCTCCAAAGGATATAGAAAACGCTGGCGGTTCAACTCTTCCTTACTGACCTGCCCTCTGCCGTATTCTTCCCACAGCTCTACATTACGATGCTGATAAAGCGTATAGAAATGCTGGAAAGAACGAAAGAAACGGCCATAATCATACTTGTGATACATCTCTTCGAATGTATCGCGTGCATTAAGAGAAAATGCCCAAAGCGTATCGTCCAGGTCAAAAAACAGGTTCTTATATTGGGATGCCATAATTTAAAGGAAAGAGATATATAAAAATAGACGCAGATTATCAATTCCAATAACCTGCGTCCGTTCTGTATCAGTCTATAACAGTGTTATTTTACCTGGATTACCAAATACTTGGACACACTCCAAAAGTCTTTCGGATTTGTAATCTTCAAAGTCAGCTGTCCTTTATCATCTTTCTCCAACGCATAAGAGCCGCGGGATGAGTAGTCAAGATATCAGCATCTTTAGAGTATAGTTTAATCTCTTTTGTCGTACGGATATCCACTTGTGTAAAGTAGTCCTTGTTGATATCAGAATCTTTCAGCACCTGGCCTTTTTTGAAAAGTCCGGTATTTGTCAATATCTTCTGGTCCTTCAACTCTTTCTTCGTACCAAATACAAACCAAGCCGTATTGAGTGCCTTATCTTGTTCGGCAACGGTTTGAGCCTTCGCCTCATTTTCGGCAGTCAATTCTTCTTTCTCAGTAGACAAACCGGTTACGGCAGCATCCAGTTCCTGGATACGGATATTCTTGGAAGCCAGCTCAGCCTGCAATTCCTCGATACGCTGGGTCTTTGCCACCAACTCCTGAGTCAGGGACTCCACAGCCCTCTTCAACTGGCAGAGTTATTCTTACTGTTCTTCAACATAGATTGCAGTTTGGCAATCTGTTCCTTGTTCTCTTCCATCTGTTTACGGATAAATTCAATGTCCGACGCAATCTGCTGCTTGGCATTCAAAGAGCCTTCTGCCACAGCACCACGCTGCAAATCCACACGGCTCTCTGCTGCATTAATCTGGCGGAATCCCTCTGAAATATCATTGAAAGTGCCCATCATCTCGTCCAATTCAGCATTACGCTGAGTCAGTTCCATCAATAAAGAATCATTTTCAGCTTTCAGCTGGTTCTTACTGCCACCAGAGAAGCTGTCACACGAAGCCATTACAGCCGCGCATACAATTAAAACTGCTAACTTTTTCATACGCTTTCGTTTTACGTTTGGTTAATGAAGTTATTTAATCGTCTATTCCTGCTACTACAATCACAATTTCACCGCGCGGTTCGTTCGCCGTGAAATGTTCAATCAATTCTGTAAGCGTTCCACGCACCGTTTCTTCGTGCATCTTTGAGATTTCCCGCGAAACAGAAGCCTGACGTTCGGCACCGAAATGTTCGGTAAACTGCGTCAAAGCTTTTACCAATCTGTGGGGAGACTCATAGAACACCATGGTACGACACTCCTCGGCCAATGCCTTCAGGCGGGTCATCCTTCCTTTCTTCTGTGGAAGGAAACCTTCAAAACAGAACTTCTCATTCGGCAGTCCGGAAGCCACCAATGCCGGTACAAAAGCTGTCGCTCCCGGCAAGCATTGCACTTCGATGCCGTTACGCACACACTCTCTGACTACCAGAAAGCCCGGGTCGGATATACCTGGCGTACCTGCATCCGAAATCAAAGCTACAGTTTCTCCCCCCTTTATTCTATTAACAACACTTTCAACCGTTTTATGTTCATTAAATTTATGGTGAGATTGCATCGCATTCTTTATTTCGAAGTGTTTCAGCAATATGCCGGAGGTACGTGTATCCTCAGCAAGTATCAAATCCACTTCTTTCAGAATCCGGATAGCACGGAATGTCATATCTTCCAAATTTCCTACCGGGGTAGGCACTACATAAAGTTTTCCCATACTTATCGGTCGTTTAGCTGAAATATTTTTTGAGGAGTTCCATAAAATCGACGGCGGCTTCATTTTCTTCATCCGGGTGCACTTCCGAAGCAAAAATATCCATAGCCTTGTCCAAAGAAGGAGCCTCACCCAAACGTCGTACCACTTCATTCATCCGTGCAGCATCGCCTGCGAACAGTTCGCGGACAAAACGGAATGAATCGTTCAGACTGATGGCATGTTTCAAATCCTTGGCAGGCTTGATGCGTTCTGCCAAAATAGGAGATGCCGAAGCTACAACAGTCTGGAGCGCTTCAGCCGTATGAACAGTTTCCGGTTCTTCACAATCCAGCTTCATTGTATCAGGGACGACCGGTTCAACCGGAAAAGCCGGTCCGGTCAAAGGAGTAGTAACAGCAGGGAGTTCCTCCAGGGGCGGCACAACAGCCGTTGGCGCCTCCTCAAGCAGTTCTTGCAACGCCTCCAAGCGTGCCTTCATCTGCTGGATATTCCGTTTTGCCACAATCTTCAATGTCGGATTGGCATCACTTGAAATGGCCTGCATCAAACATTTCAATTCCTGAATATCTAATTCTATGTCGTTTAATAGGGTTTGCATATCCTTTACACAGTCCGTGTTAACGCTACAAATGTAGAAATAAATAATGAAAAAATATCGGAAAGCAAACAAAAGTGTTACTTTTGCGCTTAAATATAACACTTGAAAGCATGGTATTATTTTCAGAAGATCATATACAAGAAACCAAACGCAGGGGAAGAATTGAGGTCATTTGCGGTTCCATGTTCTCCGGCAAAACCGAAGAGCTGATAAGGAGACTGAAACGGCAAAATTTGCCAAACAACGCGTAGAGATATTCAAGCCTGCCATAGACACCCGTTATTCCGAAGCCGATGTCGTATCACATGACAGTCATTCCATAGCCTCCACTCCCATCGACTCGTCTGCCAGCATTCTGCTCTTCACTTCAGAGATAGATGTAGTGGGCATTGACGAAGCCCAGTTCTTTGACAGCGGCCTGATTGATGTATGCAACCAGCTTGCCAACAATGGTATACGCGTCATTGTAGCCGGACTGGATATGGACTTTCGCGGTATTCCATTCGGCCCTATGCCGGGACTGTGTGCCATTGCAGACGAAGTTTCCAAAGTACATGCCATCTGTGTGAAATGCGGCCAACTCGCCTCTTTCTCCCACCGCACCGTCAAGAACGACAAGCAAGTGCTGCTGGGAGAAACCGAAGAGTACGAACCGCTATGCCGAGAGTGCTATCAGCAAGCCATCCAAGCCGACCAAAAGGAAAGCGGTCATTAACGAATACAAAAAACAGAGCATTATGGAACGCAAAAAGATTACATTCGACAGTTTTATCCGCGGTGTCATACTCGGTGTCATTATTATCGGCATCCTTATGCTCTTCAAGCGTCTAAGCGGCGTATTGCTGCCATTCTTCATCGCATGGCTCATTGCCTATCTGATATACCCCCTGGTCACCTTCTTCCAGTACAGATTAAGGCTCAAGAACCGGATCATATCCATTTTCTGCGCCTTGTTCAGTATTCTGATTGTAGGAGGAACCGCCTTCTATCTGCTTGTGCCTCCCATGATGGACGAATTCGTCAGGGTAAAAGATTTGGTAATAGACTACTTTTCCAACGGAACCCACGACGGCAATGTGCCCAAAACACTCTCTGAATTCCTCCGTGAGAACATAGACACCCAGTTCGTCACCCAATTGTTCAAGGAAGAGAATATGCTGAACGCCATCAAGGAAACCGTTCCCCGGCTCTGGTCCTTGTTGTCAGAATCCGTCAATCTGCTATTCAGTTTCTTCACTTTCTTCCTCATTCTTCTCTATATAGTTTTCATATTGCTGGATTACGAAAGCATTGCCGAAGGATGGACCCACCTGGTACCGCAAAAATACCGGCCTTTCGTAGTCAGCGTGATGAACGATGTAAAAGACGGCATGAACAGATACTTCCGCGGACAAGCATTCGTGGCATTGTGTGTCGGTATTCTGTTCAGTATAGGTTTTCTGATTATTGATTTCCCACTGGCCATTGGGCTCGGCTTGTTCATCGGCGCTTTAAACCTAGTGCCTTATTTGCAGATTATCGGCTTTATACCTACCATCGTGCTGGCCATACTGAAAGCAGCGGATACGGGAGGGAACTTCTGGATTATCATGCATCGGCCTTGCTGTATTCATAATAGTACAAGTCATTCAAGACGGATTCATCGTACCGCGTGTCATGGGGAAGATTACGGGCCTGAACCCTGCCATCATCCTACTGTCTTTATCAATTTGGGGTTCATTGATGGGTATGCTGGGTATGATTATAGCACTTCCGCTTACCACCCTTATGCTCTCCTACTATCAACGTTTCATCATAAACAGAGAAAAAATTCATAAGTTTTAACAGACTGATAATCAACAAGAAGAGTAAAAGCAGAAGTCGTTCCCAAAACTTTTTCCCTTAATCCATTTGTTTTTTAAACAAAAGTAGCTATCTTTGCACCCGCTTAACAGCAATAAGGTCTGATTCGCTAGCTCAGCAGGTAGAGCACAACACTTTTAATGTTGGGGTCCTGGGTTCGAGCCCCAGGCGGATCACCAAGAAGCTGGACAAAACCAGACAAAGAAAAGACAACTCCTACAATATCAAGGTATTGTAGGAGTTTTTTCTTTGTATAAAGTCCGTGACCGAAGACACGAAAAGGTCACAAA
>ENA-OQJX01000583-OQJX01000583.1-human-gut-metagenome-genome-assembly--contig:-NODE-583-length-16998-cov-2.817972_pt1 | contig 16998 bp, 19 predicted proteins | sample MGYA00242615_ERZ504782 | MGnify/ENA primary metagenome ERZ504782 (study PRJEB26092, sample SAMD00036354) | human gut metagenome | host: Homo sapiens | study: EMG produced TPA metagenomics assembly of... | reverse complement strand
CATAAAAGTAGAAAAAATTCCACTAATTAATAGATAAAGGAAAGTTTGACATTTGTGTATAAAATCCATTCGGAACAGAATCCTTTTTATTCTACCAGCTGAAGGTGGTAGATTTGAGTCACCTTTTACTTGTAAAAAACAGACATATTTGAATGGCCAGTTTATAGAGGAAACTTATTCATCATTAAACGGATTGAGATTTAAAACGATAAGTAGTGGTAATGTCTGGTTCCTTACAGTCAGAAAAGACGGAGAAAAAATTGGTTTTTACAAATTTTCTTTTGTGGGAGAAGGACCATATAACCAAAAAACAGATCCAGAGTGCTATTTTAACATATATACCCATGATGCAGATTTAATTACAGATAATCCTACAGAAATATTCAGACAAGATTTTATACAACCCCAGACCCCGGGTGAGGATTATTATAAACCTTCCCGGTCCTCTTATAAACATGGCACTTTTGACTTTTAACGTATTCAGTATTAACCTTAATTATATTAATTATAAAACAGTATACACGTTTGTTGATTTTGACAATTATGTTTTTAACTTCATATTTCGATGACAGAGAAGTAATGAAACAAGAATCTTCGCCACCATCTTTAGTAAAAAAAACTCGGCTTATCGTAACTAGTGTATATTCACTACTTTCTATATACTAATGCACTTCTTAATGTAGGTTATGTAGTAATTCATTATTTGAAAGCTGATAAAATATTTTTTTTTGAATATTTTATCAGCTTTGTATATTGCATAATATGATATAAATGAGATTTATTTTTGCTGCCTCTTGGCACGCAGCATTTCTGCCGCCTTCATTTCCGTCCAACGCTCGAAGTCCTCCACCTCTTTCCTTATTTTCCGTATCAGTTTCCTGTCCCTGTTCCACTCGAAGCAGTTCTCCAGTATGTCAAGCACCTTAGCGTCCATTCCCCCGTCACAGACAGCTTCCCCAACAAAACCCGTTAAATCATTGTGTTAATATATATTTCATGTATCTTTGCGGCATAGATATCTGTTGTGAAACAGGAATCTGCTTATATTATTCTTGCTTGTGACAAGCCGGAATCTTATAACTTAGTACAAAATAAAAAATAAAGAAGGAGAGCTTCCGTTCTATGGAGCTCCTCTCACTTTTTATCTCTAGTGCCCGACTGCCTTTTATCTTTCTACTTTCCCAAAAGGAGTATCTTCCCGCCAGCATACAGCACAGCGAAAACAGTATAGCCACTAAATTCTTCTCATTTGTGCAACCCCTTCTGTATTCATCTTCCAACCTTGTATATCGCTACCGAGATAGAAAATGGACAGATGCACAGCTGGTACGTCAATTATCAATACCAATATATACCAGTTCATACGTTCTCCCCAATAAAAAGATCCCCTAATTTATTTCTAGTTCACAGTCCAAATTTATACTTTCCTGTAAAATACAGGATATAGTCAAGTCTTCAAAGTTTTTCCCCTAAAGACACAGAAATATTACAAAAATCAATTATCACATTATATCTTATTTCTGATGATACAAAAGGAGATGGCAATCTATTTTTTAATTCTTTAGATGACATAAAGAATGCCTTTAAAATTAATTATTCAGAATCTAATTTGGGACTTCCTATTTTTGTAAGGGATATTACAAAAACAATTCCGTCTTTACTTTAACTATAAGTTCTGGTAGGGACCATCCAAACATGTTACCAGACCAACAAGACCAAGGGGAAGAGTTTAGAAGGATGTATTACAGCTACTAAAGATGATAAATGCCAAAACCAAATTCATTGCAATTGGAATTGGGGTAACAGTTATTTTTATTTTTAGTTCAATCAAGCCGGGAAGAATGATTAATAATAAAAGAATCAAGTCTTTAAAGGAAGATATCAATAAATAACTCTTGCAACATGCAGTTTCTTTCTGGCTGAATTTGCGACTCTGGAGCTATATTCTGAGGAACGGTTTGGCGGCGGAATATGCCGTTAAACCGTCCGGTTTTCGTTAAACGAAAACACAACTTGCTGTCCCTCTACGGGACAACGTTTTTAAGTAGAACTGTAGATTGCCCCGACTGGTGCCTCCCTCCCGATGGCAACCTCTTCCGATTTCGGTCTGCTTCTTCAGGAAGTTGGCGTTTTTACCAATATTCCGGAGGCGGAATAGGCTGTGCTTCCTGTAATAGTAGAGCATTCTACGATTATCCGACACATCAGATAGCTTCTTTTTCGTGATAATTGAATATTCAGAGAACTGAATATTTTGATAATCGGATAATCCGAATACTATTATATCTGTAGTCTCTTGGAATGTTACACAGTGACAACTGAATAATTGGCGTTTTGGATATTGGGATAATTGGGTATTTGAATATTGCTATATTCTGATATTTGGATATTCAGATAATGGGTAAACAATTATAAAAGACTACATTTATAAAAAGCTACAATTATAAAAGGCTATTATTATACATTCCCCATCAGAGAGAAAGTTCCTTGAGCCTGCTGCCGTCCAGCCGATGAACGGATACCGTACCGTCACAGTAAATAGCGAATGTAGCATGTTCCCATCCTTCGGGAAAGTGATGGAGCCGGTATTGCAGACCACTGTATGCTCTTTCCGTTCAAGTTTCCACCGGTGGGTGTGACCATAAAAAAGACAATCGAACCTTCCCTTCGGCAGTCTGTCCTCATTGTAGATATGTCCGTGGGTGAGAAAGAAACGTTTTCCATTATCCACCAACAGGGTGTAATCGGACAGGATGGGAAAGTCCAGCAGCATCTGGTCCACCTCCGAATCACAGTTTCCACGGATGGCGACAATCTCACCGGCCATCGCATTGAGACGTTCTGCGATCCCTTTCGGTCAAGTCCTTGAGGTATCCCGTTCCGGGGACCATAATTCAGGATATCTCCCAAAATACAAAGCATTCCGCATTGTTGCTCCCGATAAAATGCCAGCACTTGTTCCAGTGCCGGTAACGAGCCATGTATGTCGGACACAATCAGGTATTTCATCATAATCTATTCGTTATCGGTTAAGTTTTCGCAGCACAAAAATAAGCATAATTATCTAATCTCCCTAACCGGGGAAACGATGAGAAAAAAGACAGGTTCCCTGAACTGTAGATTGCTGTATTGCTGTCCTTGTAGATTGCTGCAATGTTATAATCGGATACATAAAATAAGGGTATTTAGCCTTAGCTAAACTAAGCTAACAGTCTGACAATAAGGATTCTAATACTATGATATGTGGGTTTATTATGCTACCTTAGTGGTATAATAATAAAGGATAAAAAGCTATGAACGAACAAGTTAGAAATATCTTAGAACAGAGTACCACCAAGACGAGCAAGATTGAGCAGCTGCTCCGTCTGGGCCTGACGCGCAGGGAAATTGCCGATTTGGTGACACGCGGCAACTATGGTTTTGTATATAATGTTGAGAAGAAAATGCTTGAAAGAGAAGGTGGAGTCTTGCTGAACAGGGCAGCACCACCCTGATGGATTACACCTTCACCCACAAGTTCGGTATTGAGATTGAAGCCTATAACTGTAATATGGAAAGACTGGCACGCGAATTGAGGGAGGCCGGCATCCATGTTGCCGTTGAGGGTTATAATCACACGATCAGGGATCATTGGAAGCTGGTGACGGACAGCAGCCTGCAGGGAAATAATACTTTCGAGCTGGTCAGCCCGATACTGGTGGGTGAGAATGGCCTGAAAGAGCTGGAAACGGTATGCTGGGTGCTTGACATCTGTAATGCAAAAGTGAATGACAGTTGCGGGTTCCATGTCCATATGGATGCGGCTAGTTTCAATCTGGACACCTGGAAGAATCTGGCTTTGACCTACAAGCATCTCGAACACCTGATTGATGCCTTTATGCCAAGGACACGCCGGAACAATACCTACTGCAAAACCCTCTCCGGTGTTTCCGACGAGAGAATCAAATCGGTAAGGACGATAGACGGCCTGCGGGAGGTCTTTAATAATGACCGGTACCACAAGGTCAATTTTGAGGCTTATTCCAGGCACCGGACCGTTGAGTTCCGCCAGCATTCCGGTACGACTAATTTCACAAAGATGGAGAATTGGATCCGGTTCTTGAACGGATTGATTACCTTTGCGAAAAGATCCAGCCTTCCCAGCCGGATGACACTGGAGGGGTTACCCTTCCTGGACGGGAAACAGAAATTATTTTTTAAACTTAGAACTAAAAAGTTAGCGGTATGATACAGACTTATCATTTGCTGGATGGCGGTCAGATAACCGCCTCCAGCCCGGAAGAGTTCGTCCGGCTGCTCCGTGAGGGGAGCCGGTTCGACTATGATTGCACGGATCAGGAGTATATGGAGAACTTTGCCCGGCGTTACGGGGAGCTGCATGGCGTGTCAGTTGCCACCGATACCCCTGAACATTTCCTGACGGACTTGCAAGCCGCCGGTTATGTCCGGTAACCGGTATCGCTCCTTTATTATTAGTCCCTGCTTCAAAGATGAGGCAGGGATTTTTCTTTTTTCATTGCAACCTTTCCTGTCTGCCTGACGGCATTTCCTCCTGTCAATTCCTGACTATCCATGACTATCCGTGACAGGGTATTTCATCTTTTCCCGGCATTCCTTTCTTTTGCAGTGTAGAACGATATACAATTATAAGCATTACAGTTTTACAGCATTATATTTTTATCTGATTATATAAGAAAGCGTGTGAAAAAGAACCGTTATTAATTGCCTTTGCCAGCCAGAAAGGAGGAGTCGGAAAGTCTGCCTTCACAGTTCTGGTGGCTAGTATCCTTCACTACCAGAAAGGTCTGAAGGTGGGTGTCGTGGATTGCGACTCCCCCCAGCACAGCATCTCCCGGATGCGTGACCGGGACATAGAAAGCGTGCAGGAAAGTGATTTTCTCAAAGTGGCCCTCTACCGGCAGCATGAACAAATCCGGAAACGTTCCTATCCGGTAATCAAAAGCAATCCGGAGAAAGCTATAGAAGACCTGTACCGCTACATCGAAGAGCAGGATGCCGTCTTTGATGTCGTACTGTTCGACCTTCCGGGAACCCTCCGCAGCGAAGGGGTTGTCCATACCATTTCCGCAATAGATTACATTTTCATCCCCCTAAAGGCAGATAATGTCGTCATGCAGAGTTCCCTCCAGTTTGCCGAGGTGGTGGAGGAAGAACTGATTGCCAGGCACAACTGTAACCTGAAAGGCATCTATCTTTTCTGGAACATGGTCGACAAGCGTGAACGGACAGAAAGCTACGAGTCCTGGAACCGCGTCATACAAAAAGCGGAGTTACGCCTGCTGGAGTCACGGATACCGGATACCAAACGCTATAACAAGGAGCTGAGCTCCCTGAAGAACAGTATCTTCCGTTCCACACTGTTCCCTCCCGACAACCGCCAGATAAAAGGTTCGGGCCTCTGTGAACTGATAGATGAGTTATGTGCCGTAACACATCTGGATACCACCCATACCTTATAATAAGGGGAATTATGGACAGCGGAAAAAAGAGATTTGACCCCCGGAGCATTGACGAGAAGGCCATATTGGATATTGTCGCCAGGAAAGGGACGATACGACCGGACTCCCCTGCAACGAGTGCATCCCCGAAGCCGGAGGATACGGTAGAGGAGATTGCCGGGAGTAGCGAAGCTCCGGTCTTTACCACCGGGGAAATCGACGCTTACAGGGCGTCCTTCCTGAATACGGTCAGAACCAAATCCCGTAAATCATTGCATATCGATGCCGGCCTGCATCGCCGCATCTCGTCCCTGGTATGGGCGGTAGGACGTGGCGAAGTGACCGTAGCCGGTTTTGTAAACCAGGTGCTGGCACATCATTTCGAAGAGAACGGCGGATTGATAAATGCCGTGCTGGAGAAGTATTACCAATCACTAAAATCATAAGGACATGGAATACCTTTTTATTATCCTGTTCATTTATGCCTCTTACCTGAGTATTGAAAAGTATGTGCATACAGGCAGCATTTTCACATGGAGAGGCAGAAAGGACAGGAAGGAACGTCGGGCTACGCCTGTCACCATCCATCCGGCAGCTTCCTCATCCGAGACGGAAATAATAGCAAAAGCCGATACCAAATACGACAATCACTGACAATAGATGACAATAGCGGACAGCCTGAATCAGGCATAGAAAAGAGTGATACCTTTACTCCCGAAAAGAAAACAGAGCCGGTTCTCCGAGTGCGCGAACCCCTTGATAAGAATACGAAATTCCCGGAAGTCCCGGCTCCTTTTCAAAAACTGAATTATCCTGAAATTGATTATATGCGGGAGGCCTCTCCTTCTTCCGGTGAAGAAAAAGAGGAGATTCCCGAACGCTACGAGATTACAGGATACGTACAGCGGAGCAATCCCCACCGGGCAACCGGTGTCACCTTTGACGATATGGATATGATTGAGAAAGCAATGGCATCGGACGAACTTACGGAAGCGGAACAGGAACAGGCCCGGCAGACTTTCCAAAAGCTGGAAGGCACGAACATGGAAAGGGTACTGCAGGCGAGCGTCCTGGGAAGCAGCGATAAACTGAAACGCTATATGCGCTTGTATGTGGACCGGGGCGAGCCCATTTATTGACAGGAAAGAATAGGGACGACATTCTCCGGGAATTTGATATTAGGGAGCATGTGCCCGAATAAATAGAACAAGTAAGGAATATGAGACAGTATTATGATTCCGGTTGATCCGGGTGCAGCGAGTTTTAAAACAGAATGTATAACCTAAAAAGACGAAAAAGCATGAAAGATTTCTTTGACTCCGGTTGATCCGGGCAGGACGAGTTCTTGAGACGTAGTGTATAACCTGTTAGAAAAGAAGATATAGAGATATGAGAGGCTTCTATGATTCCGGTTGATCCTTTCCCTTTACCGGAGCGAACATTAAAAGAGTGATTAACCCCTTAAAAACGGAGGTGCCTATGATTGGTTACTATGACTCAGGTTGATTCTAAAAAGACATCGTGGTTGCAAGAGACAAATCCGCAGGAGGGCAACTTCCTGCGGATTGTTTGAAACAAGATTTTTATTCACACTAAAAAATTAGATTGCATATGAAAAGACATTTTAAAAAGACGGTTGCGCTTATCGCATGAATAGCTGTTTCCACCTTGGGTGCCTATGCCGAAGGGGACGGAAGTGCCGGTATAACAAAGGCTACATCCATGCTTACCGGTTATTTTGACCCCGCCACCAAGTTGATATATGCGGCAGGGGCTATTGTGGGGCTGATAGGTGCCATTAAGGTATATTCGAAGTTCAGCAGCGGCGACCCCGACACAGGTAAAACCGCCGGGAGCTGGTTTGGAGCCTGCGTCTTCCTCATCGTCGCGGCGACAGTCCTTCGTTCCTTCTTCCTGTAATATAGCAGACTATGGAATACAATATCAACAAGGGAATCGGCCGCAACGTGGAATTCAACGGCTTGCAGGCACAATACCTGTACTTCTTTGTCGGGGCTTGCTGGCCATTTTCCTGCTGTTCGTCATCTTCTATATGATAGGTATTGACCGGTGGTTCTGTATCGGTTTCGGTGTCCTCTCCGCTTTCTCTCTGATCTTCGGGGTGTTCTACCTGAACAAGAAGTATGGTCCCAACGGCCTGATGAAGCTGGCCGCAGTCAAGTACCACCCGTCCTATATCATCAATCGCAAACGTATATCTTCCTTATTTAAAAAACGCATTCATGAGAAATATATTAAAAGCCGCAACGCTGGAAAGTAAGTTTCCGATCCTGTCCGTGGAGGAAGGGTGCATTCTCTCCAAAGACGCGGACGTGACCATCGGCTTCAAGGTCTTTCTGCCGGAGCTGTTCACGGTCACTTCCGCAGATTATGTATCCATGCACGGCACATGAACAAAGGCAGTCAAGGTACTGCCGAACTATACGATAGTACACCGCCAGGACTGGTTCCTGAAAGAGAATTACAGGGCCGACACGCATAAAGACGGGATGAGCTTTCTGGATCGTTCTTTCGAGCTGCATTTCAATGAACGGCCTTATTTAAATCATTTTTCTTACCTGTTCATCACTAAGACGACTAGGGAGCGCAGCCGTAGCCGGAGCAATTTCTCCATCCTCTGCCGGGGGAATATCATTCCGAAGGAAGTCCGGGACAAGGATGCGGTCAGCCGCTTTCTGGAGAGTGTCGACCAGTTCGAGCGCATCCTGAATGACTCGGTCTTTATCCGTCTGGAACGGTTGACCACCGATGAGATTGTCGGCACACCGCAACAGGCCGGACTGATCGAGAAATATTTTTCTCTTTCACAACAGGACACGACCACACTGAAGGATATACAGATGAGCGCGTCCAAGATGCGCATCGGGGACAATACGCTCTGCGTGCATACGCTTTCCGACGTGGATGATCTTCCCGGCAGTGTCCAGACGGATACCCGCTATGAGAAATACTCCACCGACCGCAGTGACTGCCGTCTGAGTTTTGCCGCTCCTGTGGGCTGATGCTCTCCTGTGACCATATCTATAACCAGTTCCTGTTCATTGATGATTCGGCAGAAATCCTGCAACGCTTTGAGAAGACGGCACGTAACATGCACTCGCTTTCCAAGTACAGCCGTGCCAACCAGCTCAACAAGCAGTGGATTGACGCGTATCTGGACGAGGCGCATTCTTTCGGGCTGACCGCCATCCGTTGCCATTGCAATGTCATGGCATGGTCGGACAACCGGGAGAAGCTCAAGGTGATAAAGAACGATACCGGTTCCGCCCTGGCCCTGATGGGATGCAAGCCCCGTTACAATACCATTGACGCGCCTGCCTTGTATTGGGCGGGCATTCCCGGCGGTGAGGGGGATTTCCCTTCGGAGGAGTCCTTTTTTACTTTCATCGAACAGGGAGTCTGCTTTTTCACGGAAGAGACGAACTATGCGGATTCCCTGTCGCCCTTCGGTATCAAAATGGCAGACCGGACAAACGGGAAGCCCCTGCATCTGGATATTTCGGACGAGCCGATGCGTCGCGGTATTACAACCAACCGTAACAAGCTGGTCATCGGGCCATCCGGTTCGGGCAAGTCGTTTTTTATGAACCATCTCGTCAGGCAATATTGGGAACAGGCACCCACATTATATTGATCGATATAGGTAACAGTTACAAGGCTTATGCGACCTGATCCATCAGCGTACAAACGGTGAGGACGGTGTGTATTATACCTATAGTGAAAAACGCCCGATAGCTTTTAATCCATTCTTTACCGAGGATAAGGTCTTTGACCTGGAGAAGAAAGAGTCCATTAAAACACTGATCATGTCACTCTGGAAAAGGGATACGGAAGTCATTACCCGTGCCGAGGAAGTAGCCCTTTCAATGGCGGTTAACCTGTTCCTTGAAAAGATAAAGGAGGACAATGAACTGGTTCCTTCTTTTAATACTTTCTACGAGTTCGTACAGGGAGAGTTCCGTGGAATACTGGAGGAGAAGCATTACCGCGAGAAAGATTTCGATCTCACTAACTTTCTGAATGTATTGGCTCCATACTACCGTGGTGGAGAATATGATTATCTGCTGAATTCGGATGAGCAGCTCGACCTGTTGAACAAGCGTTTTGTGGTATTTGAAATTGACGAAATTAAGGAGCACAAAATCCTTTTCCCGGTCGTGACTGTCATCATCATGGAGGCGTTTATTAACAAAATGAGACGTTTGCATGGGGTTCGGAAGATGATAGTTGTGGAAGAAGCTTGGAAGGCTATCGCACGGGAAGGCATGGCCGATTATATAAAGTTTTTGTGTGCGCCCGTAAAGGTTGCATCGTAAATATCTCTTTGGCAAGAGATTAGGAAAGTGTTCTTTGAAAATGACCTATCATCAGCCGACTTATCTGTTTCGGGAAAACTTAACCGAGCAGGGAGTGTAGCATGTCGGAAAAGTCATAAGTCAGTTAGTTACCAAACTGCGACTGAATGGCGAGATGAAAAGATAGATATGAGGATAAAGTCCGAATTGATTGAACGATAGTCCGAATGGTCCCCCTTGAGGCTATGGCGTAAGGTAACTATCAATCGCCATATCGTGATACTACTTCAGTGTATAGGAATGAAGGTAGCAAGAACTTATCACGACACAACCGCAGTAAGCGAGTAAAGGACGGAAGTCGTATCCGACAATCTATCATGCCAACAGTTACGATGTAATAAACGGGGATTACCTATCCCGAAGTGCCGAAAGGCTATTAGGTTCGACCTATGAAAATTCGGAGTGGTAACGGAGCTTCCATAGTAGTTTGAGCAAGGTAACGCCTTGTACATGGCGAAGGGAAGCAGCTAATTATTAATACAATTAACGGAAAATGTGAGAGACATTATGAGAAGTCCAGAAAGAGTATTAAACAGTCTATCAGAACACAGTAAGGATGCAAGCTATAAGTTTGAACGTCTTTACAGAATTTTGTTCAATGAGGAAATGTTCTACGTTGCCTATCAGCGTATCTACGCTAAAGAGGGTAACATGACTAAAGGTTCAGACGGTCAGACCATTGACAACATGAGCCTGAAACGAATTGAAAAGTTGATTGATACGTTAAAAGATGAAACGTACCAGCCCCAACCGTCAAAGAGGGTGTACATACCGAAGAAAAACGGTAAGAAAAGACCTCTTGGCGTGCCGACTTTCAATGACAAGTTGATACAAGAAGTAGTAAGAATGGTACTGGAAGCCATATACGAGGGAAATTTTGAATACACCTCGCATGGTTTCCGTCCCAATCGAAGCTGCCATACTGCATTAACTCATATCCAAAAGGAGTTTAATGGTGCAAAATGGTTTGTGGAGGGAGACATAAAAGGCTTCTTTGATAATATAAACCATGATGTATTGATAAACATTCTCTTGGAGCGTATTGCGGATGAACGCTTCATCCGATTGATACGCAAGTTTATGAAAGCGGGATATATAGAAGACTGGCAATTCCACAATACTTACAGTGGCACACCGCAAGGGGTATCATCAGCCCGATATTGGCTAATATATACCTTGACAAGCTGGATAAGTATATAAAGGAATACACAGCCAAATTCGACAAAGGGAAGAAACGAAAATTCAGTAGAGAAAGTATGGACTTTGGCAATGCAAGAAAACGTATTGTGCGAAGATTGAAGTTCGTAAAAGACGAAAGGCAAAGGACAAAGCTAATCCTTGAACTGAAAGCAATAGAACAAGGACGGGCTAAATATCCCAACGGCGAAGAAATGGATGCCGATTACAGAAGAATGAAATATGCAAGATATGCAGATGATTTTCTTGTGGGAATTATCGGAAGCAAGCAGGATGCGCAACAGATAAAAGAAGATATTAAAAACTTCCTTGCTGACAGACTGGCATTGGAGCTGTCCGATGAAAAGACACTTGTCACTCACACGGAAAGACCGGCCAAGTTTCTCGGATATGAAATCACTGTAAGAAAGTCCAATGACCAAAGACGGGATAAACGGGTAGATTGAGAAGAACCTATGGTAAAAGGGTCTGCTTGAATGTCAGTACGGAAACAGTCCGTAAAAAACTTTTCGATTGGGGAGTCTTGGAACTGACAAACCGTAACGGAAAGGAAATATGGAAACCGAAATGTAAATCGGGACTGATATTCAATGACGACCTTGAAATCCTTGATAGTTATAATCGGGAAATCGTGGGGTTCTATAATTACTACTCCATAGCCAACAACTGCGCCCATGCCTTGAATAATTTCAAGTACATCATGGAATACAGCATGTACAAAACGTTTGCAGGCAAATATAAGTGCCGAACACGTAAGGTAAACAAGAAATATCGTAAGAACGGTAGGTTTATCGTAACGCACATGACTAAAACTGGTGTAAAGGAAAGATACTTTTACGACGGTGGCTTCAAACGAAAGAAGCCCACCTATAAATCGGAATGTGACATTATGCCACGAACAATTTATACTGCGGGGCGGACAAGCCTTGTTGAAAGGCTGAAAGCCCGTGAGTGTGAATTATGTGGAGCGACAGACGACCTTGTTATGCACCATGTAAGGAAACTAAAGAACTTGCAGGGAAAGGAAAGCTGGGAACGACACATGATTGCCCGTAAACGCAAGACGATTGCCGTGTGCAGGAGTTGTCACAAGAAGATACATGACGGAAAGATAGACTGAAATTAGTGGAGAGCCGGATACGCTGAGAGGTGTAAGTCCGGTTCGGGGGCGAGCATTTGGAAACCTACCATAGAAATATGATAAGGCGCTGGGTGCTTAGCCTACACAAAACGGTTAGAAAGTACTTCGGTGAGGCTGTGGTTGTCACTCAAGAGTTGGATGATATCGTGTCAAGTCCCATTATCAAGGACACCATCATCAACAATGCCGATTGCAAGATTCTATTGGATCAGCGAAAGTATATCAACAAGTTTGACTCCGTACAGTCCCTGCTCGGACTGACCGACAAAGAAAAAGGACAAATCCTGTCTATCAATCAGGCTAACGATCCGGCAAGGAAGTATAAGGAAGTTTGGATTGGTCTGGGTGGTGTCCAGTCTGCTGTCTATGCAACAGAGACCTCTGTCGAGGAGTATCTCACCTATACCACAGAAGAAACCGAAAAGTTGGAAGTCACACAAATGACCGAGAAGCTGGGCGGTAATATGGAGCAGGCGATCCGCGTGTTGGCTAAAGAGAAGAAAAAGAAAAAATAAACGATTAAAATCAAGAAGCAATGAAAAAGAGAATTTTAAGCATGTTGTTTGTCCTGTCGCCCTTTATGGTACCGGCAAGCGTGCAGGCACAATGGGTGGTCAGCGATCCGGGCAACCTCGTCCAGGGTATCGTGAACAGTGTCAATGAAATGGTGGAAACATCTGAAACGGCTCAAAATGCACTTTCCACATGGAAAGAGACCTCAAAGATTTTCGAACAGGGGCGTGAGTATTATGATAAACTGCGTAAGGTGAATGACTTGATCAGCGGCAGTGAGAAAGTAAAAGAGTCCGTCCTGATGCTCAGTGACATTTCTGAAATTTATGTAAACAATTTCGGCAAGATGCTGACCGACAAGAATTTCAGCCAGCGGGAACTGAATGCGATAGCTGCCGGTTATAACACCATCATGAAGAAGAGCAGCCGCAGCATTGCAGAGCTGAAGAATATCATCAACCCACCGGCATGTCCATGAACGACAAGGAACGCATCGACTGGTGAACCGGGTATACAGGGAAATGACACATTACAAGGAATTGGCCAACTACTACACCCGCAAGAACCTGCATGTATCCTACCTGCGTGCCAAGGAGAAGAACGAGCAGCAACAGGTATTCGACCTGTACGGCAAGGATGAGCGTTATTGGTAGTCTACAATTTTAAAAGAATCAATTATGGTATTATTATCCATTTCATTTGAAAATATGCACCAGATTCTTCGGAATCTCTATGATACGATGACCAAACTCTGCCACCCGATGATGGACATGGCGATGGCACTCGCTGCATTAGGGGCTTTGTTCTATATCGCTTACCGTGTCTGGCAGTCTCTCTCCCGTGCGGAGCCCATCGATGTCTTTTCGATGTTACGGCCTTTTGTCCTGGGCATGTGTATCCTTTTCTTTGACGTGATGGTGCTGGGAACTCTCAACGGTATCTTTAGCCCCATCGTTCAGGGAACCGGAATGCTGCTCCGTGACCAGACCTTCGACTTGCAGAAGTACCAGCAGGAGAAGGACAAGCTCCGTGCGGACATGATGGCTAAGACGATGATGACCGGACGTGTCTTTGCTTACAATGAGGAGCTGGATGCGGAACTGGATAACATGGGCTGGAGTGAGGAGGAACATACGGCCTTGCAGACCATGTATGAGGTTTCGTATGCCTTCTCCCTGCAAGGTATTGTCCAGATGGTCATGCGCAAATTGCTGGAGATTCTCTTCCAGTCTGCCTCGCTGGTCATCGACACGATCCGTACCTTCTTTTTGATAGTCTTGAGCATTTTGGGGCCGATAGCCTTTGCCCTGAGTGTTTTTGACGGGCTGCAGAACACGCTCATCCAATGGCTGGCACGCTATATCAGTGTCTATCTCTGGCTGCCGGTATCAGACCTATTCGGGGCGATGCTTGCAAGATACAGACGCTCATCCTGCAGGAAGAGATGAACCTGATGGCCGATCCGATGAGTATCATCGACGTAGACGGTTCCTCGGCCATCTATCTGATATTCATGGTCATCGGCATTATCGGATATTTTTGTGTGCCGACTGTTTCGAACTGGATTGTCCAGGCGGGAGGTATGAGTTCCTATAACCGGAATGTCAACAATACGGCATCCAAGGTGACCAATGTAGCCGGTGCTGCGGCGGGTGCTTCAACGGGAAACGTCGGTGCCGTATTATTGAAAAAGTAGAAATTGAAAAAACATAAAATTATGGAATTTAAAAGTTTAAAAAACATCGAATCCTCGTTCAGGCAGATCCGTCTGTTCACGTTGGTCTTTCTGGGCATTTGCGCCTCGCTGACTACGTATGCCATTTGAAGGTCCTATCTCTTTGCCAACCAGCAACGGGAGAAGGTATATGTATTGGATCAGGGCAAGTCACTCATAGTGGCGTTATCCCAGGATGCGGCATTGAACCGTCCGGTGGAGGCCCGCGAGCATGTGCGCCGCATGCATGAACTGTTCTTTACGCTGGCTCCCGATAAGGCCGCTATCGAATCCAATATCAACCGGGCCATGTATCTGGCGGACAAGAGTCTTTATAGTTATTACCGGGATTGGAACGAGAAAGGCTATTATAACCGTCTGATCAGCGGCAATATCAACCAGACTGTCCTGGTGGACAGCATGCAGTGTGATTTCGATAACTATCCGTACCGGATCACCACCTTTGCCCGGCAGATGATTATCCGAAACAGCAATATCACCGAGCGTTCCCTGGTCACCCGTTGCTTCCTGCAGAGTACGGTCAGGTCGGATAATAATCCGCAAGGCTTCATGGCGGAACGCTTTGAGATTTTGGAAAACAGGGATATAAGGACCGTTGAACGCTAATATAATAAGGTAATGAAAAGCAGGAAGATAAAGACAGAGATCAGCGAAAAGCTAAAGAACGTTTGCGAGGAGCTGTCCGAAAAGAGCGTAAGGGAGTGCTTGTGGGCATGCTGGCTATCAGTACCGTTCTATGTGCTATCACCGTAACACGCGCTTTCGGGCGTTTTCTCTCCCACGGCACACAAAAGGAGTTGCCGTTTGTCCATCCGGCGGACTCCATCCACCGGGCGGATAAAGACAGTATAATGTATCACCCTAAAACCCACGAGTAATGGAAGATAAAGATTTGGAAAAGCCCGAAGCGGCAGAAGAAACGGCGGTACAGCCGGAAAACGTCAGAGCCTTGAAGGAAGAACCGGAAAAAGAGAAGAAGGTGCTCACACCGGAAGAGATGGAAAAAAGAAGGAAGTTCATTGTGATTCCGGCCTTTGTGCTGGTCTTCCTGGGAGTCATGTACTGAATATTTGCCCCCACCGGCAAGGAAAACGGGACGGAAGCTCCCGGAAATTCAGGATTCAATGTGAACGTGCCGGAGCCTACCACGGCCAAACTGGTTGATAAGAAGACCGCCGCCTATGAGAAGCAGCAGGCGGAAGTGGAGGAAGAAAGCCGGATGAAGTCGCTGGAGCAGCTTGTCGGGACATTGATGAATAATGGAAAATCATCCGATACCGGTGAAAAAGAAAAGGACGGAGACCGGTTGCAACAGTCTGTTAATACCTACGAGCAAATCTCCGGGCAGTTGGATGATTTCTATGAAACTCCCAAAGAGACGGCAAGCGGCGATCTGGAAAGAAAAGTGGACGAACTGAATAAAAACTGGAAGAAGGCGGAAAAGGAAAAGAGCAAGGCGGCTACCCGTGAAGACTGATGGAGCGTTCCTACAGGATGGCGGCAAAGTATCTGAACCCTGACAAGGATACGGTTCGGGAGAAAGCTGTCGGAGAAGAACCCACGGAAGTTGTTCCGGTTCAGCGGGCGGAGTATCAGACGACTTCCGGCCTTTCACGACCTGTTACGGATTCCGCTTTTATCGCTTCGCTCACTGTCGAGAGGAATTACGGTTTTAATACTGCTGTCGGGAGCAGCTACCAAATGGGGACGAATACCATCGCCGCCTGCATTTCGGAGAACCAGACCATTGAGCAGGGAGGCAGGGTAAGACTCCGGTTGCTGCAACCTCTGCAGGCAGGAAGTATTACCGTTCCGGAGAACAGTCTGGTAACGGGTGCGGCGGTCATACAGGGAGAGCGTCTGGATATCCTGATCAGCAGCATCGAGTATGCCGGAAATATCATCCCCGTGCAGTTGGCGACTTACGATATAGACGGGCAAAAAGGGATTTTCGTTCCCGGATCGGAAACCCGCAATGCGGCAAAGGATGCGGCTGGGACGGTCAGCGAGAGCATGGGAAACAGCGTATCATTCGCACGTTCTGCCGGACAGCAGGTGGTCATGGACCTGACGCGCGGAGTCATGCAGGGCGGCACGCGGTTGATTGCCGGGCGGGTCCGTGCGGTCAAGGTGACGCTGAAAGCCGGATATAAGGTGCTGCTGGTCACAAAGAAACAATAACGGATTATTCACTTTAATAAAAAAGATAAGACAATGAAAATAGTAATAGCATTATTGATGGCTGTACTGCCTCGGTATCCGGTTTCGCACAGGAAGAAAGACCGGCAAATCCCGTCAGGATTCTGACGGCGGGCCAGCATATCACTCCTTATAAGATAGAGGTCACTTTCGGAAAGACGGTGCATATCCTCTTTCCCACTGAAGTTCGTTACGTGGACCTGGGAAGTAACAATATCATCGCAGGTAAAGCTGACGGGTCGAGAATGTGGTGCGTGTCAAGGCGGCGGTGAAGGAGTTCCGGCGAGACGAACTTCTCCGTGATTACGGAGACGGTTCTTTCTTTCTTCAATGTGGTTATAAGGAGAGCCTTCACGCTGAATATCAATATGGACCAGT
>ENA-OQJX01000582-OQJX01000582.1-human-gut-metagenome-genome-assembly--contig:-NODE-582-length-17002-cov-2.227793_pt1 | contig 17002 bp, 17 predicted proteins | sample MGYA00242615_ERZ504782 | MGnify/ENA primary metagenome ERZ504782 (study PRJEB26092, sample SAMD00036354) | human gut metagenome | host: Homo sapiens | study: EMG produced TPA metagenomics assembly of... | reverse complement strand
TCTTCACTTAACTCATCATAAGTGGAACCTATTAACATCAGAAAAGCCGACGATTGCATTCAGCGGCGTACGGATTCATGACTCATATTGGCTAAAAACGCCATTTTTAAGACGATCGCTTTCTTCTGCTTTTTTACGTGCCTCGATTAAGGTGTTTTCTATGTCTTTATATTCCTGAATACTCAAGCAGATTCCCACTAACCGATAGGGATGGCCGGATATGTTTGCAATATAAGTTGACTGCCCTTCAAACCATTCCCAAGTACCATCCCCCGGCGCAAACGGAATGGAACTGTTTTGTCAAAAGTTGTATTACCACTAAGTTGTACAACAAAGGCATCAGCATAGGTTGCCGATCGTCCGGATGAATCATATTCACATATTCCTCCATTGTCAAAGTATTATTTTCTCCTGCCGGAATACCTAAATGTTCAAAATAACGATCGTCAAGAGTAAATTCACTCCGACTTATATCATAATACCATGGATAGATTCTGGTTCTTTGCAAAGCAGTATTCAGAATATATTCCTGTGTAAGCTCTACTGTAATATTGCGGAAAAAGAATAAGATCTTGTTTAAATTAGTTCTATCCCTGATCGTTGCAAATTCTCCTCTTATGGGAAATTGTGTGTAATCAACCTGTTCTTGCATGAAGGTATGTTCAGGTAATGAATACGTATTTTCTCCCTGACGAATCTTTTCCAGAATAGTCGAAAGTATATCTTCCTTTTTATTTAGCAGTTTAAATAAACGATTGGTAGGAAAGGGAAGCATATCATTGACCGACGGATGAACATGCAGTTCTGCAAAAGCCTGCTGATTGAGTTGTATAACTTCTCCATTTGTATCAAATATAATCACTCCGTCGGGTAAAATGTTTAATAATTCATCGTTATAGAGTGTCTGTTTGTAATCTTCCATTTCTTTTATTGTTTTGTACTGAATATAAGATATATGAGACATATCTTATAACAAAGAAAACCATTTCTGTGAAGATTATAACATATTTACAGCTCTTTTTGAGCGACTTATACGGTTATTTTAAATTGCAAGATATTTAATGTTAATACAATATTCTTATTTTAATATTCGATATTCAAATATTAATAGAGAGAATGTGCCAAAACTCCTTTATGATTTTATTTTGGCACATTTCTTTTTCTTTATCTAGTAAGCTTTATCCCATTTATTTGCCAATCGTTTTTGGCTGTTCCTTCTGTGAAATTGAATGATTTAGTTTTGAGAGGTAATGGTTTGAAAGTTAGGGAAAATTCGGCTTCTCCGCTTTCAGGCAGAAAGAAATGCTTACCGGGAGTAATGCCGTCAGCCTTTTGTAATGTGTATGATGCACCTTGCTCGTCTACTAGTTTGGCATTTACACTTACTTGTATCCAGTATTTGGGTATGTAATATGCATAAAAATGAACGATAGTGGCTGTATCAGTCAATTCTACCTGCTTCACTTCAAGAATATCAGTATTGGTTGATTCAAAACTTGGATAGTTAACTACTTTTCTATTGGTGTCCCCGGTGATACTCATCTCACGCTTTGGTGCATCCAAATATCTACGCATCTTTAATTTCAAGCTGCCTTTACCATAGCCCGACCACATTTTCACGATTTTGCCTTCGGGAGAGATAAGAACATAATTCGGAATACCGTTAACGTTATACACAGCATATAGTCCTGCAGTCTGTTTCAAGTCGCTTAAGTTTTGCCAAGTCATTTCATGTTGTGCAGAAGCAGCTTTCCACCTATTTTGCGTATCCGAACTCAAACTGATGATAGTGAGTCGGTCTTTATATTGCTCCTGAATCTCTTTCATTTCAGGTAAAGCCATGATGCAGGGACCACAACCGCTGCTCCAGAAATCAAGTAACATATATTTTCCTTTGAAATCAGCCAAATGATGCACCTTTCCATCTAAATCAAAAAGATCGGCATCTGCCATGTCATCTCCTTCTTTCACCGTTTTAGGAGGAAAGAGATTAACCCTGATTTCTTGTCCTTCAATGGAGCTTTCTGTTCTTCGTTTAATCTGTCATACAAAGCCAGTATTTCTTCCTTATTGGTAAACTTTGGATTGTACTTCAATGACATACTCAAACGGAGCAATTTTTCCATCCAGACATTAGAAATAGGGAGTTCCTTCATCAACTTTAATTCCCGTTGATTAATAATGGAAGATATACTATCACTCTTTGTTCGAAGTGCTTTTCGTTCGGTTTCTGAAGCTGAACGCATACTTCTTTCTTTGATAGCCAAGCGTTGAAATTCGTCCCATAAGTCACGGGAATCCTCAATGAATCTATTATGTTCTTGTTGTTCTTTTACCGGACTATCTACTCCATGTATAAATCAGAGGGTTTGTGCCCGTTACTTTTATTTTTGCGCCCGGAGTTGCATAAATATCTAACGACATTGGAGGGAAATCTGTATCGCGACACATGAGAGACAGTTGATCCATACCGCTTTCTCCTGCATTTCGCTTGAAAAAGAAAGTTCCATTACGTATCGTATCCGTACCAACTATGCTTCCTACGCGTCCATCCGTCAAAAATAAGGAAACATGAGTTCCGTCTTTCACTCCTTTTACCTCACCTTTAATTGTGTACTCGTGTTGTGCTTGTGAAACGAGACTGCCTAATAAAAAGAAGCTGCTAAATAGTAGTTTTTTCATCATCATAATATTAGAAGTAATTATACGCCACAAGGTAAAGATTTTCTTCATAGAGTGTTACTCCTTTTATTGTTCTTTAATATTTCTGTAAAAGAAAGGGGTACAAAATACCCTTTCGTCCGTCTACTTGATATGAAGAAAAAAGAACGAATGAAAATATATACTTTACTGCTTGGCGCATTGTTTGTAAGTCCTACACAGGCACAAACAATGCATGATTGGGAGAATCATCATGTTCTTCAGATCAATCGTGAACCGGCAAGAGCCGCTTTTACTCCTTTCTCTGTACAGAAAGGAGACGGTTCAATCTCTTTAGACGGGACCTGGAAATTCCGTTGGACTCCCGTTCCCAATGAAAGAGTCGTGAATTTCTATCAAACAAATTTTAATGATAAAGATTGGACGGATTTTCCTGTTCCCGCCAATTGGGAAGTGAACGGATATGGCACGCCTATCTATGTTTCAGCAGGCTATCCGTTTAAAATAGATCCTCCACGGGTGATGGGAGAACCGAAAACTGACTATACCACGTATAAAGAACGAAACCGGTAGCAATATCGGCGTACCTTTGTCTTGCCGGCCGGATGGGAAGCGAATGGACAGACTTTTCTACGATTTGAGGGCGTAATGAGCGCCTTTTATGTTTGGATCAATGGCGAACGGGTAGGGTATAGCCAAGGCAGTATGGAACCGAGTGAATTTAATGTCACGAAGTATCTGAAATCCGGAGAAAATCAAATTTCACTGGAAGTCTACCGATATAGTGACGGTTCTTATCTGGAAGATCAGGATTTCTGGCGTTTTGGTGGTATTCATCGTAGTATTCATCTGATACATACGCCGGATATTCATGTCCGTGATTATGCGGTACGTACTCTTCCCGCATCTGTTGGTAATTATAAAGACTTTATTTTGCAGATTGATCCGCAATTTAGTGTATATCGAGGGATGACCGGAAAAGGGTATATTTTACAGGGAGTACTGAAGGATGCTTCAGGTAAAGAAGTTGCCACATTGGAAGGCAATGTGGAAGATATGCTTGATTTGGAGCATAAAGCAAGCCGGATGAATGAATGGTATCCGCAGCGTGGTCCGCGTAAGATGGGACGTTTGTCAGCCATTATAAAATCGCCGGAAAGATGGACGGCAGAAACACCCTATCTTTATAAATTACACTTAACTCTCCAAAATGGAGAAGGAAAAGTCGTAGAACAGATAGAACAGGCCGTGGGCTTCCGCTCTGTAGAAATCAAAAAAGGACAACTGTTAGTGAACGGTAATCCGGTTCGTTTTCGTGGAGTGAACCGCCACGAACATGATCCACGGACGGCACGTGTCATGAGCGAAGAACGGATGCTTCAGGATATTCTTTTAATGAAGCAGGCAAATATAAATGCTGTGCGCACCAGTCATTACCCGAATGTAAGCCGTTGGTACGAGCTATGCGACAGCTTGGGATTGTACGTGATGGACGAAGCGGATATAGAAGAACACGGATTGCGTGGAACACTCGCAAGTACCCCCGACTGGCATGCAGCATTTATGGACCGTGCGGTCCGTATGGCGGAACGTGATAAGAATTATCCATGTATTGTAATGTGGAGCATGGGAAACGAAAGCGGTTACGGACCGAACTTCGCTGCTATTTCGGCATGGCTGCATGATTTCGATCCCACTCGTCCTGTACACTATGAGGGGGCGCAGGGAGTGGACGGAAATCCTGACCCGAAGACGGTCGATGTTATCAGCCGCTTTTATACCCGGGTGAAACAGGAATACTTAAATCCCGGCATTGCAGAGGGAGAGGATAAGGAACGCGCTGAAAATGCACGTTGGGAGCGGTTGCTGGAGATTGCGGAGCGTACCAATGACGACCGTCCGGTAATGACGAGTGAATATGCACATTCCATGGGGAATGCATTAGGAAATTTCAAGGAATATTGGGATGAGATATATAGCAATCCCCGTATGCTGGGTGGTTTTATATGGGATTGGGTAGATCAGGGAATCTACAAGACATTACCCGATGGCCGTACCATGGTGGCTTACGGCGGTGACTTTGGCGATAAGCCGAATTTAAAAGCTTTCTGCTTAATGGATTACTGATGAGTGACCGTGTAACTACGCCTAAATATTGGGAGGTAAAGAAGGTATATGCACCGGTTGAGTTGAGAGTTGAGAATGGAGAGTTGAGAGTAACCAACCGAAATCATCATATTGATTTATCACTTTATCGTTGTCTGTGGACATTATCAGTGGATGGTAAGGAGAAAGAACGGGAGAATAACATTGCCGGAAATAGCTCCAGGGGAAAGTGGCACAATCGGTTTGCCGGCTTTCCGATCATTGAAACCTCTTTCCGATTGCCAACTGAAAGTAAGCATTGTTTTGAAATCGGATGCTCTTTGGGCAAAGGCAGGACATGAAGTGGCCTGGGAACAATTCTGCTTGCAAAAAGGAGATTTAGCTTCTGCCGATCTGATTAATAAAGGAGCGCTTCAGGTGAAAGAGGATGATAATTCTTTATTGATTAGCGGACGTGGTTTTTCTGTCCAGTGGGAAAAGAAAGTGAACGGAAGTATGACTTCCCTTATATATAAGGACAAAGAAATGCTGGCTCACTCCGATGATTTTCCGGTTCAGCCTGTCACTCAAGTTTTCCGTGCTCCAACAGATAATGACAAGAGCTTCGGAAACTGGTTGGCTAAAGACTGGAAATTGCATGGAATGGATCATCCGCAGATAAATCTGGAATCTTTCCACCATGAAAAACGTGCAGACGGGGCGGTCATTGTCCGGATTCAAACAAGTAATTTATATAAAGAAGGAAAAGTGGTGACGACTTCTGTCTATACGGTCTTTTCAGATGGAACGATTGATCTGAAAACAACTTTCTTGCCACAAGGAGTTCTTCCTGAAATTCCCCGTTTAGGAATCGCATTCTGTCTGGCGCCTGCTTATGATACATTTACCTGGTATGGCAGAGGACCACAGGATAACTATCCTGACCGCAAAACATCTGCTATGATAGGGCTTTGGAAAGGAAGCGTTGCAGACCAATACGTACATTATCCACGTCCGCAGGACAGTGGAAACAAAGAGGAAGTGCATTATCTTACCTTGACCGACAAACAGAATAAAGGCATTCGTGTTGACGCGGTAGAAAACGCATTTTCTGCATCTGCCCTGCATTACACCGTACAAGACATCTATGAAGAAACTCACGATTGCGATTTAAAACCACGTGCGGAAGTTATTCTTAGTATGGATGCTGCCGTACTTGGATTAGGAAACAGTAGTTGCGGACCGGGTGTATTGAAGAAATATGCCATAGAGAAAAAAGAACATACGTTGCATCTCCGTATCAGTAGTAAACAATAATAGCAATAAATAACTAACACAATAATAAAAGTAACAATGAAAAAAGTAACCACTTTATTATCAACCTTGGCGTTGGCAACTACCCTGGCTGCTCAAAACCTTCCACAAACGGAAAGGCAATATCTCTCCGGTCACGGATGCGACGATATGGTTGAATGGGACTTCTTTTGTACCGACGGACGCAATTCCGGCAAATGGACGAAAATCGGCGTACCTTCCTGTTGGGAATTGCAAGGCTTCGGCACTTATCAGTATGGAATCACTTTCTATGGAAAGCCATTTCCTAAAGGCGTTGCCGATGAAAAAGGGATGTATAAGTACGAATTTGAAGTTCCGGAAAAGTTTCGCGGCAAACAGGTCAATCTTGTATTCGAAGCTTCGATGACAGACACGGAAGTAAAAGTGAATGGACGCAAAGTGGGTTCCAAACATCAGGGAGCCTTCTATCGTTTTTCATACAACGTCACGGATTTCCTGAAATATGGCAAAAAGAATTTACTGGAAGTCACTGTTGCCAAAGAAAGTGAAAATGCCAGTGTGAACCTTGCCGAACGTCGTGCTGATTATTGGAATTTTGGCGGTATCTTCCGTCCGGTGTTCCTGGAGGTGAAACCAGCCGTAAACCTGCGGCACATTGCCATTGACGCAAAGATGGATGGAACTTTCCGTGCCAACTGCTACACAAATATCTCTAATGACGGAATGAGCATCCGTACACAGATTTTAGATAAAAAAGGGAAAAAGATAACGGAAACCACCGTACCCGTAAAAGCAGGAGGCGACTGGACTTCCCTGCAACTGAATGTATCTAACCCCGCATTATGGACAGCGGAAACTCCGAATCTTTATAAAGCGCAATTCTCTCTATTGGATAAGGCCGGTAAGGTTTTGCATAGTGAAACAGAAAATTTTGGTTTCCGCACGATTGAAGTACGCGAAAGCGACGGACTTTATATAAACGGAGTACGTATCAATGTACGTGGTGTCAATCGCCATAGTTTCCGTCCTGAAAGTGGTCGTACGTTGAGTAAAGAGAAGAATATCGAAGACGTTCTTTTGATGAAAGGCATGAACATGAATTCTGTCCGTTTGAGCCACTATCCGGCTGACCCGGAATTTTTGGAAGCCTGTGATTCTCTCGGACTTTATGTGATGGATGAATTGGGAGGCTGGCATGGCAAGTATGATACCCCCACCGGAGTACGTCTGATTGAAGGAATGATAGAACGTGACGTGAATCATCCGTCTATTATTTGGTGGAGTAATGGTAATGAAAAAGGATGGAATACCGAACTGGATGGAGAGTTTCATAAATACGATCCGCAGAAACGTCCGGTTATTCACCCGCAAGGCAATTTCTCCGGTTTTGAAACCATGCATTACCGCTCTTACGGAGAAAGCCAGAACTACATGCGCTTACCGGAAATCTTTATGCCTACGGAATTCTTGCATGGTTTATACGATGGCGGCCATGGTGCCGGATTATATGATTATTGGGAAATGATGCGCAAGCATCCCCGTTGTATCGGTGGATTCCTTTGGGTATTGGCAGACGAAGGTGTGAAGCGTGTGGATATGGACGGATTCATTGATAACCAAGGAAACTTTGGAGCAGACGGTATTGTAGGACCACATCACGAAAAGGAAGGTAGCTACTACACTATCAAGCAGTTATGGAGTCCGGTGCAAATCATGAATACTTCTATCAACAAGCAATTTGATGGCAAATTCTCCGTAGAAAACCGTTACGATTATCTGAATCTGAATACTTGCCGTTTCCTTTGGAAGCAAGTAAAATTCCCGCTGGCAACAGATGCTTCCAATGCTGCTATTCAAGTGTTGAAAGAGGGTGAAGTGCAAGGCAGTGACGTGGTTGCTCATTCGGCAGGCATTTTGGATATAAAAACAAATATCCTCCCCAATGCAGACGCCCTCTTCCTGACAGCAATCGATCCATACGGCCATGAACTTTGGCGCTGGACTTTCCCGGTCAACCAACTGAATCAGCAGACAGAACAGCTTTCTCCCTTGTCCAGTCGTCCTGCTTATACAGAGACAGAAAATGAGCTTACTGTGAAAGCGAATAAGCGTACGTTTATCTTCTCAAAGAAAGACGGACAACTAAAAGGAGTATCTGTAGATAACCGTAAGATTAGTTTCGCCAATGGCCCCCGTTTCATCGGAGCCCGTCGTGCAGACCGCTCATTGGATCAGTTCTATAACCATGATGATGAGAAAGCAAAAGAAAAAGACCGCACATACAGCGAATTCCCCGATGCTGCCGTATTTACGAAACTGGATGTGAAAGAAGACGGAGGTAATCTGGTTGTTACCGCCAATTATAAACTGGGCAACCTGGATAAGACCCAATGGACAATTAACCGAGTGGGGAACTGGCTTTGGATTACACCTATAATTTCTCCGGTGTCGTAGACTTGATGGGTATTCGTTTCGACTATCCTGAAGATCAGGTAATCAGCAAACGCTGGCTGGGTGCCGGACCTTACCGTGTATGGCAAAACCGTATTCACGGAACACAATACGATGTTTGGGAAAACGACTATAACGATCCTATTTCGGGTGAGACTTTCACATATCCCGAATTCAAAGGATACTTTGGTGATGTTTCCTGGATGAATATCCAAACGAAAGAAGGCACTATCAGCCTGACAAACGAAACTCCCGACGCATATATCGGAGTATATCAGCCTCGTGATGGCCGCGACCGTTTGCTTTATACTCTTCCCGAAAGCGGAATCTCTGTCCTGAACGTGATTCCTCCGGTACGTAATAAAGTAAACTCCACCGATTTGTGTGGTCCCTCTTCACAACCGAAATGGGTAAATGGTCCACAAACCGGACGAGTCATTTTCCGGTTTATGTAAATGAATCATATAAAGGTATCCACATTGCGTTGGGTACCTTTCTTATTTAATCTTCTGAAGTTCGAGAATGGCATTCAGTGCTTGTTCCGCCTTCTCTTTAGGCACAAAAATATGGTCGTGGTAATATGCTGCTATTACATTTGCGCTAATGTTTTTCTCTGTAAGTTTAGCCGAGAAAGCAGCTGTCAAGCCCACTGCATCTAAACTGGAATGTACATTGAGAGTAATAAGCCTGTAAACAGACTGGCAATCCATATCTTTGCCTATGGCATCTTTCAGGTCAAGAATGAAGGTCATACCTTCTTTCTCCTGAAAAAACCGACCGGGTTTAATTCACGCATTTTATCCCAATCAAATGTCGGGAAAGAGCAAAAAACAAAGTCACGTTTATCCAATACAGGTTCCATATTGGATAATAATATATCTAAATCTTTAATACCTGACATGAGTTCAAATAGTGATGATTGCGCAAATATAACAAATATAAACAGTTACAAAACTCTTTCCCATGAAATTAATTTTCTATATTTGGAGGCAAGAATCTTATTTATTTAAGTTTATGAACTTTCTAATATTCAGGTACAATGAAACACGATAATTCTTTTTTGTTAATAATATTTTTGTTATTAGCCGGATGCGGGCAAAAAGACCGGGCAAAATCTCAATTCGAATCATCTGTACAGACAGAAGAAAGTTATCCGTTAGCAAAAGAATATATTAAAGAAGCTGTTATCACAGGAAAAGTGTTGAACCGGGACTTTTATCCTCAAGAAAGAGAATTAACTCTCATCATTCCATTTTTTTGGAAAATGGAAAATCAATATCGTACCCCCATACAAGAAGATGGCTCATTTTCATTCCGCTTTCCAGTTTATGCAAAATTAAGAGAAGTTTCCATTCGCAATTATGCGGAACATTTGTATATCCACCCGGGAGATAGCATATATGTGGAAATAGACTTCAAAGATCTTTTTCATCCCAAAGTAACAGGTGATGCAGAAAAGTTGAATCAAGAAATACTGGCATTTACAGAAAGCGCCTACTATTACATACAGAATTATAGTATAAATCCGAATTTGAATATTAAGGATTTTGAGGCTGAATTAAAGAAGGAATATGACTTTCGTTTGGAGCGGAGAAACGAGTATCTGACGAAGTATAAGCCAATGGAAGATGTTACGTTATTTACTGAAGAGTTACTGAAACAGGACTATTATTACGCTTTGTTATCCTATGGTAACCAATGCCAGTTTAAAACGAGAAAAGAAATGGATCGGTATCATAAACTTCTGCCTGCAATCAATAAACTTTATAATAAAGGGATTCTTTCGGCACGTTTATATGATATTGCCGATGAGGTAGAACGCTATATAGCTTATGGAATAACATACAAAGATAAAAAAAATCCATCCGTAGAAGAGATTATGTCGGCAGTAGGAGAGAATGAACTGAACCAGTATATATATACCAAAATGGCAGTTGGCTCTTTGAATGCAAATGATACACTTGCTTTAACAACGAGGCATACACAGTTTGATTCGATCGTAAAAATGCCGCATTTGCGTGCACAAGTGATGCAGATATATAATCAGACTAAATCTTACCTGGAAAATCCGCAACCTGTTTCCAATAATTTATTATATGGTGAGTTTCACGAAAACTCAAAGCTAAAAACATCTATGCCTTACATGGAACCCATCTATAATATACTTGAGAAAAATCACGGAAAAGTAATCTATTTCGATTTTTGGGCTAGGTGGTGTCCACCATGCCTGGCAGAAATGGAACCTTTGAAACAATTGCGGAGTAAGTATTCCACCAAAGACCTGGTCATATATTCCATATGTGTAAGTGAACCCAAGGAAGAATGGGAAGAGTGCCTGAATGAGTATTCATTGAAAAACCGGGAAATTGAATGTATTTATGCATCTGATTATTTGGGAAAAGAGAACTTACAGAAAATTCGCAAACAATGGAAAATAGATAGAATGCCCTATTATTTGTTGATTAATAGAAAAGGGCAAATTGTAGATTTCGGAACTACAGCACGCCCCAGCAATCCGCAATTAGTATCTCGAATTGAAGAGGCTGTGAAGGACAGCAAGTAACAAAAAAGACAAGGCTAATATCAACCTTGTCTTTTTTGTAGCTCCCTCATCAATTCATCTACAATATATGCATCGCTCATGAGATATAGATCTCCAAGTCGGTGGACAATGCGCTGGTAGCTTTCGCTATTATAAAATATATCAAGTGCCTGTAGACTGGAAATATGCAGACGGGTAGCAAGAAGTTCTACAATGCTGTAATACTTGCCTTGCATTACAATATCAGCATTGGGGATTTCTTTTGAGAGAGATGGGATAGCAAAAGTATAGCATCCACAAAATGTAAGTGTTCGTCAATTACTTTTTGGTTCGTAATACAAATTTGATTGTTAGGCTCTTGATGAATCAAACGTGACAACGCTTCTTCACGAGTGTAATCACCACGCATATAAAGGTCAATAGTACGTATCACACGGTCATCTGCTATACCGCCTTCTATTATGTCATAATCCTGCCATATAGCATTCCCTTGTCGACATGCTACAACAAAATCCAGCCAATGTGCATCGTAAGTGGTAAAGTGCAAATAATGAAAAGAAGAGTTGCGGCAGGCATCTATATCCAATGAATAAATATTGAGCCACACACTATTTTCATGGCGAATATCAGCTGTGCGAAGAGCCCAACGAACTGCCTGTTCCTTTAAATCAGTAAGATAAAAGCCCACTCCGAAATCAAGATTCGGTCGCATACGCCAGCTAATGGTTGTTCTACACGGTAAGTAGAACCATGATAAACAGTTAACATGACTTATCTCCTTTTTGCTGTGTCGAAACTTGAAAAGGACGATAATCTTCCGGTAACCATTGTGGATCACGATGATAGATATATTCTAATAAAGAATCTACTATGTAGGCTTTGCCTTGGGTATGCAAAGTATCATAAAAAGCATTTATATAGCCGTCTATAGCACCTAATTCTTTTAGTTTATTATATACATCCGCACTATAGCGTCCTAACCGTTCGGCTGTATTCTCTATACAATAGATAATAAACTCTAATTGTTTTTCTTTGAGGGTCATATTATTTTCTCCTTTCTTATCTTAATCCATTAGCGAAAAAGATTAATATTAGCAAAGATAGAAAAGTTCCTTCTTTCTTCCAATTAATTAGTATAGTATATCACGTTTCCTTATGGAATATTAAAGTCGCATTCCACATTTTTATTTTTCTGTCTAACAGATTTTATAGAGCCACAAAGGTTTATATGTAAAATACTGATTTTAATTCGATAACAATGAAAAGTTTTATATTATAGGAACTTATTCAACTCTTTTACCAACAAATGAACAGTAGTAGAAGATTCTTGTTGTGCCGGATTATTCCCATTAAATTGTCTCATGATAGTTTTAGCGTGATTAATGGCTTGTTCTTGTTTAGAAAACAAAGTATTAAACATTTTAGAACTTACACCCGATTTCTTTGTATAAGCAAATCCGAGCAAAGCGCTCAACATTTTTTCATATCTGGAACGATGCAACGCCCTTGGTATAGATTAAAATGCAGTAAAAACCAAAATTCAAAAGCTTGGTTACTATAAGCCACTTCAAAACCATTTTGTTGCGCCAATAGGATTGCAGAGTTAAAATCATTTTCAGGAAAATCATCTTTATCAAAGACCACCCAATTCTGATTATATGTTCGTCCCTTTAGCTTTTCCTGCTCTTTTATATGGATAGCCTTGTGTACTAATGCCAATGTTCCCATACCTTGACCAAGTGCCTTCACATTGGCAGAAGTCAAACGAAAAGCGTTGAAATAATCAGGTTCGGTATTAACTCCTTCGCAAATAATCAGAAATGTTTGTTTCACCTCACGTACACTACTGATACGGGTTATCTTTCTTTCGATACGCGGATTTATATTTTTCCTTTTTGTAGCCGTCATGGTTTAATTTTCTTGGGTATTAAACAAGCGGGTTAAATCTCCAACAATTGGAATTGCTCCATACTTTCCTGATAAATAATCTTTTTCAAACGAAGCATCATTACGTACTTTATACTCTGCCAATGAATAAAGTTCGGTTGCACCATAGCGGTCTTTTTGTGTAAACCAAACCTGATCCCGCCGGAATATATTAGCACTCAACAAATTTGTATCATGAGTAGTGAAAATTAATTGAGCATTTTGGGGATTTGTTTCTTTTGAATTAAACAAGGCAATAATTCTACATGTAAGAAGAGGATGCATTTTAGAGTCAAATTCATCTATTATAAGACGCTTTCCATTATCCAAAGCATCAATGATAGGGTATGCCAGAGAAAAATACTTTATTGTACCTTCCGATTCATTTTTCCTGAATGGGAAAGTAATAGTTTTGACTTCATGACCTTCCTCGTCATATTGCGTATGTGTACTCACAATAGCATTTATCAATTTTTTCAATATTTTCAATACCTAAATCAGCATAACGGGAAAACTCTACAATTCTCTGTTTCATTTTGATATCATCCAGTTGGATAGTTACTGTATTCCATATTTTTTCATCGTTAGAACCTGAAATAATAGTGGTATCATTCAACCATTTCATTATCTCTACTGCTGTCGGATCATTGAATTGTGCCGCAACAGAAAGCAATAATGCATTTGCCCTTACCATTCGTTTACCTGCAAGTTCTTTACCAACGACAAACTTAGTATGAATATCAAAATTATCTTTTTCCCGATAGAATAATTCAATTTCCTTAGCTCTCTTTTTATTGGCTTTTTGATAAAGCCATTCCGAATGTACCAATGAATTATCAGCTTCAAATCCATAACGATATTGGTTATCTTCATCACAGAATATTGCTTCAAAATAACTTGGTTCGTTCGCAGTAAGTGAGTTTAACCGGAAACTTTCTATATTAACACGTTCGCCTGCTTGAATATCCTTCGATGAATTTATCACATACCACTTAAAGAACTCCAGTGCCTTTATAAAATTAGATTTACCTGATGCATTAGCACCATAGACTACCGCGCTCTTCATTAATGATAATCCGGAAGTCCCTACATTAAAGATTATATCTTCAGCCGGAACCTGTATTTCTTTCAAAGCTGATGCTACTAATGACAATGTAGACTGTTCTTTGAAAGATAGAAAATTTCCTATTGTGAATTGAATAATCATATCTTAATTGCTTTATTCGAGATTTTATCACAAATATACTGTTTATTTTATGATATAAGGATATGTATTAGGCAAATTATATTATTTTATGTCTAATAACATACATTCCCGCTTTTAAAGAAAAAAATATCCCATCCTATATCAGCACGATAGTAAGAGGTGCAATTAGCATAGTATATCACGTTTCCTTATAGAATATTAAATCAAAATCAATATACTTTCATTATAGCTTTATAGCTTTTTCTTCTTTCACCAACTTCCTCCATCTTTGAAATGCCCTCATCAGAGTTTCTTCCTGTACCAGTCCTACCATTTCGTAGTGCTCTACGAATTGTTCTATTGACTTTTTAAACATCACTCCTTTATTAAACTTATTATCCAATAGAAAGGAATATAATTCCGCTTTCATCTCCGTTTCTATTTCCTTTTCTATAATCAATGCACTATCGTTTCCGATATAGTTATAGACTTCCGGATTCTTCCCATTACGCGGTTTGGGCAGTACAAAGCAAATATTTCCAATTTCTTTCCATGAAGTATTTTGCGGATGAGGGACAGATAGTTGATGAAGGAAGTGATAAACTGGAGTAATGTGGGAGAGATGGATAGGGATAAGTCGTTTGGCAGAAGAAGGAGAGGAGGAATGAGACTGGTTCTCTGGATCGGGTTCTAAACTTTGTCGATATCGGACATACATATATCCACCAAATATGGCTTGATATTAATTGTAACTGTAACCATGGGATTTTTTTAAAGTTTGTAATAAAAAAGTATGTATATACAGCCCCTTGGACTGTGAATTCCGTTTGGTTTATTGAGAATATTCCCATGGTTATCGGGACGGAATTCTTCTTTTTATAATAAATTGATATACAGTGTATTATAGATACTGTTTTTTGGTTTAAAACCAAGGAGCCGTTCCTTTTAAAGGAACGACCTGTTTCTCACCGAGGAACGCCTTGTTCCTTTTAAAGAAACGGATGGTCCTTAAAATCCGGGAACAAAACTAGCTGTAATATTCTGATCTTTCAAAACGCATAGTTGAAGTACTACAAGTAATATGTAAATATAAATAATCATTCTTATACATCGTTTGTTTTGCGCGTGTATAAACGTTCAGTATGTCACAAAAGATAATTGAATAAGTTGGATAATAATTTAACAATGTTTATCCGATAAGTCCTTTTTATAGTTATCTAACCCTCATTTAAGTGATTTATAGAACTATTTTGAACGAAACTTCGGAATCCATGTGCAATTTCAGAACGTTTTACTTTAATATATATTTATTTTGTAATTTCGCACCCGATAATCATTTATTAACGCAAGCAAAAGCAAAATATTCAATATACGCATCTGATGAAAATACAATATATAGCAATTCTACTTTTGATATGTTGGGGAAGCATTTTAAAATGTTCGGCCCAAAAGGTAGCAGTAAAAACAAACCTGTTCTACGGTGCATATTCAGGTACTCCTAACTTGGGAGTAGAGTGGGGACTTTCTCCACGCACTACAATAGAACTTGGCGCTGGACTTAACTGGTTTACACCCAATAAAGCATCTTCAAATAAAAAACTGGTGCACTGGCTCGGTACAATGGAATATCGTTATTGGACATGTGAAAGATTTAGCGGACATTTTGGGGGAATACACATAATAGGAACACAATATAACATAGCCGGTCATCATTTGCCACTTTTATTCGGGGATAATTCCAGCCATTACCGATATGAAGGATGGGGAGCAGGAGGAGGCATCTCGTATGGTTATCACTTCCTTCTTAGTAATCGTTGGAGCCTTGAAGCAAATATAGGTGCAGGATATGTGCGGCTACATTATGACAAGTTCCGGTGTAAGACTTGTGGTGAAAAGGTCGGAACAGAAAACCGCAATTATTTTGGACCAACTAAAGCTGCAATCTCACTTATATTTCTTATAAAATAATACAACCATGACAAAATTAAGATCATTCCTATACCTGTTAATCATATTCCTGACCATTTCTTCTTTATCATACGGAGAAGAAAATCCCAAGAAATGGTATACAGGAATTATACAGCCAACAGCTCTTGAACTACAGCAAGCGGGAGATTCATTACATATTCAAATACTTTACAACTTTGATAATATACAAGTCAGCTCCAATCATTCTATAGAACTGATACCAGTATTGATTGCTGCAAACCATCAGATGGAATTGCCGGAAATATCCATTAAAGGTCGTAAGAACTATCAGAATCTGAAACGTAAACTTGCTTTGATGAATACGCAGGAACATGCTTTTTACCAGTCAGAAGCTCCATACTCCATATTAAAAGGGTATGGAATGACTGGAAAAGAACAGATTCGGTACTCGTTGACAATTCCATTCGAGCCATGGATGAAGGATGCATATTTGAATGTAAGGAAAGAAGTGATGGGCTGTTGCAGGCCAGGCAGGTTACTATCAGCTATTCCTCTTTTTAGTGCTGTTACTTTGGAGAAACTTCCCGTCCCTTATCAATCACTCCACATATTAGTTACGTACAGCCAAAAGTTGAACCAGTCAAAAGTCGTGAGATGTCATGTGAAGCATTTCTGGACTTTGTCGTATCAAAAACCGACATTAAACCGGACTATATGAATAATCCGATTGAACTAAAAAAGATATCCTCCATGCTTGCCGAAGTGAAAAATGATACAGCCATTACCATTCGTGGAATATCAGTCATTGGTTATGCTTCACCGGAGGTTCTGTCCTTTTTAACAAACAGCTTTCCGAAGGACGTGCAAAGGCACTTGTTAATTACCTTCTCCCTCGTTTCCCTTTCTCTAAAGAATTATACAAGGTG
>ENA-OQJX01000581-OQJX01000581.1-human-gut-metagenome-genome-assembly--contig:-NODE-581-length-17020-cov-3.487717_pt1 | contig 17020 bp, 19 predicted proteins | sample MGYA00242615_ERZ504782 | MGnify/ENA primary metagenome ERZ504782 (study PRJEB26092, sample SAMD00036354) | human gut metagenome | host: Homo sapiens | study: EMG produced TPA metagenomics assembly of... | reverse complement strand
GTCAAGGGCAAAGCTGCGACAGCGGTGTGAAACACCCTTGATGAAATCTGACAGTTCCGATAGATTCCAAACTGCAATCCACCGATTTTATTAGCCATAAGTGTTACAAAAATGCTTGACCACAACAAAAATAAAGATGTATTAGAAGAATTTTGAACAAAATTCCCTGTATCAGGTTTTGGAGGAGCAATATCATATTCAGATTACCACGACTTCTTTGAAATTAAAAGCTGTCTCTGCATACGGAAATATCTCCCGATTTATTGATGTAAAGTGATTACTGCTGTACAAATCGAAAAAGTGGAGTTAAAATTTTGTGAAAGAATTAGAAATAGAAGAATGAGGAAAGAGGATGCTTATATGGCATCCATGCAGAGTTTTGCAATGAGAGCAAGTTTTCAACTTCCAGTTGAAATTGTTCTGGAAGGGGACCGGCCAGTGAAGTCGGAGACATTTATGATTTGAATGTGGGTACTGATAGACAATGCCCCTATGTCGGAGAAGACAAAAGACCAATTAGTATGTATGTTGATGATGAGCGGTTTTGTGATTTTATTTTGAGGGATAAAAGGGTATAGAGAGAAAAAGAAAACAGAAGAATAAATAAAAAAGGATAGCCGAAGTATTCAGATTTCACTTTTGAAGACATAAAAAGTGAAATCTTTTTTTACTTTTAACCCAAATTTTATATAAATGTGATATTGGATTATACGAGGCAGAGGTAATCTATAAAAGAACATTGCGCAGATTGTTTGTGCGATGGAATAAAAACAAAGATGTGAAGAGGCCTTTTATGAAAAAAACATATGTACTTGATACAAATGTGCTGATTCAGGCACCCTATGCGGTCGAATGTTTTGAGGAAAATACAGTGGTACTTCCGATGACAGTGTTAGAAGAGTTGGATAACATGAAAAAGAAGAGGGAGAAAAAGGTGCCAATGTACGCAAAGTGATTCGGATTTTGGACGCACACAGAGAAAAAGGAAATTTGCTGGAAGGGGTGCGTATGGAATGGGGAGGGATTCTGCGTGTAGAAAAAAATTACCGGAACGTTGAATTGCCTCCGGATCTTCCGGAACATAAATCTGATAATCGCATTCTGAAAGTTTGTGTAGGGCTGTCAAATGATCTGAAAGAACAGGTGATTCTGGTGACAAAAGATATTCTTTTGCGTATCAAAGCACAGTTGCTTGGAATTCAGGCAGAGGACTTTGGGACAGAGCAGGTTGCGGTACATGAGGAGCAGTATTTGGGGAGGAGAGAGGTGTTTGTACCAGAAGAATTGTTTAAAGATTTTAAGAAAAAGGGAGTTCCGGTAGAATGTGTATATTGCTGTGATATGAGCGGGAATCACACTTGCCCGGAATTGTTTGAAAACGAATTTATTCTGTTAAAAGCGGATCAGTCTTCGAAAAAGACTCAGTTGGGGCGGGTTGAGAAAGGGATGATCCGAAAGCTTGATTATAGAAAAGCTGCTCCATATGGAGTTAGTCCAAGGAATGTAGGACAGTATTTTTTACAGGAAGCATTGATGCAGTCTGCAGAGAAAGCTCCGCTTGTCATTGTAAAAGGAATGGCAGGGACGAGCAAAACTTTTTATTCACTGGCAGTGGGACTGGAAAAATTGTTAAACAATCCATCTGGAGAATATCGGAGGATCCTGATCTGTCGTCCGAATGCTTTATTTGATTCTGACATTGGATTTCTTCCAGGTGATGAGCAGGAAAAGGTTTCTCCTTTGATGCGTCCGATTATGGATAATCTGGAACAATTGGTAGATTCCAGTGATCGTGAGCGATATTCAAATGAGCAGGAATTGAATGATAAAATACAGGAAATTTTTGACAGAGGAATCATCCAGACAGAGGCTCTGACCTTTATCAGAGGAAGATCCATCATGAAAACATATTTGATCATAGACGAAGCGCAAAATATGACACCGGCACAGATTAAGGGAATTATTACGCGTGCCGGAAAAGAAACAAAAATAATTTTATTGGGAGATCCAAATCAGATAGACAGACCTTATTTGGATGAAAGAACCAATGGATTGAGTTATGCTGCAGAGCATATGAAGGGAAGTCCGTTATGCTGGCAGGTTACTTTGTTGCCGGAAGAATGTGAAAGATCCGTGTTGGCAACGGATGCTATCCGCCGTTTGTAGAAGAAAAGCGAGTAAAAAACATAGAAAGGAACTGTTTAGATGAAAGAATCAGAGAAAAAAATAAAGAAAAGTCCATATATGATGAATCGGGAATTATCCTGGTTGAAGTTTAATGAGAGAGTATTGAATGAGGCGGGAAATCCGAAAGTCCCACTTGCAGAGAGGTTGACTTTTGTATCGATATACCAGTCAAATTTAGACGAATTCTATCGAGTTCGAGTAGGAACGCTGATGGATCAAATGGATGTATCAGAAGTTGTTCGTGAGAATAAAACCAATATGACAAGTGAAGAGCAAGTGAAAGCAATTATAAGGGCAACACGAGAGCTAGAGGAGAAAAAGACGGTTATTTATGAACAATTGATGGGGGAACTGGAGCCGAAAGGAATTCGTTTGATCAATTTTAATAAGCTGTCTGCAGAAGAAGGAAAAATTCTGGAGGAATATTTTGACAGGGAAATTGCACCCTACTTATCAGCGAATATCGTAAGTAAACAGCAGCCCTTTCCTTTTTTAAAGAATAAGGATATCTATGCTGTTGCTCTTTTGGAGTCGAAGGGTGGGAAGACGAGAACTGCAATCATTCCATGCAGCAACAATGTGTTCCGCAGATTGATCGATATTCCAACTCGAAAGGGAACCTTTCTGCTTTCAGAAGAATTAATTCTGCAATTTCTTCCGAAATTCTTTAAAAATTATAGTGTGAAAGAAAAATCTTTGATTCGTGTCACAAGAAATGCAGATATTGACACAGAGATGATTTATGACGAGGATCTGGATTACAGAGATGCGATGGAAAATTTAATAAAAGAGAGAAAGCGGATGAACCCGGTCAGGATGGAATTTACCGGAACTCTGAATAAAAAAATGATGCATGCGTTATGCAAAACGATCCACGTGGAAAAGGAACATGTATTTAGGTCGGAAGTCCCATTGGATCTGTCATTTGTCTTTGCTATTCAGAGCTATCTGAAAAATACAAATGCAGGGGAGTTGTTTTATCCAAGACGAACCCCAAGGCCAACCCCTCAGTTGAATGATAAGGAATCTTTGATTCCGCAGATTCTGGAAAAAGATGTGCTTTTATCTTATCCGTTTGAAAGTATGAAATCCTTTATCAATCTGCTATATGAAGCAGCGGAGGATGAGTCGGTTGTATCGATTAAAATGACGTTGTACCGTTTGGCAAATAAAAGCCAGATTGTAGATGCACTGGTGGAAGCCGCAGAAAATGGAAAAGAAGTTGTTGTACTGGTAGAACTTCGCGCCCGCTTTGATGAAGAAAATAATATTGAATATTCCAGAAAATTGGAGGAGGCCGCTGTCGTGTGATTTATGGATTAAACGGATATAAAGTACATTCAAAATTATGCCTGATTTCCAGAAAAACAGAGCAAGGAGTGTCCTATGTGACACAGATCGGAACTGGAAATTATAATGAAAAAACATCTGCGCTGTATACGGATCTGTCATTGATTACAGGAAATCAAGAAATCGGAAAAGAGGCTGCTGAAGTGTTTGCAGCACTGTTAAGAGGAGAAACAGTGGAAGAAACCCATCTTTTATTAGTAGCACCAAAATGTTTGCAGAATAAAGTGTTGGATATGATAGAAGAAGAAATTCAACATGTGAAAAATGGAGAAGAAGGATACATCGGAATTAAAATCAATTCTTTGACAGACAAGGTGATCATTAGCAAATTAGTCGAAGCGTCTCAGGCAGGCGTAAAGATTGAAATGATTGTCAGAGGAATCTGCTGTCTGATTCCAGGTGTCAAAGGGTATACAGAAAACATAACTGTGATAAGTATTGTAGGGCGTTTCCTGGAACATTCTCGAATTTATCGATTTGGAACGAAAGAAAGAGAGAATGTGTATATTGCCTCAGCAGATTTTATGACACGAAATACGCTTCGTCGTGTGGAGGTGGCTGCCCCGGTTCTGGATGAACGATTAAAAAATCAGCTGGACTGGATGTTTGAAACGATGATGAAGGATGATGAAAAGGGAAAATGTCTGACGGAAAAAGGAATCTATGTGGATCGAAATCTTCATGTACAGAAATTGAATTCCCAGGAGTGCTTTTATGAGGCTGCTTATGCAAATGCGGAAAAAAGACAGAAATAGCAGAAAAATTTTCAGACGGAAAAATGGAATTGGAGAAGGCGAAAGAATTGAATTACAAAGAGATATTACAAAATGAGGAAGTAAAAGCGTATTTGGAGAAGGGCAACGAAAATCTCGGAATTCTTGGGTATACCGATCATTCCGAAAAACATTGTGCAATAGTTGCAAAACGTGCAGGGATGATTTTGTCAAAATTTGGATATACAGAACATGAGATTGAACTTGCAGAGATTGCAGGGGCTATGCATGACATTGGGAATGTGATCAATCGAAAGAATCATGGGAATATGGGGCAATTCTGGCATGTTCAATCTTGGAAAAGTTGAAAATGCCGCTGAGAGACAGAATCCTTGTTATGTCAGCGATTGGAAATCATGATGAATCTACAGGGGAGGCCATCGATGCAATATCAGCTGCGTTGATTCTTGCGGATAAGACAGATGTCAGGAGAAATCGTGTAAGAAATAAAGAAAAAGCAAGTTTTGATAAGCACGATCGTGTGAATTATGCAGTGACAAGTGCGGCTGTAAAAGTGAATGCGCAGAAGCATCTGATCGCATTGAATTTACAGATTGACGAGGAGATTTGTACAATGTATGAATATTTTGAAATTTTTCTCGGCAGGATGATGATGTGTAGGAAAGCGGCAGAAGTACTGGGAGCCAGGTTTAAATTAACCGCAAACGGAAGCAAAGTATTATAGGCATGGAGGAAAAATAGAAAAAGCAGTCGGTCGGTTTGCAAGAACAGAAGCAGAGATAAAAGAGTTTGCAAAATAGAGTAACTCTCCTGAAAGAAAATATGGTATAGTAAAAAGAAAAACGAATACATGGAGAGAAAATATGAAAACGATTATCATAGGAATTGCAGGCGGAACGGGGTCAGGAAAATCTACATTTACGAAAAAATTAAAGAAAGAATTTAAAGATGATGTGGCAGTTTTATATCATGACAATTATTACAGGGATCAGAGTGACATCCCGTTAGAAGAGTGAAGAAAGACAAATTATGATCATCCGGATGGCAATGGAGACAGTAGCTTTTGGATCCGGCAGTTGATGAACCTGAAAGCAGGAAAGGCAGTAGATTGTCCGGTATACGATTATACACAGCATACAAGATCGGATCAGGTTGTGAGGGTGGAACCGAAAAAAGTAATTCTTCTGGAAGGGATTCTTGTTCTGGCAGATGAGCGTCTGAGAGATTTGTTGGACATCAAGGTTTATGTGGAGGCAGATGCGGATGAACGAATCCTGCGTCGGATCATCCGCGATGTCAAGGAGAGGGGACGTGATATGGAAGGTGTTGTGGAGCAGTATCTGACAACAGTAAAACCGATGCATTATTTATATGTAGAGCCGACGAGATGTATGGCAGATATTGTGATCAACAGCGGAAAGAATCCGGTGGCATTTACACTGGTAAAAAACACCATACAAAAAATATTGGATGAGGCAGAGTAACTGCAGATATCCGGACAGGCTGTAATAGAAAGGATGAGATTGTGCAAAAGAGTATAAACAAATTGCGAATTCTGACACCGGAAAAATTTCAGGCGGAGTATCCGCATATTTTTAAAAGAAATTTTGGTGAAATTGCGTTGAACAGAGTGCATTTCTGTAAGGCAGAATGTCTGCGTCAGGCAGTCACAGGAACATTTGCGATTCCAAGAAAAACAAAGCTGACAGGAGATAAGATCACGTTTGGGTACTGTATTGCAGAGGAACAGCTGATCTTTATTGAAAATCAGGATCATATCAAAAATAGAGATGAAAAAAGTCCGGGAATATCAGGATGAAGAGCGTACTTCGCCATTGTTGCTTTTGTTTGACTGGATGGAGTATCTTATCAAAGATGACATGCTGTTTCTGCAGGATTATGAAGAAAATCTTTCCCATCTGGAAGAGGAACTGCTGGAGGGAAATATGGAAGATTTTGACAGAAAAATCCTGTTATCCAGAAAGGAACTTTCTGTGCTGAGTGCGTATTATGAACAGTTATCGGATATGGGGGAAACTCTTCAGCAAAATGCAGCGAGACATCAAACAGAACAGGAAGCATTGCTTTTTGGGCTTTTCTGTGAGAAGGCAGGACGATTGTATGACATGGTGCAGACACTCAAAGAGTATTCCATGCAGCTTAGAGAAATGCATCAGACGCAGATCGATATCCGGCAGAATGAAATTATGAAAGTGCTGACGATTGTTACAACGCTTTTTATGCCGTTGACGCTGATTGCAGGATGGTACGGAATGAATTTTGCACATATGCCCGAACTGACTGCACCGGGAGGGTACGGGATCATCTGTGTTGTGTGTCTGCTTCTTATTGCAGTGGAAATCTGGATTTTTAAAAAGAAAGGATGGTTTAAGTAGTCATCATTTCCAATAACGCAGCCCCTTCAGTCACACCGTTATGATCGCAGTCCGGAAGCATATGATCGGCTTCTTTTTTCAGAATCTCAACGGCATTGCCCATGGCAAACTTCATTTCGGAAGCCTCAAACATACTCAGATCATTTTCTCAGTCCCCGATGCAGGCAATCTCAGATTTTGCAATACCAAGTGATTGGGCCAGATGCGTCAGAGCGCCCCTTTGGAGGGTTCTGATGAAAAGATCTCTGCATACTGACCGGTGTAGGCAGCACGAAGAGACGGGGAGTTTGCAAGATGCATTTTGAGCTGCGGCATGGAGTTTTTGGAAAAAAGTAAAACTGCAGTTCTTTCACATCACATGAAAGCTCCTGGATCGTCTGTTCCATATTTTGGACATAACGGACTTTTCTGGCATCTTTTCCATAGATCAGACGTCCCAGAAAAACAAGGCTGTGTCCCTGCAGCAGATACTCATGTCTGATATGCGCAGTGATACCAAGCTTCTCGCTTTGACAGGCATTTAACAAAGAAAGAGCAGTCTGCTTTGGAATTTCTGACTGGTAGAGCGTCTTTTGCGTGTGATAGTCTGTGACCTTTGCTCCGTTTGAGGAGATGACATAGCGAAACAGGGAATTCTGATCTGTCAGCTGATGCGGAAGTCAGGTTCCATCCATATCGATTGCCAGTAATTTGATCATAATCGGTGCCTTCTTTCAAGTCTGTGAATTTATGGAGATTATTATTTATAGTGTAACACCTTCAAATCAATACGAAAAGACTTCTAAAAAATTTTTCCCACATAAAATTAGAAAAAATATAGTAATTCTATCAGATTTATAGTATACTTAAAACATACTGAAAAAGTAGGAATTGTAAAGAATGAGGGAAAGGATGAAAACAATGAAAAAGATTTTAAAAAGTCTGCCGTTTCAGCTTCTTTTGGGAGTGATCATCGGAATTGTGCTGGGGCTGATTTCAAATGAAGCGGTCATGAATGTGATCGTCACGATCAAGTTTGTATTAGGAGAACTGATTAATTTCTGTGTACCGCTGATTGTGATCGGGTTTATTGCGCCATCAATCACGAAGCTCGGGAAAAATGCGTCAAGGATATTAGGAGTGGCTGTTCTTCTTGCTTATGTATCCTCCGTCTTAGCGGCGCTGGGATCAATGGCAGCCGGATATGGACTGATTCCGCATTTATCAATTGTTTCGGAAGTAGACGGGCTGAAAGAACTTCCGGAAATTGTATTCCAGTTGGAAATCCCGCAGATTATGTCCGTGATGAGTGCGCTTGCATTTTCTATTTTGATCGGGCTTGCGGCAACCTGGACCAAGGCAGAGACAGTGATCCGGCTATTAGATGAATTCCAACAGATCGTACTGATGATCGTATCCAAGATTGTCATTCCGATCCTTCCGGTATTTATTGCGCTTACATTCTGGTCTCTGGCATACGAGGGAACGATCACAAAGCAGCTGCCGGTATTTCTCAAGGTTGTGCTGATCGTGATGGTGGGGCACTTTATCTGGATGGCGGTTTTATATGCAGTGGGTGGAATTTACTCCGGAAACAATCCGTGGAAAGTTGTAAAGCATTATGGTCCGGCATACATTACTGCAGTGGGAACGATGTCCTCTGCTGCAACGCTTGCAGTGGCTTTAAAATGTGCCAGAAAGTCGGAGCCGGTACTGAGGGATGATATGGTCAGCTTTGGGATTCCGCTGTTTGCAAACATTCATCTTTGTGGTTCTGTTCTGACAGAAGTGTTTTTTGTAATGACAGTTTCACAGATCTTATATGGAAAGGTTCCGTCGGTTGGAACCATGATCTATTCTGTGCGCTGCTTGGTATTTTTGCAATCGGTGCGCCGGGAGTTCCGGGAGGAACGGTTATGGCCTCTCTTGGACTGATCACAGGTGTGCTCGGATTTGATGCGACGGGAACGGCTCTGATGCTGACAATCTTTGCATTACAGGATAGCTTTGGAACTGCATGTAATGTGACAGGAGATGGGGCATTGACAATGATTTTGACAGGATATGCAAAACGGCACAACATAGAAGAGCAGGTTGGAACGGTTGAATTTTAAAATTATGGAAAAGGCAGGGGGCATATTGTGGGACAGCCGGCAATATGTCCCCTGTTTGCGGGAATTCTTTTACTTTACAACAGAAAGGACGGATTTTATAATAAAATAAAAAGAAGTACACAGGAGCAGAGGTTATGACGATAAAAGAGATTGCACAGCTTGCACAGGTGTCCAGTGCAGCTGTATCACGATATATGAATGGTGGATATGTAAGTGAAGAGAAAAAAGAACGGATTCGGGCAGTGATCGAAGAAACCGGGTATCGACCATCTGTACAGGCACGGACACTTCGCACGAAGCGGGCATGTCTGATTGGTGTGATCGTGCCTAAGATTAATTCGGAATCGATCAGCAGAATTACGGAGGGAATTGGACAGATATTGGCCAAAAGCGGGTATCAGATGCTTCTGACAATTACAAATAATAATTCTTCGAAAGAATTAGAATATGTGGATCTGTTTGAAGCATATCCTGTGGACGGGATTATTCTGGTAGGAACTGTATTGACCAGGGCACATAAGAAAAAGTTGAAAGAATGTAAGGTGCCGATCGTGGTGATCGGGCAATATACAAAAGAAACAAGTTGCGTATATCATGATGATTATGGCGCCGCAAAAGCACTGGCAGAGCAAGTTGGAAGAGAAGCATCCGGGAGGGTTGCTTATATCGGAGTGACAAGAGAAGACAAAGCAGCAGGAGCTGCAAGAGAAGATGGATTTCGGGAGGGACTGAAAGAAGTCGGAAAAGAACTGGAGGAATCCTGCCTTCGCAGAGCAAAATTCACCATGGAATCAGGATATGAGCAGGCAGTGGATCTGTTGGAAAAAGAACATGATATCGATATCATATCGTGTGCGACAGATACCATTGCGGCAGGTGCGATTGAGGCGATTGCCCAGTATTCGCCGGAGAGAAAAATTCAGGTGACAGGATTTGGGGATAATCAGTTTTTAAAGGCAGTTACAGGGGGGATCCGAACGGTACATTTTGCATATCAGACAAGTGGAATAAAAGGTGCAGAGCTGTTACTGGAGATGATAGAATCAGAAAAAACGCGCATGACGGAGATGAAACTGGGATGTGAACTGGTGTAAAAAGATTTCTGGAAAAATAGACAAAAAAGCAGAGTATAAATTAGTAAAAATGCCATCTTTACAAATGGCATTTTTTTCATTATTATAAGCTTGTCAGATATGAAATCGATTGCATAATTTGGAAGATAAAAATTTATAAGTCATGCAGGAATCTATATCGCGAAGGGAAAAAGAGTATGGTAAAAAAATGGTGGCAGAATAGTGTTGTATATCAAATTTATCCAAAAAGCTTCTTAGACAGTAATGGAGATGGAATAGGGGATTTGCAGGGAATCATCCAAAAAATTCCATATTTAAAAAAACTAGGGGTGGATGTGATCTGGCTTTGCCCGGTGTACCAGTCTCCGCAAGACGACAATGGATATGACATTTCGGATTATGAGAGCATTGATCCGGAATTTGGTACAATGGATGACATGAAAGAACTGATTCGTGCCTGTAACAGAGAAGATATTCGGATTGTAATGGATCTTGTTGTAAATCATACATCCGATGAACACTGGTGGTTTCAAGAAGCCCAAAAGAGCAAAGAAAATCCATATCGGGACTTTTATATTTGGAGAAAAGGTAAAAATGGTCAGCCACCCAACGATCTGAAATCTAATTTTGGAGGGAGTGCATGGGAGTATTCAGAAGAAACGAATGAGTACTATTTACACTTTTACAGTAAAAAACAACCAGACTTGAACTGGGAAAACGAGAAACTCAGACAAGAAATTTATCGAATGATGAATTACTGGCTGGAGCTTGGAATTGCTGGATTTCGTATGGATGTCATTGATCTGATAGGAAAGATTCCAGATGAAAAAATAAAGGAAAATGGACCAAGGCTTCATGAATATTTAAGAGAGATGAATGAGAATACATTTGGAAAAACAGATGCGATGACAGTTGGAGAATGTTGGGGTGCAACTCCGGAAATTGCAAGACTGTATACTGCGCCAGAACGAAAAGAGCTGAATATGATCTTTCAGTTTGAACAAATCCAGTTGGACAAGCAAAAAGGTGGTCAGCGCTGGGATTTAAAAGAACTTGATTTAAGGGAATTAAAAGCGGTTTTTAGCAAATGGCAATATGAGCTGGATGGATGTGGATGGAATAGTCTTTTTTGGAGTAATCACGACTTGCCACGTATTGTTTCACGTTGGGGAAACGATGGAAAATACCGAGAGCTTTCTGCAAAAATGCTAGCAACGCTTCTTCACGGAATGAAAGGAACACCTTATATTTATCAAGGAGAAGAGCTTGGAATGACAAATGTTCCATTCACTGCAATTGAAAATTTTCCGGATATTGAGACACAGAACATCTATAAAGAAAGACTTCGGGCAGGATTTTCAGCAGAAGAAACCATACATGCGATCCGCAAAAAAGCAAGAGATAATGCCAGAACTCCGATGCAGTGGAATGCAGAAGAAAATGCTGGCTTTACAACGGGTACGCCGTGGTATCAGATTAATCCGAACTATAAGGAAATCAATGCTGAGGATGAAACAGCCAGAGAAGATTCTGTTTTTTCCCATTATCAAAAACTGATTCAGTTAAGAAAAAAACATGAAATTATGGTATATGGGGAATACCATCTGCTTCTCCCGGAAGATGAGGATCTTTATATTTATACCAGAACCCTGGGGAAAGAACAATGGCTGATTCTGTGTAATTTTCATGAAAAAGAGCGGGAAATTGCCAGTACACAAATAGGAAGTGTGTTACTGAGTAATTATACGGACACACCACAGTTAAAAGAACTGCATTTGTTGCGTCCGTATGAAGCGGTAATTTATCGACTTCCAGAGAAGGTGGAAATGCACAATGTTTGTGCTGTATATAGTGACAAGAGTGTCAGCATTACAGAAGAAATAGAAGAAGGAGAAAGCAGAGAATGAATATAGTGTATGATGAGGAATCTAAATCATTCCATTTGTACAATGAAAAGATCAGTATGTAATGAAAATAGAAAAGAACTGTTATTTATCACACTGCTATTTCGGAAAGAGAATTCGCAGATGGAACGAAGCTGCGAAAATGTACTATTATGACCGGGGATTTTGTGCAAACCCGGACGAGACAGATCGGACGTTCTCTCTGGATACGATGCCGGGGGAATATCCAGATTTTGGTCAGGGAGATTTTCGAAGTCCGGCAATGGAGTTAGAATTTCAGGATGGAGACAGAAATACAAGATTCCATTACGCAGGATACCAGATTAGTGCAGGGAAGTTAAGTCCGGAGAAACTTCCCCATGTTTATGTGGGGTCTGACAAAGAGGCGATGACACTGGAAATCTGGATGAAGGATGAAGTACGTGGTTTGCGGCTTTCTCTGTATTATACAATTTACGAGGATGCGGTTCTTACAAGATTTGTTTCGATAAAAAATGAGAGTGAGGATATAGTCAAAATTCACAGATTACTGAGTATGAGCTAGATCTGGGGGAACAGGATTATGATATTTTGACCCTTGGGGGAGCGCATACAGAAGAGAAAAACGTATACAGGAGACATCTCCTAGGAGACTCAATTGTTGTTGAAAGCAGCAGGGGAACAAGCAGTCCTCAAGCGACGCCATTTTTAGGAATTATGAGAAAAGAGACAACAGAGGAGCAGGGGGAGGTATTCGGAGCAAATCTGATATACAGTGGCAATTTCTGGGGATGTGTGCAATGCGGACAGTATGGAACAACTAGAGTTCAGTTGGGAATCAACCATTTCAGTTCTGTTGGAATTTAAAACCAGGAGAGCAGTTTGACACGCCAGAAACAGTGCTGGTGTATTCAACAGAAGGCTTGGGAGGAATGTCGGCAATTTTTCATCGGCTATATCGAAAACGTGTGTGTCGGGGAAAATTCAGAGAAAAGGAAAGGCCGGTTCTTTTAAACAGCTGGGAAGGAATGTATTTTGCAATCAGTGAAGAAAAAATGCTGGAGCTTGCAGATACGGCTGTAGAAGCAGGAATAGAGCTTCTTGTTATGGATGATGGATGGTTTCGAGGAAGAAATAGCGATACAACATCCTTGGGAGATTGGATAGAAGATCAAGAGAAATTTCCTGAAGGTCTTCAGAAACTGGCTGAAAAAGTCAGGGAAAAAGGAGTAGAATTTGGAATATGGTTTGAGCCGGAGATGGTTTCTCCAGAAAGTGAGCTGTATAAAAAGCATCCGGATTGGGTGATCCGAAGTAAGCGCTATCGACCGATTCGAAGTCGGAATCAGCTTGTTCTGGATCTTGCAAATCCAGAAGTGCGTGAATATCTGATTGAGGCGTTAAGCAAAATTTTGAAGAATGGAAATATTACTTATGTAAAATGGGATATGAACCGGCATTTGACAGATCTTGGAAGTGCTTTTCTGAATCGAGAAAATCAGGGAGAATTATCACATCGATATGTTTTGGGATTGTATTCGATTTTGGAATATCTCACAGAGATGTTTCCAGATGTGCTTTTTGAGAGTTGCTCCAGCGGAGGAGGAAGATTTGATGCAGGAATGCTTTATTATATGCCGCAGACATGGACAAGTGATAATACAGATGCTGTGTGCAGATTAAAAATTCAGCATGGAACAAGTATGCTATTTCCGACAGTCAGCATGGGAGCCCATGTTTCGGCTGTGCCGAATCATCAGGTTGGCAGAACGACATCTCTGGAAACACGTTATATTGTTGCAGCTGCTGGAAATCTGGGGTATGAGCTTGATTTACAAAAACTTTCTCAGGATGAAATGGAGCTGATAAAAAAACAAATTGCACAATACAAGAGAATCCGCAGGACAGTTCAGTTTGGGGCTTATTACAGACTGGCAGATCCGTTTTCTGAAAATCAGTCTGCATGGAATTTTGTTTCAGAAGATGGGAAACAGATTGTTTTTAGTCATGTTCAGATTCTGGCAAGATCTGCATATAGGATTCCAACATTACGTCTCAGGGGGTTGGATCCAAAGGCAGAATACAAAAATGTGGAAACAGGGGAGGTGTTTGGAGGGGATGAACTGATGTATGCAGGAATCACGATTCCAAGAGTTCGGCAGGATTTTTCAGCCACAATGATTATATTTGAAAAGATGTAAAGACAAGGAACTACTTATGAGAAATGGAGGAAGAGAAAAATGGGAAAAGAGCAAAGTTACCAAAATGCGGCGAAAGAGATTTTGCGCCTGATTGGTGGAAAAGAGAATGTGATCAGTGCAGCGCACTGTGCGACAAGGCTCCGTCTGGTGTTGAAGAATGAAAAACTGGCAGATGTAGATGGAATTTTAAATACAGAGCTAGTCAAAGGACAGTTTGCAACTGGAGGACAATTTCAGATTATTATCGGGAGCGGAACGGTTGACGAAGTATACAAGTATTTTATTCAGTATGCAGAATTACAAGAAAGCTCTAAAAAAGAAGTGAAGCAGGCAGCAGATCAGAAGATGAATCCACTACAGCGTTTAGTAAAAATGTTGGCAGATGTGTTTGTTCCGATTATTCCGGCGCTTGTGGCAAGTGGACTTCTAATGGGATTGAACAATGTATTGACAGCACAAGGGTTATTTGCAGCAGGAAAATCGTTGGTGGATATGTATCCTCAAATTGCAGATGCAGCAGCTATGATTAATACATTTGCCAGTGCTGCATATGCGTTTTTACCAATTCTTCTAGGATTTTCTGCAACGAAAATGTTTGGCGGAAATCCATACCTGGGAGCTGTTATGGGAATGATCATGGTTTCAGGAGATCTGTTGAATGCGTATGCCTATGGTTCTGCGATTACGGAGAATACAGTTCCAGTATGGGAGATTGGTGCATTGACAATTGAAAAGGTAGGATACCAGGGAACGGTGCTTCCAGTGCTCGCAGTAGCAGCAATTCTTGCTTTTCTTGAGAAAAAATTGCACAAGACAATTCCAGAATATTTAGATAATCTGTTGACACCTGCGCTTTCTATCCTGATAACTGCATTTTTGACATTTACTGTGGTAGGTGGTGTTATGAGGACGGCAGGAGACTGGATTACAAATGGTGTTCTTTGGTTGCATGATAGTTTGGGGGCAGTTGGTGGATTTATTTTTGGATTTATTTATGCACCGATGACAATGACAGGAATGCATCACAGTCTGCTGCCGGTTGATATACAGCTGATTGCAGCAGGCGGTTCGTTCTTATTTGCAATTGCAGCGTGTAATAATGTGGCTCAAGGTGGAGCAACACTTGCCGCTGTATTATGCACAAAGGATAAAAAAATGAAGAGTATTGCAGTGTCATCCGGTATTTCTGCATTACTTGGAATTACAGAGCCGGCAATGTTTGGGGTGAATTTGAAAATGAAATATCCATTCTATGCAGCAATGGTTGGTTCAGCAGTGGGATGTGCTTATGTGACTTTGACAAATGTACTGAATATTTCTCCAGGAGCAGCAGGTATTATAGGGTTTGTATGTATTAAATCAGGAGGAATGCTTAATTACATGATTGGAATTGCAATTTCACTGATTGTTGGATTTGTGTTGACTATGGGACTTTCAAAAATGAAAAGATTTAGTAAGGCATAAGCAATAGGAAAATGAGGAGAGAAAACAGATGAATGCATTGACAAGAGATCTTGCAGATCTGGTAAAAATCGTAGAAGCAAAAGCAGACGGAAAAGATTGCTTCCGTCAGAAGCTGCATTTGATGCCACCGACAGGATGGCTCAATGATCCCAATGGACTTTGCCAGTTTCACGGCGTTTATCATGCATTTTTTCAATATTCCCCGTTCAACGCCAATGGTGGTTTAAAAATGTGGGGACATTATACCAGTGCGGATATGATCACATGGAATTATGAAGGTGTCAGCCTGTATCCGGATCAGCCGTTTGACTGCCATGGCGTGTATTCGGGATCAGCGTTTATTGAAGACGGAAAGATGTACCTGTATTATACCGGAAATGTGAAGCTTGAGGACGGAGAATTTGACTATATCCGAACCGGCCGGGAGGCAAACACAGTTCTGGTGGTCAGCGAGGACGGAGAGCATTTTGGCAGAAAAAGAGAACTGATGAGAAACAGTGATTATCCGCAGGATCTGACCTGCCATGTACGTGATCCGAAAGTCTGGAAAGAAAACGGCATGTATTACATGGTGCAGGGAGCCAGAACGCAGAAAGATGAAGGAAAAGTGCTGATTTTGAGTCTGAGGATCAGCTGAACTGGATCTACAAAAGCGATGTAAAGACAGCAGAGCGATTTGGATATATGTGGGAGTGCCCAGACTATTTTGAAACAGAAGGCAGAAAGATTTTATCGACTTCCGTGCAGGGGCTGGAAGGCGGCGTGTGGGATGCACGAAATGTGTACCAGTCCGGATATTTTCTGGTAGAGGGGGATATCCTTTCCGAGTATGTGCTTTCTGACTATGAACTCTGGGACTATGGATTTGATTATTATGCACCGCAGAGTTTTGAAAGTGAGGATGGCCGCCGGATCCACATCAGTTGGATGGGAATGCCGGATTGTGAGGAATACACAAACCTGACGCTGGAAGATGGATGGCAGCACTGCTTTACATTTCCAAGAGAAGTGCATGTCAAAGATAAAAAAGTGCTTCAGCAGCCGGTAAAAGAACTGGAAGCACTGCGCAGAGGAGAAGAAAGAGCAGTCTCTGTTCTGGAGAAGAAAGGTACAAAAGTCTTTGAGGCAGAGGTGCAGAATATCACAGGAAATCACTTCCGCGCAGTACTGGCAAAAGAACTGGTTCTGGAATATGTAAACGGAAGATTTGAGATGAAGTTTACAAGCCAGGATAAGACGTCCGTATCCGCGGGAAGAAGTCTTAGATTCCGGGAAGTAAGTGAAGTCAGAAACGTCCGGATTCTTGCAGATGTTTCTTCTGTAGAAGTGTTTGTCAATGATGGAGAGACTGTGTTTTCTACAAGGTATTATCCGCAGGATTATGAAATAAAAATAGAAGCTTTGGATGCCAAGATTGCATTCTGGGAGCTGTAAAAGCAAAAATGTTCCCATCGGGATTTTCTGATGGGAACATTTTTGTTATGTAAGAAAGACTGTCAAATGTACAAATCAGTTTGCATCTTCTTTGTCTTTGGGCAGTACAATGTTGAGGAGTACTGCAAGCAATGTAGCCACTACAACCGGTGATTTGCCGAAGATCATCACAAACCAGTCCGGGAAGCTGGCAAGAGAAATCATC